>Ga0247727_10007515_pt1 | contig 20725 bp, 13 predicted proteins | sample WisWelCaveWW1625_FD_202498 | JGI IMG/M metagenome (GOLD analysis project Ga0247727, IMG submission 202498) | Biofilm microbial communities from Wishing Well Cave, Virginia, United States - WW16-25 | ecosystem: Environmental > Aquatic > Deep subsurface > Groundwater > Cave microbial mat | place... | reverse complement strand
TCCCTCAAACCCGAACTGGACAGACACGGAGGAACTCAGGCAAGCTGAACGTACGTCACGCGACGGAGGGATCCAGGGGGGGAATGCTCCTGAGAATCAGGGGTCCCATGGTCGTGAGAGCCGACATAGATGAAGGTGGATCTGGGGCTGGCGCCCAGAGTAGGCGACCCAAAGATTTGTTGGAGCTCCGCGCGACAGAGCCGGTCGCGGCCGCGCGCGGGGGCGGTCCGTCCGATCAGGATTCCCTCGTCTCGCTCGAATTCGACCGTGCCCCGGTCTCGAGCGCCCGGACCACGCAAGACGCGAGGTCGGTCACGCCGAGCGCCTGCCCGTGCTCGACCAGGCCAACGGCCGCCGCCGCGGAGCCGAGCACACGCGCAGCGGTCCATCCCCGGGCGCGCAAGTCGCGGATCCCGGTATCGCCGCTCGACTTCGATAGCTTCGAGCCGTCCGGCTTGCGGATCAGAGGGTGGTGCAGGAAGCGGGCGGGCTCACTTCGGCCGAGCAGGCGCGCGAGCTGGATCTGACGCCCGGTCGAAGCCCGAAGATCCTCGCCGCGGATGACCATGTCGACTCGCTGCTCGAGGTCATCGACCGTGACGGCGAACTGGTAGGTCCAGTTGCCGTTCCGGTCGCGGGCCAAGAGGTCGCCGCACTGCTCGGCAGGCACCTGCGTCCGGGGTCCGAGCCGCAGCTCGTCGAAGACGATCTCCTCGCGAGCGAGATACACACGGCGCATCGGGCCCGCGGCCGCGTCGAGCCCGCGCGCGCGGCACGTCCCGGGGTAGCGCAGCTCGTCGCCGCCCGGTGCCTGGTCGAGGATCTCGCGCCGCGTGCAGTCGCAGCGGTACACGACCCCCAGCCCTGCGAGCCGCTCGAGCGCCGATCCGTAGAGGGCTTCACGCTCGCTCTGACGGACAACCGGGGTGTCCGGCTCGAGCCCGAGCCACGCCAGGTCCTCGGCGATCGCCAGATCGTAGATCGGCCGCGACCGGATCCGGTCGTGATCCTCGATCCGCAGCAGCACCCGACCGCCGAACGCGCGTGCCGCGCCCCAGACCCAGATCGCGTTCACCACATGTCCCAGGTGCAGGTAGCCGGTCGGGGCCGGCGCGAAGCGCGTCGTCCACCCCGGCCCGCCAAATCGGTCCGCGGCGCGGTCCATGGAGCGGATCATAGCCGCAGGAATCCGTAGGCTTGCCGTCGGCTCGTTCTACAATTCGCGGGGGCTCTCCGCGGCCGGCGTTCCGGGAGCCCAGGGTGGAGCGGCTAGGCATGAGCGCGAGCGGGATCGACCTCGGCGGCTCGACGCCGCGACCGCGGTTCCACGATCTGATGCGGGACCGCGTCCAGCACATCCTGCTCGTGTCGAGTCTGTACGACTCGTTCATCCTGACCGAGGACGGGCACCTCAACGAGGCGCTGCTGCGCCAGTTCCTCGCGCTGAACCTGAGCCACCACCCGGACGTGGTGCGCGTGTCGAGCGGAGCCGAGGCGCTCGCGCTGGCGGTCGCGAATCCGCGGATCGACATGATCGTGACGAGCGTCCAGGTCGGAGACATGCACGCCGGTGAGCTGGCATCCCGCATCCGCGCGGCGGGACTCGACCTGCCGGTCGTCCTCCTGGCCTACGACAATCGCGAGCTGACGGACTTCCTGGCGCGGCACGGCCGCGGCGACCTGACGCGGGTGTTCCTGTGGCAGGGCGACGTGCGGGTCCTGCTCGCGATCGTCAAGAGCTTCGAGGACGAGCGGAACGTCGCGCACGACACGGGCGTGATGGGCGTCCCGGCGATCCTCGTGGTTGAGGACAACATCCGGTTCTACTCGTCGTTCCTGCCCGTGATCTACGCCGAGCTGATGCGCCACACCCAGACCTTGATCACGGAGGGTCTCAACCTGTCGCAAAAGATGATGCGCATGCGCGCGCGGCCGAAGATCCTGCTGTGCGAGACGTTCGAGGAAGCATGGGCGCATTTCGAGGCCTACCAAGACAACATCCTCGGGATCCTCTCCGACTTCGAATTCCCGCGCGCCGGCCGCATCGACCGCCGTGCCGGCACGGAGCTCGCGGAGCGCGTGCGGCGCGTGCGCCCGGACGTCCCGATCGTGCTCCAATCGAGCATTGCCGAGAACGAGGCCGAGGCCGATCGGCTCCAGGCCGACTTTCTGCTCAAGGGGTCGCCCGTGCTGCTGCACCGCTTGCGCCAGGTGCTGGTCGAGCTGTTCGGGTTCGGGGATTTCGTGTTCCGTACGCCCGACGGCACGGAGATCGATCGGGCACGCGACCTCCCGTCGCTCGCCGAGAAGCTCCGCAGCGTGCCGGCCGAGAGCATCGGGTTCCACGGCGAGCGCAACCACTTCTCGATGTGGCTCAAGGCGCGCACGGAGTTCGCGCTCGCGGACAAGCTGCGACCACGCCAGGTCTCCGATTTCCCGAGCCTCGAGCACCTGCGCCAGGATCTGATCCGCTCGATCACGCAGTACCGCTGGCACCGCGATCGCGCCGTCGTCGCCGACTTCGACCGCGAGCGCTTCGACGCGACGGCGAGCCTGACGCGCATCGGCGGCGGCTCGCTCGGCGGGAAGGCCCGGGGCCTCGCGTTCGCCAACCGCCTGTTGCGCGAGTCCGAGATCGAAGCGCGGTTCCCCGACGTGCACATCGTCGTCCCGCAGGCGGTCGTGCTCGCGACCGACGTGTTCGACGAGTTCATGGAGTCGAACCGTCTGGAGACGCTGGCCCTCGGAGCGACGCCGGACGTGGATCTCGAAAGCCGGTTTCGCGCTGCGCCGTTTCCCGAGCCGGCACGGCTCGACCTCGAGGTGTTCCTGCGTCACGCCGACTGGCCGCTCGCGGTGCGCTCGTCTGGCCTGCTCGAGGATTCGCCGAGCCAACCGTTCGCCGGCGTGTACCGGACGGTCATGGTCCCCAACCGTGGGGACCTCGCCGACCGTCTGGACCAGCTGGTCGCCGCCGTCAAGCTCGTGTATGCGTCGACCTTCTCGCGCCGGGCGAAGTCGTTCCTGGGCATGACGCAGTTCCGCCTCGAAGAAGAGAAGATGGCGGTCATCATCCAGCGCGTCGTCGGGGCCGCCCGCGGCGACCGGTACTATCCCGATTTCTCGGGGGTCGCGCGTTCGCACGATTTCTACCCGACGCCTCCCGCCCGGGCTGAGGACGGCGTGGCGGCGGTGGCTCTGGGCCTCGGCCGCGCGGTCGTGGACGGGTCGCCGTGTATGCGGTTCTGCCCCCGGCACCCGCGCCGTCTCACGACCTTCGCCTCGCTCGACGACGTCCTCGAGAACTCGCAGCGCGAGTTCTGGGCGCTCGACCTCGGACGCCTCCCTGGGTCGCCCGGGGGTGAGGAGGGTACGGAGCTGACGCGGCACGGGCTCGAAGCGGCCGAGGCGGACGGCGTGCTCGCGCTTCTCGGCTCGATCTACTCACCGGACAACGACGCGGTCTTCGACGGGATCTCGCGATCGGGGGTGCGCCTCGTCAGCTTCGCGCCCGTGCTCAAGCACGACGCCTTCCCGCTGGCCGATCTGTTGCGCACGGTGCTCGAGATCGGCCAGGCCGGGACCGGCGGGGACGTCGAGATCGAGTTCGCGGTGAATCTGCCGGGCGTCGACGGCGAGCGACCCGACTTCGGGTTCCTGCAGCTCCGGCCGCTCGGGCTGGCCACGATGCACGACGACCTGGAGATCGGCCACGTGCGGTCGTCGGACATCGTCTGTCGGAGCAGCGTCGTCCTCGGTCACGGCAAGATCGTCGGGATTCGGGATCTCGTCGTGGCCGACCCCGAGCGCTTCGACCGCGGACGCAGCGTCGAGATCGCACAGCACGTCGCGCGAATGAACGCGACGCTGCAAGGCCAGGGCACGCCGTATCTGCTGATCGGCGTCGGTCGCTGGGGCTCGATGGACCGTCACCTCGGGATCCCCGTGACGTGGAACCAGATCGCCGGGGCGCGCGTGATCGTCGAGGCCGGGTTCAAGGACCTGCGCGTCACGCCATCGCAGGGGACGCACTTTTTTCAGAACCTCAGCTCGTGCAACGTCGGGTACTTCACGGTCAATCCCCAGGCCGGCGAGGGCTACGTCGACTGGGAGTGGCTCGGAGTGCAGCCGGCTATCGAGGACACGGGGTTCGTGCGCCACGTGCGGCTCGCCACTCCGGTGACGGTCAGGATCAGCGGAAAGACCGGCGAGGGAGTGATCCTCAAGCCGTGAGGGCCCGATGACGCAGGACGAGAAGAAGCGGCGCGCGGCGCGCGCGGCACTCGGTCAGATCGAGCCGGGCCTGTTGATCGGCGTCGGCACGGGCTCGACGACGAACCACTTCATCGACGCCTTGGCCGAGGTACGCGAGAAAGTGCGCGGTGCGGTCGCCAGCTCGCGCGCCACGGCCACGCGGCTCGCCGCCGCGGGGATCCCGCTCGTCGAGCTGGCCGATGCCGGCCGGCTCCCGCTCTATGTCGACGGGGCGGACGAGGCAACGCGCCGGCGTGAGCTGATCAAGGGCGGCGGCGGTGCGCTGACGCGCGAGAAGATCCTCGCTCAGGCGAGCGAGCGTTTCGTTTGCATCGTCGACGACGCCAAGATCGTCGCGCATCTCGGACGCTTCCCGCTCCCGGTCGAGGTGCTCCCGTGCGCTCTGCGGCTCGTGGCCTCTGAGCTCGAGAAGCTCGGTGGGCGCGCCGTCGAGCGCCTCGGCTTCGTGACCGACAACGGGAACGCGATCCTCGACGTCCACGGCCTCCCGCTCGGCGATCCGCGCGCGATGGAGGAGGAGATCAACCAGATCCCTGGGGTCGTGACGAACGGCCTTTTTTGCCGCCGCCCGGCGGATCGGCTGCTCGTCGGCACCGAGGACGGTGTCGAGGAGATCTGACCGCCGTCTGAAGCGTTACCTGCGCCCCCGAACCGGTCTGTAGTTGACAGCGCCGGCGGGTTTGCGGAGTTGCCGGCCGCAAGAACGGAAGGGAGGCGCCCGATGCGTTGCGCGCAAGTCTGGTCTCGGTGTCACAGATTCCTCGTTGCGGGACTGACCCTGGGGTTCTTGGGGAGCGGCTCGTGGCTCTTCGCCGCCGGACGACCGCCATCTCGGGGACACTCCGAGGCCTGGCTGCGAGGCGAGCCCAGGGGAGTGGCGCTCTTCGATCAGGGTCTCACGTCGAACCGCGAGTGCGTTCTGCAGCTCGTCCGGGCCGACGGCAGCGTGTGCCGTGTCAGCACGGTGGACGCTCTCGGTCGACAGCTGGCCACCGATGAGGCCGGCACGCTCGTCACCCGCCCGGGCGGCGCGTCCGAGGGGACGCCGCTGGCGTGGGCCTGTCTCGGTTCGGGCTGCGTCGAATCGCCTTTCTCCGTGTGCCACAGCGCCGACAACCCGCTCGACCGGGTCGTGCTCTCCTGCAACGGCCAGCGGGAGTTCGCGCTTCTCGGTCCCCAGCAGATTCCCGACCCCTCGAGCGCCGGACTGACGCTGCGGCTCGAGGAAGCCGGTCCGATCGGCGCCTCGATCCATTTGATCCCGACGCTGTACTCGGGAGTGACGGCGCCGCGGTCGCTGTGCACGGTCGCGGTTCCCGTCCGACCGGACGACGACGTCGCCACGGTGTTGGGCCGCGCGGCGCACGCGATCAACCGGAGCAGCGCCTGCGCCATGGGCGGAGTCTCGGCCGAGGTGGATCGGACCGACGTGTCGGAGATGCCGCGCTTGCGCCTCGCGGCACCCGACCTCGTCGGCACGCAGCTCGTGCCGGCCGTGCAGGTGGTGCCCGGGGACGCGGCGCGTCGCTGCTTCTCCCTGCAGGACATCGGCGTACCCGAATTGCGGCAGACCCTGGCGATGGCCGTCCGCTGGACCACCACGGCCACGGGCGCCGCGGGTGGAGAGGTCGCAGTCGTCGAGCGCTCGCCCCTCGGCGTCTGCGAGGTCACGGTGCCCACCGTGGCCGGCCAGGATGCGGCCGCGCTGGCGCGGGCGATCCACGCCGCTTTCCACCGGCCGGAGATCGCGGAGCGCTGCCCCGCATCGCAGAATCCGAAGGACGTCCTCGTGGATGGCCCGCGGATTCTCACCACGCTGGCGTCGACGCTCGAAGTTTGCATCGACGATCCCGGTGTCGGCTTCACGCTGGCGGCCGCCGACGGGACCAACGCGCCTCCAGTCGCCGACTGTCTGGATCTCGTCGTGGAATGCACGCAGGACGGGCAGGCGCTGGTCACGCTCGACGCGTCGGGCTCGAGCGATCCGGACGGGGAGCCGGGACTGACGTTCGAGTGGTACCAGAACTACGGCGTGACGAACCCGATGTTCCTGGGCTACGGCCAAATGCTCGACCATCTCTTCTCCCTCGGGCAGCACGATGTCACCGTCGTGGTCGTGGACGCGTCGGGCCAGAGCGATCAGGCCTCCTGCAGCGTAAGTGTCGTGGACACAACACCGCCGCTGATCGTCGGGGCCCCGTCGGTCACACCGGCGACCCTCTTCCCGCCGAACCACGAGCTGGTCGCCGTCAACGTCAACCTCAACGCGAGCGACGCGTGCAGCCCTGCCGTGGTCAAGCTCGCCTCGATCACGAGCAGCGAGCCCGACGACGCTCCCGGTCCCGGCGATGGTGCGACGTCGCTCGACATCCAGGACCACGTGCTCGAGACCGCCGACTTCGACTTGCGCCTGCGGGCCGAGCGCGACCGCAACGGCCGCGGGCGAACGTACCATGTCACCTACGAGATCCGTGACGCTGTGTGGAACACGACGAGCTGGGCGGGCGCCGTTGCCGTGCCCATCGACGTCGGCGGAGTCGTCGAGCCGATCACGATCTCGGTGATGCAGGAGCAGATCCCCGGCGGGGTCGGCCAGACCCGTGTGAGCTGGACCGACGAGGGGAGCGGAGTGGCATACGACGTGATCCGGGGGAATCTCCGCAACGTCATGCCGAGCGGGAACACCACGCACCTCGGAGCCATCGAGTGTCTAGCGGTCGGTACGAGCGAGCGCTCCGTGCTGGACTACGGCTCCGTCGCGGCCGGAGACGTGGCCTTCTATCTGGTGGCCTCAGCCGATGAAATCCAGGACGGCGGCTACAGCACCGAGTCGGCAGAGCGACCGCGGACCGGCGCCTCTTGCCGCCCCGTCGGGACGGTGACTCGCATTCCCGATCCCGAGCGCGACAGCACCGTGCCCATCGGCTGGGGCTGGCTGGCCAGCGCCAGCGAGGCGCAGGTCAACAGCCATCTGGGCCAGTACGTCGAGCGGCTCGTGGACATCGACCGTCTAGGCCCCGACGAGTACCAGATCGTACAGGTCCGCAACGCGGGGGAGACCTACGGCACGCCGGCATTCTGGTGGAAGGACCAGAACGAGGCCGGCGTGATCGCCAAGATCCAGTCCGTCAACGGTCGCATCCTCGACCTCGAGCCGTTCGTCGTCGGCGCCGAGACCCGCTTCACCGTCTCGATCATTCCCAACGAGGGGAAGCGGGCCAAGGCCTGGTGGTGGAGCTACGACCAGACGCAGCAGAGCGTAATCGACGCGATCAACCTGAACAACATGCGCCTGATCGATCTCGAGGTGTACCAGAAGGGCGGGCAGACGCTCTACGCCTACGTCGGTATCTCCAACACCGGCATCGACCAGAAGGCGTGGTGGTTCTGGTTCACGAGGACCTTCGCCGAGATCGTGAGCGACATCAACGAGGTGGGGGCCCGGCTGATCGACATCGAGGCGCTGGGCGGCGGCAACTTCGCCGTGATCATGATCGAGAACGACGGCAGCCACTGGTGGTGGGGCGCGGGCTACACCGTCGAGCAGATCGGCGCGGTCGTCGACAGCAAGGCCTCGCGGCTGGTCGACCTCGAGCGCTACATGGAGGGGGGCCAGTGGCGCTACGCCTTCATCAGCCTCGACAACGTCAACACCGCGGAGGGCCGGCGGCTGCGCTCGATCCTGGACCAGTCGTACGACGACCCGCAGTTCGGGGGCCCCGTGATCCGCGGCGCGCTGGTCAAGGAGTCCAACGGCCCGATCATCGCCGACATCGCCGGAGGACTGCGCTTCCAGCCGGCGAGCACGCTCAAGCTCCTGCCCTACCTGTACGCCGTGCAGGAGGTCGATCGCGGCAACGCCTCGCTCGGCGGCTCGACCGTGTCCTGGATCGGGAATCCCGGGGACCCCTACGCCAGCTGTCTGACCATGGGCACGCCTGGATCGGCGACGTTCACCCACGCGCTACCCACGATGATGTGGTACTCGCACAACCGGACGCTCGACGCCTTCTTCGGCCTCTACCCGCCCTATCACACGAACCCGCAAGTCGAGACCCTGACCTCGCGGGCCCAGAGCGAATGGGGGCTCGCGAACACCGAGATGTACTTCGGCTGCCCGGGCAACACGCCGAGCTGGCTGAGCAACCGCAGCACGCTCTACGAGATCGGCCGGATCTACGAGGGCGCCGAGAGCCTGGCCTTCTTCAACCAGTCCAGCTCGAGAAACCTGTTCTGGAACAACATGATCAACCAGATGCAAGGCGATTGCCTGAACAACTCGGTGGGCACCGGCAGCTGCACCTGTCCCTCGTACTACCCGCAGTGTCCGGGGAACTACTACATCAGCCCCTATCTGGGCGGGGACTCGGTGGGCCCGATCGGCGCCGGGTTCCTGACCAGCGTGGTCCAGCAGGAAGGCGGGGCGAGCTTCCCCGTCGCCGCGTTCATGGACGAGGTGCTCATGCGCGGCAAGGGCGGGGGTGCCTCGGTGCCCGACTTTCCCTACGCCGGATTCTGGGACGGTTATCGCTCGAACAGCTTGCACGTGACGCTGCCGTTCAAGAACGGCTTGGGCAACATCGTCCCCCGGACCTTCATCGTGACCTGGTTCGTCAACGGCTGGGACGGGAGCTGCGGCACCGGATTGTCCTCGCCGGCATGCGACGCCGCCATCGCCACCGCGGACATGCAGACGTTCTCAACCCTGCCGATGGAGCTGCTGCGGGTGCCGGTGCGCCAGGCGGTCGGGACTTGGTGAATTTTGGTATGTTCAGTCTTGTAATCTTGTACAAAACACCTCGAAGGAGCGGTTACATGCGGAAGTGGCCAGCGGCATGGATTCTGATCACGGTCTGTCTCCTCGGCACGGCACAGGCGGGCGAGGACTGGCCGCAGTGGGGCGGGCCCGAGCGGAACTTCACCGTCGAGGGACGGAACCTCTCGCGGAGCTGGGGCGAGAAGGGGCCGCCGGCGCTCTGGGCACGGCCGCTCGGCGGGGGCTTCGCGTCAATCGTCAGCGACGGACGTTCGCTGTTCACGATGTTCCGCGCAGGCGACGAGGAGGTCGTGATCGCCCTCGATCCCGCAAGCGGCAAGACCCGCTGGGAGCACCGCTACGCCGCGCCGATTCCGCAGACGCCGGCCTTGAGCACCCAGTACGGAAAGGGACCGAACGCGACTCCGCTGCTGATCGACGGCAAGGTCGTGACCCTAGGGTTCACCGGTCACGTTCGGTGCCTCGACACCGCGAAGGGCGAGCTGCAGTGGTCTCACGATCTCGGCGGGAAGTACGAGGTCAAGATCCCGTACTTCGGCCATGCCGCGAGCCCGCTGGCGGTCGGGAAGAACGTCGTGATCGTCGCCGGCGGCCTTCATGCTTTCAACCTGGGATCCGGTGAGGTGGCCTGGCAGAACCGCGACTTCGAAGGCAGCTACGGCTCACCCGTGCTCGTGACGGCCGGCGGGAAGACGCAGATCGTCACGCCGGTCAGCGCGAACCTGGCCAGCTTCGACGCGACGACGGGCAAGACGAACTGGTCCGTGGAGCTCAAGAACGAGTGGGGAACGATCCTGACGTCGCCCGTCACGGATGGCGATGGCCGGATCTTCATCTCGGCGGCCCAGGCGGGGAGCATTCTGGTCGACCCGACCGCCGCCAGCGCCGAGGGCCGCCGGATCTGGAAGGCCGAGGCGACCCAGATCGCCCACTCGAACGCCGTCCGCTCCGGAAAGTGGGTCTTCGGCTCGGTGGGCGAGTCGGCCAGCTTCATGAGCGCGACGTCACTCGAGGATGGAAGCCAGGCCTGGAAGGAGCGCGGTTTTGCCCAGGCCAACCTCGTCCGCGTCGGGGACGTTTTTCTGCTGCTCGACTTCGATGGCGAGCTGGCGCTCGTCGAGCTGAGCGGCGAAGGGATGAAAGTCGTCACGCGCGCTTCGATCAACGACAAGCCGACGTGGACACCGCCGACGTTGATCGGGACCACGCTCTTCGTTCGGGACGAGGCCCGAATCCTGGCTCTCGATCTGTCGACCCGGACGCAATAGTGAGTCGTGCGCGAAAGCGAGGATCGACAACCAGAACCGGACGAGAGCGAGCATGACGGAGCGTTCCGAAACGAGCGACGGTTGGGACGCCACGTGGGAAGGGGCTCGAAAGGACCTCCTGAAATCGACTCTCGCGGCAACTCCCGCGCAGAGGTTGGCATGGCTCGAGGAAATGCTCGAGCTGGCTTATCGAGCCGGGGCGCTCGGAACGACGCCAACGCCGGGGCATTGAACCGTCCCGAGTTTCCGGACGTATCTCGTTGAGCGCCGCGGACGGCTTGGCCGCACCGCTGGCTCTCGATCCGGTCGAGGAGGGTGGCCATGGTCCAGCTCGTTCTCGCCGCACTCGTGCTGGGAACCGTAGTCCTCAGCTCCGTCGCTGTTGCGGACTTGCGCGATCCGCTGTGCCGGCTATTGCTGCACGAGGAGCAGCGGGAGCGTGAGGACCTCGAGATTCAGCTCAGGCTCGCGCGCTCGGAGCTCGCGGCGCGCGAGGAGATCATGGTCCTGCTCGAAGGCCTGTGGAAGATCCAGGGCGTCGAGCGCCTCCTCTACGTCACGGGCAAGCACGACCGCGACCTGGCCAAGATCGAAGTCGAGCGTCGGCGCCTGCTGGTCGAGGCACAGGAAGCGTTTCTCGAGCAGTACCGCGCATACTGCGCCGCGCTCTCATCGGGCAAGCCGCCGACCGCGGAACGATTGGGCGTCATCGATCCCATCTGGGAGCGTTACCTGCGAGCCGACTGCGACGCGATCGGCCAGGAGCGGAGCGCGGCCGAGGTCGATCTCGAGTACGAGCGGGAAGTCCTGGCCAGCGTGCTCGACCTGCGCGAGAGCGACGTGGCGACGCGCCAGGACGTGATCCTCGCCGAGCTAGACGTGCGCACGGCCGAGGAACGGGTGGCTCACGCCCGCGGTCGGGCCGAGAGGTGTCGAGCCGAGGTGCCGGCGACTACGGGGAGCCCGCCGCCGCGGCCTTGACCGCGTCGATGATCTGCTGGTAGCCGGTGCAGCGGCAGAGCACACCCGCGAGCGCCTCGCGGATCCGCTCCTCGGTCGGAGCGGGGTCGGTGGCCAGAAGCTCGGTTGCCGTGATCAGCATCCCCGGCGTGCAGAAGCCACACTGCAGCCCGTGATTCTCCCAGAACGCCTGTTGCAGGCGGGTCAGCTCGCGACCCTGCGCCAGGCCCTCGATCGTGACGATCTTCGTTCCGTCGGCCTGCACGGCGAAGGTCAGGCACGAGCGCGCGCTCCTGCCGTCGAGGAGCACCGTGCAAGCCCCGCACACGCCGTGCTCGCAGCCGACGTGCGTGCCGACAAGCTCGAGATCCTCGCGCAGGAAGTCGGTCAAGAGCTTGCGCGGCTCGACGGTCCGCGTGTACGCGACGCCGTTGACCTCGAGCGTGATCTCGTGACCCATCACGATCCTCCGATCCGCGATAGCGCGCTCGCGAGCGCGCGCCCGACGAACACCTCGACCATCGCCCGGCGATAGTCCGCCGATGCGTGGAGATCGTCGCCCGGGTCGGCTGCGGCGGCCGCAGCGGCCGCCGCAGCGGCGAGGAGCTTCTCTCCCGGGTGTTGGCCTTCGAGCGCCCGCTCGGCCGCGGAGCAGCGGATCGGCGTCGGCCCGACACCCGCGAGCGCGATCCTTGCGTCGCGGAGCCGCCCCTCGTCGTCCATGCCGACCGACGCCGCGACCCCGATGATCGCGAAGTCGCCGTGGCGCCGGCTCAGCTCGACGAATGCCGTGCCCGTCCGCGCAGGAACGGCTGGCACGCGGATCTCCGTGATCAGCTCCATGGGCTCGAGGGACGTCATGCAGTAAGAGATGAACAGCTCGCGCACCGGCACGATTCGCTCGCCCGCGGGGCCGCTCGCCACGACCGCGCCGTCGAGGGCGACGAGGGCGGCCGGGTATTCCGCGGACGGATCGGCGTGAGCGAGGCTCCCGGCGATCGTCCCGCGGTTGCGGATCGTGCGGTGACCGATCCAGCGCGAGGCCTCGACCAGCAGCGGACAGCGCGCGGCCAGCAGGGGCGAGTCCTCGACCTCGGCCTGTCGCGTCATCGCGCCGATCCGGATCACGTCGTCCTGCTCGCGGATGTACGCGAGATCGCCGATCGATCCCAGGTCCACCAGGCGACCCGGGCGAGCGAGGCGGAAGTTCATCAGCGGCACGAGACTCTGGCCGCCCGCCAGGACCTTGGCCTCGCCGGCGTGGCGCTCGAGCAGCTCGATCGCCTCGCTCCGCGTGCGCGGTCGGTAGTACTCGAAGGGCGCTGGCTTCACGATGCGCTCCCGCGAGCCACGAACGCTCGCAGCTTGTCGAACATCTGGTTGACCAGGAAGCGACTCGCGCCTTCGATCATCCGCTGCCCAACCGAGGCCAGGGCCCCGCCGACCTCGACCTCGCAGCGGTAGTCGAGCACCGTGCCGCCCCCCTCGGCGCGCAGTTGGGCCGATCCCGTGCCCCGGACGAAGCCGACGCCGCCCTGCCCGTCGAAGGCCATCGCGTAGCGCGTCGTCGGCTGCTTTTCGGTGATGCGCAGCGTTCCCTCGTACTGGCCGCTGACCGGGCCGACGCCGACCTTGAGCCGGGCCACGAAGCGGTCGGGCTCCGTCTCCTTCAGCTCCTGGCAGCCCGGGATGCACTGGGCGATGATCGACGGATCGAGCAGCACCGCCCACACGCGCTCGGGCTCGGCGTCGAACCGTGCTTCCCCGGCGATCAGCATCGCCCGGCTTTCTTCCGCGCGTCACGCATCGCGTGCCACAGCGTGCTCGGCGAGAGCGGCAGGTGGTTGAGCACCACGCCCACCGGCGCGAGCGCGTCGTTCACCGCGTTCGCGATCGCGGCGGGCGCGGTGATCGCACTGCCTTCGCCGCAACCCTTGGTCCCGAGGGTCGAGAACGGAGACGGCGTCACGATGTGGCCGATGTCGACCCGGGGCGCCTCCATGGCGGTGGGGCAGAGGTAGTCCATGAACGACCCCGCGAGGAACTGACCGTTCTCGGCGTAGGCCATGTCCTCGTACAGCGCGCCGCCCACGCCGTGCAAGATGCCGCCGTACACCTGGCCCTCGACCCGTTGCGGGCTGACGAGCACGCCGGCGTCGTGCACGCTCACGTACTTCCCGATCCGGACCTCGCCCGTGTCCCGGTCGACCTCGACCGCCACGACCTCCGCGATGAAGCCGTAGGTGCTCGAGCTGTTCACGCGATCCTGTTCGTCGAGCACCTTGGCCGGCGCGTAGTTGAACAGGTGCGTGACCTGCACGCCGGGCTCCATGCCCGGCGGCAGGGCGTTGGGGTTCCAGTGCGCGAGGCCGGCGACCTCGCGGAAGTCCATCAGCGGCTCCGACGAGTCCCCACGGAAGATCCGTCCGTCCTGCGTGCGCAGCTCGGAGGCCGGCACGCCGAGCCGATGGCCGGCGATGGCCAGGATCTTGCCCTTGAGAATCCGGCCGGCCTCGGCGAACGCGCTGACGCCGGCCGAAGCGAAGCGGCTCGAGTAGTTGCCGGTGGAAATCGTCCACACGCGCGTCGACGTGTCCATCTCGGTCACCACGGTGACCGCCTCGGGCGTCACACCCAGCTCGTCGGCGACGACCTGCGCCACCAGGAGATCGTGGCTCTGTCCGCTCGGCGCGCTGGCGACGATCGCGGTCACCTGCCCCATCGGGTCGAGTCGGAGCACGGCGACTTCGCCGGCGCCCGATTTGACGTGGAACCCGAGCGCGGCGCGCTGCTCGGGTGGGAAGGCGATGTTGAGGTAACCCATGTTCGTGACGCACGGCTCGACGGCCACCGCCAGCCCGATCCCGACAAGCCGCCCCGCGCTGCGCGCCCGCTGCTGCTCGTGTCTCAGGCCGGCGTAGTCGGCCATCTCGAGCGCCTTCTTCAAGCCGGCTGGGTAGTCGCCGCTGTCGTACACGCCACCCGTGGGAGTCGTGTACGGGAACTCGTCGGGCTGGATCAGGTTGCGCAGCCGGATCTCGGCCGGATCGAGGCTCAGCTTCCGTCCCAGCAGATCGACCATGCGCTCCATGCAGAAGTAGAGCTGCTGGCAGCCGTACCCGCGGTTCGGTCCCGTGGGCGACTTGTTCGTCACGACCGCGTTCGCGTCGATGCGCACGGCCGCGAAGCGGTAGGGTCCGACGGTGTTTCCGGTGGTCCGATACAGGCTCGCCGGCTCGGGCGCGCGGATGTACGCGCCGTTGTTGTCGATGTACTTCGCGCGGACGGCGAGGATCGTGCCGTCGCTCTTCGCCGCCATCTCGTAGTACGCGGTGCGCTCGGCGTGGCTGCTCAGCGCCGCCAGGTGCTCGGCGCGATCCTCGACCCACTTCACGACCCGGCCCAGCTTGCGCGCGACCAGCCCGATCAGGGTCAAATACGTCGTGATGCCGATCTTGATCCCGAAGCTCCCGCCGATGTCGGCGGGCGTGATCAGCCGCAGCCGATTGCCGGGCAGGTCGAGTCCCTTGGCCACGAACGAGTGCAACGAGTACGGGCCGTGGAAGTTGGACCACAGGGTCATCACGCCCGTCGCCGGGTCGAACCGGGCCACCACCGCGCAGGTCTCGATCGGCGTCGAGCTGTAGCGGTGGAAGTAGAACCGCTCCTGCACCACGAGGTCGGACGCGGCGAACGCGCCGTTGACGTCCCCGTATTCGAGGATCCGATGGTTGACCCGATTGGTTCCGACCTCGTCGTGCAGCAGCGGCGCGTCGGCCTCGAGCGCGCGCTCGGCGTCGACGACCGCGGGCAGCGGCTCGTACTCGACCCGCACGAGCTCGAGCGCGTCCTCCGCCACGTAGCGGCTCGTCGCCACGACCACAGCGACAGGCTCACCGACGAAGCGGACCCGATCGATGGCCGCGCTGTAGTAGCGCAGCCGCGTCGGCATCCCCGCGGGAAACGGCTTGGACATGCGTTTCACGTCGGCGCCGGTGAGCACGCCGACCACGCCCGGATGAGCCTCGGCCTTCGACGGATCGACGGAGAGGATCCGGGCATGTGCGTGCGGGCTGCGCAGGATCGCCGCGTGGAACAGGCCCGGGAACTTCAGATCATCGGTGAAGCTGCCCTGGCCGGTCAGGAGCCGCACGTCCTCGGCGCGGCGCAAGCTCTTGCCGACCCACTTCGCGTCCGTTCCCATTCTCGTGTCCCGCTCCTTACGATGGCCGCCCATGGTACGCGAAGCTTACTCGAGCGCGAAGGCCTCGCCGCCTCCGCGATCAGTACCCCAGGGCACAGCCGTCCTTGCGCGACTCGCTCGCGCCCGAGAGGATCCCGGTCGCGGGATCGCGCGCCACGGCCTGATAGCCGCCGAAGGTCCCGACGCTCTCCGTGATGCGATGACCCAGGCGGGCCAGATCGCGGCGCACCTCGTCCGGCACGCCGCTCTCGAGGTGCAGCTCGCCGCCGTTCGTCATGCGCGTGCCGGTCGGCTCGGATGACCCCTGATGATGGAACCGCGGCGCGTCGCCCGCCTCCTGCAGGTTCATCCCGAAGTCGATCAGGTTCACGAGCACCTGCACGTGGCCCTGCGGCTGCATGTCGCCGCCCATCACGCCGAAGGCCAGCCAGGGCTGGCCGTCCTTCATCGCGAACGCGGGGATGATCGTGTGGAACGGGCGCTTGCCGGGCTCGAGGCGGTTCGGGCTCTTCGGATCGAGGCTGAACTGGGCGCCGCGGCTGTGCAGGCCGAACCCCTGACCCTCGACCACGTAGCCCGTGCCGAACCCGGTGTAGTTGCTCTGGATCAAGGACACCATGTTGCCCCAGCGGTCGGCGACCGAGAGGTACGTCGTGTCCCCGTGATCGAGCCGCGGGTCACCGGCCTCGACCCGCCGCGCCGCGCGCCGCGGATCGATGAGCCCCGCGCGCTCGCGCGCGTACTCCTTCGACAGGAGCTCATCGAGCGGCACCTCGGCGAACGTCGGATCGGCGTACCAGCGCGCGCGGTCCTCGAACGCGAGCTTCTTGGCCTCGACGAGCGTGTGCCAGAAGGCCGCCGAGTCGCGGCCCATCGCCCGCAGGTCGAAGCCCTCGAGGATGTTCAGCATCTGCAGGGCGGCGAGCCCCTGGCCGTTCGGCGGAAGCTCGTACACGGTGACCCCGCGGTAGGTCGTCGAGATCGGGTCGACCCACTCCGACCGGTGCTTCGCGAAGTCATCCAGCGCGAAGAAGCCACCGTTCCGCTGCGAGAACTCGACGATCCGGCGCGCGATCGCGCCGCGGTAGAAGGCGTCCCGCCCGCCCTCGGCGAGCGCGCGATAGGTCCGGGCGAGAGCGGGATTCCGGAACACCTCGCCCTCCCGTGGTGCGCGGCCTTCGGGCAGGAACGTGGCGTCGAACCCCGGCGTGCCGGCGAAGAGCCGCCCCCCTCGCTCCCACGCCGCGGCGATGACCTGTGGCACGGGCTCGCCCTCCTCGGCGGCGCGGATCGCGGGCTCGAGCAGGCGCGCCATCGGGAGCTTGCCGAACCGCGCGTGCAGCTCGAACCAGCCGTCGACCGTGCCGGGCACCGTCCAGGCGTACGGCGTGTAGAGCGGGATCGTGCCATCCGGCTCGGCCGGAATCTTGGTGGCGTCGATCGCCGCGGGCGCTCGCCCGGACGCGTTCAGTCCCGCGAGCTTGGCCGTTTCGGCGTCCCAGACGAGTGCGAAGAGGTCGCCGCCGACCCCGCACGCGATCGGCTCGAGAAACCCGAGCGCCGCGTTGACGGCGATCGCGGCGTCGACCGCGGTGCCGCCGTCGCGCAGGACGCCGACGCCGATCTCGACCGCGAGCGGATGGGCTGCCGCGACCATGCCGTGCCGGGTGTAGACCACCGAGCGCGTAGCCGACATCTTCCCCTCCGTGCGCTCGACGCCGGTCGCGCTTGCGGCCGCGACCAAGGCAAATGCCCCAAGAAACGCGATCCTGCGCCAGGTTTCCATCGGTCGACCTCCAGCGAACGGGCATCGTAGCCTAGTGTCCCGACTCAGGTGTCCGACGTCCATACCGGCGAGCCATCGGTGGGGCCGGCAAGGCGGGCCGACGACGGAATACCGGGAGTATTCCGAGGAGGCCCAACGCAGCCAGCACCGCCGAGGGGCGGCGGGATGGACGTCGGACTCCTGAGTCGGGATACTAAGGATTGGGGGGCGGTTCCGTCGTCTTTCCGGCTTCGCCGGGCGTATCAGGGGACGGATAGCCACAGGAGGGAGTCCGATGAGCTTCGAGTCGAAACTGCGCCGTGTCGCGGCCCTGGCGATCGTCGTCCTCGCCGCCGTCGTCGTCGTGGGTACCGTCCTCGCGGGCAGCCAGGGACGCATGAAGGAGCAGGCCCCCGAGGCCCCCGACGCGGCGGAGGCACCCGAGCCACCCGAGCCACGCGAGGCCCCGAACGTGTTCTGGGTCGGCGGGGACAGCGGTCCGTACCTGGGAGTGCACATCGAGGAGGACGTCGACTCCCCGGAGGGTGGCGCCAGGATCACCGACGTGGTGGACGAGTCTCCCGCCAGACGCGCCGGGCTCGAGGAAGGGGACGTGATCGTCGCGTTCGACGGCTCGACGATTCGCGGACCCGTCGGACTGACGAAGCAGATCCGGTCTCGCGAGGCTGGTGACCGGGTCACGATCGTCGTCGTTCGCGACGGCAAGCGGCGGTCGGTCGAGGTCGAGCTCGGCGACCGCGCGGGCTCGCGGAAGGCATGGCAGATCGCCCCCGAGCACTTCGTGCCGCTGGAGCAGCTCGAGCAGCTGGGTCGAATGCATGAGAGCCTGAAGGGCCTCGAGAAGATCGAGCTGCCGGACTTCAAGGGCCAGCTCCAGTTGTACGGCTTTGCCAGCCGCGCGCGTCTCGGAGTGCAGCTCGTCGAGGCGACGTCCGAGCTGCGCCAGCACTTCGGCGGGGACCGCGAGGCGGGGGTCCTCGTGAGCAAGGTCGTCAAGGGCATGCCGGCCGAGCATGCCGGGATCCAGGTCGGAGACCTGATCGTGGCGATCGAGGGCGATCCGATCGAGAGCGTGGAAGATCTGCGAGAGGCGCTCTCCGACCGGTCGGGGGACACGTTCGAGATCGAGGTCATCCGGAATCGCGACCGCCTCCGCCTCAAGGCGACGCTCCCAGCAGACGACGAGGACGACTCCGCCGGTCCCCGCGCCCTCCTCCTCCCGCCCCTCCCTCCCCCCCGGAATGGGGACAGCCACCGCAATTCCGAATTACGGTAGCTGCCCCCGAATTCGACCCGAATTGCCGGGCTGACCCCGGCGCGGATAGAATCCGCCCATCCATTGCGGAGGGCGGACCATGCGTGAGGTGTCGCGTCGGACGCGCGAGCTCGGAACCGAGAACGCATTCGTCGTTCTGGGCGAGGTCGAGAAGCTCATCGCCGAGGGGAAGAGCATCGTCTCGTTCTGCATCGGCCAGCCCGACTTCCCCACGCCCGACAACATCCGCCTCGCGGGCATCCGCGCGATCACTGAGGGCAAGACCGGCTACACCCCTTCGCCCGGAATCCCGGCGCTGCGCGAGGCGGTCGCCGGGTACCTCTCGCGCACGCGGGGCGTCCCGTTCCGACCCGAAGAGGTCGTCTGCGGCTGTGGCGGCAAGCCGTTCATCGGCTACGCGATCCTGACCCTGACCGATTACGGCGAGGGGCATGAGGTCGTGTTCCCGAACCCCGGGTTCCCGATCTACTCCTCGCAGGTCGTGGCGTCGGGAGCGGTACCGGTCCCGGTCGCGCTGCGCGAGGCGCGCGGCTTCAACTTCGACCTCGACGACCTGAAGCGGAAGGTCAACGACAAGACGCGGCTCCTGATTCTGTGCAGTCCGGGAAACCCGACCGGCAACCTGCTGCATCGAGCGGAGCTCGAGCAGATCGCCGACATCGTCCGGCGCTACGACAACCTGTGGATCTACTCGGACGAGGTCTACAGCGGCCTCGTGTACGACGGCGAGTTCACGTCGATCGCGGCCATGCCGGGCATGAAGGAGCGGACGATCGTCGCCGACTCGGCATCGAAGACGTACGCGATGACCGGCTGGCGCATCGGCTACGCGGCCAACGCCGCGCTCGCCCCGTACTTCACGCGCTGGGTCACGAACACGGACTCGTGCCCGCCGCACCCGAACCAGTACGCGGTCGTCGAGGCGCTGAACGGTCCGCAGCACGAGGTGCGGCGGATGCGCGACGTCTTCCTCGAGCGCCGCGACCGGATTGTCCGCGGGCTCAACGAGCTGCCGGGCTGGCGCTGTCTCTCGCCCGGCGGAGCGTTCTACGTCTGGCCCAACGTGACCGAGGCCTGCCGGATCGTGGGGGCCAAGGACAGCGACGAGCTGCGCAAGCGCCTGCTGTACGAGGCCGGGGTCGCGGTGCTCGCCGACACCCATTTCGGGTCGCGCGTCGAGGGCGACGGCGAGCACGTGCGGTTCTCCTACGCGTCGTCGTTCGAGGCGATCGACGACGGGCTCGCACGCATCGCGCAGTTCATGAAAAAGAACCGGCGCTGAGCGGCGCCCGGAGGGGACGTGGGGACGAGCACGGAGACCGGCGTCGACCGGATGTACGCCGAGGCGGAACGCCACTTCGCCGAGTGGGAGGTGGCCAAGGACCTGGTCGACGAGATGATCGATCTGATGCTCAACTACCGCCAGAGCGGTCACCCTGGCGGCTCGCGCTCGAAGGTCCACACGCTGCTCGCCCTTTTGCTGTCCGGCGGGATGCGCTGGGACGTGCTCCGTCCGTGGCGCCGCTTCTCGGATCGGTTCGTGCTGTCGGCCGGTCATACGGTCCCGCTCGTCTACGCCACGCTCGCCGTGCTGAACGAGGCGCTGCGGGTCCGTCACGAGCGCACCCGGGATGCGCGCTACGCCTTCCCGCACCAGGGCAAGTACGCGCTCACGTGGGAGGATCTGCTCGCCCTCAGACGGCACGGCGGCCTGCCGGGCCACGCCGAGATGGAAGGCAAGACGCTGTTCCTCAAGTGGAACACGGGCCCCTCGGGCCATGGCATGCCGCCCGCCGCCGGGCAGGCGTTCGCGCTCAAGCGCGCCGGTGCGGGCGAGGTCAGGGTCTTCGCCGTCGAGGGCGAGGGCGGACTGACCCCCGGCGCGAGCCACGAGACGCGCAACTCGGCCTGGGGTCTCGGCCTCGACAACCTGGTGTTCCTGCTCGACTGGAACGACTACGGCATCGACGACAACGCGGTGTCGTCGGTCGTCCACGGCACGCCGCCGGACTGGTTTGCGCCGTACGGGTGGCGGGTCGTCGGCACGCAGAACGGATCGGAGTGGGCCGACGTGACGCGGATGGTGCTCGACGTGACGCACGGCGAGAACCCCGATCGCGTGCCCACGGTGGGCTGGTTCAAGACGCGCAAGGGGCGCGGGTACCTCGTCTACGACAAC
>Ga0247727_10007514_pt1 | contig 20725 bp, 14 predicted proteins | sample WisWelCaveWW1625_FD_202498 | JGI IMG/M metagenome (GOLD analysis project Ga0247727, IMG submission 202498) | Biofilm microbial communities from Wishing Well Cave, Virginia, United States - WW16-25 | ecosystem: Environmental > Aquatic > Deep subsurface > Groundwater > Cave microbial mat | place... | reverse complement strand
GTCTCCCAGGTCGTTGCGCGCGCGGCGGTACAGCTCCTGACACGCCTCGGGCGACGGCCGTTGAAGCTTCTCCGCGATGTCCTTCCAGTCGGCGCCCGCGTAGTCGCGCAGCAGGATCACCTCGCGATGGGGCTCCGAGAGGTCGCCGAGGCAACGATCGACCAGCTGCGCGGCCTCGCGCCGCGCGACTCGCGCATGCACCTCCGTCGAGCCCGCAGGGATGTCCAACGTGGCGGCAGACTCTGCATGCTGCTGCACCTGCCGCGCGATCGCGCCGCCGCGCTTCTTGGCGCGATCGCGCCGCGCGTGGTTTGAGATCTCGTTCTGGGCGAGGCGCACCACCCAGTCGACCCAGCGCGCGTCGGGACGCCGCTCGTAGCCCTCGAGTCCCTCGATCACGCGCACGAAGACATCCTGCACGACGTCCGCGACTGTCTCGCGCTCGCGCAGCGTGGCGCCGAGTCGGACGCGGACCATGCGCTCGACCCGCGGGTAGTAGCGCGCGACGAGCGTCTCGATCGCCGCCGCGTCGCCCGCGCGATGACGCGCCAGCAGCGCGAAGGTGCTCTCGGGCGACGGTTCTCGCTCGACGGCATCCTCCTTCCGGCGATCCGCGGTCAGCGGCCGGGGGCCACGGGCGGCGCGGCCGTCTCGAAGCTGCGCACCACGCACTTGCCGCCGTTGCGGGTCGCCATCCCCGCGAGCCGGTCGGCGTCGGCCTTGTCGAACATCACGAGGTGGATCGTGAGGCCGCGCGTGCGGTTCATCGCGGTCACCTCGTCGATCAGCTTCGGCACGTCGACGATCTGCCCGATCGTCGGCAGCCCGTCGGTCACGAAGAAGATCGTGTCGACCTTGCCGCGCTTCTTCCAGTCGGGCGTGCCCTCGTCGGCGTAGCCGAACGCGGCGAGGATCGCGGCCCAAGTGTTGGTCTTCTGCTCGTCGTCGTTGCCGCCGGTCGTGGGGCCGGCGCGGCCGCCCGACGACGCCTGCACCGGCTGCAGCCTGCTCACGAACTTGATGGCCGAGGTGCGCATCGACGCGCCGACGAGGTTCCCCTGCCACGGCTTCGCGCTGCCGGCGAAAGTGATGATGTTGAACTCGACGTCGTCGCCGAGCGAGCCGAGCATCGCGATCAGCTCGTTCTTCGCGATGTCCATCTTCACGCGGCTCCCGAAGGCGTCGATCTGCTCCTTCGTCGTGGTGGAGGGGATGGCGATCTTGTCGGCCATGCTCGCCGAGGCGTCGAGCACGAAGATCAGCCGCTTGGAGAAGGTCTCGATCGAGTGGTACGTCTTCATGTCGGGGCGCTTGTACTTGGCGGCGTTCGCCGCCGCCTTCTCGCGCTTGACCACGAGCTCCTCGTCGGTCGGCAGCTTCCACTCGGCCTTCGCGCGCTCCCACCAGCGGCGCCAGAACTTCGCGTCGTAGCTGTAGTCCTCGCCGGTGATGGCGACGAGCGTCTTGTAGAGCGTCTCGACGAGCACCCCCTCCTCGACCTCGAAGCGGGCGATCAGCGGCTCGATCGAGTCGCGGCTGCGGATCCGGCCGAGCGCCTCGCACGCGACCTTCTGCAGCGCCCAGTCGCTCGCCCCCTCGACTTGTGCGACAAGCTGCGCCGCCGCCTTCCCGGCGCGCAGCTCGCCGAGCGCCTCGGCCGCCACGACGCGCAATGCCGGGATGCGATCGACGAGCGCTTCGATGAGCGCGTCGATCGTGACCGGGTCCTTCATGTTGGCGAGCGCCTGGATCGCCGCGCGGCGCTGCTCGTCGTCGCCGGTCCGCAGCGTGACGACGAGGCGCGGCACGGCCGGCGGGTAAGCGCGCTTCACGTGGGCGAAGCCGAAGGCGGCCGCGGCGCGCGCCTTGGCGTTGCCGTGATCGAGCCCCGCGAGCATCGCCGCGAGCGACTCGTCGGACTTCATCTTCCCGAGCGCCCGCCCCGCGGCCTCGACGACCCGCGGGTCGACGTCGTTGCACGCGGTCAGGATGAAGTCGACCATCGCGCCCGAGTCGATCGCGCCCAGGTCCTCGACGGCCGCGGCGCGCACGATCGGGTTCTCGTTGCGCGAGAACTCGCGGAACGACTCGATCGACTCGAGCTCCTGCGGCGTGAGCTTGCGCTTGCTCTTCCCGCTGCCGAAGGTCGTCGGGAGCGCCTCGGCCTCGGCCTCCTTCGGAACCATGCGGGCGCGCAGCTCGGCCTCGCGCGCCGCGAGCGCTTCGGCGCCGGCGGCGATCTCGGCCTCGATCCGGTCGCACTCTTCATCAAGTGCCTTCTGCTTCGCCGGGTCGGCGCCGCCCGCCTTGCGCTGCAGTTCGGCGACCCGCTCCTCCTGCTTCCAATGCCTCTCGGCCTCCTGCATCAACTCGAAGAACCCCGCGACGTAGGCGGCGAGCTTCATCGGGTAGGCGGCGTCGCTCGCCTTCTGCAGCAGCGGCAGCAGCGCCCGGTCGTCGAAGTCCTTCCACTCGTTGACGATGCCGATCACCTTGAAGTCGCGATCGAGCACCAGCAGCGACGGATCCTTGATCCCCTTCACCGACGCGAGGTAGGGCAGCTCGATCGCCTTGTCGGGCGCGATCTGGACGAACTTCACCGGCCCCGACGCGAGCGCCACCCTCGAGTCGGCGAAGGCGACCGTGGCGATCTTCTCCACCTCCCTGCTGTCGACGTCCTTGACGTAGAGCAGGAACGGCCGCGGCGCGCGCGGCGCCTCGCTCGAGCCGTCCGGGAGCTTCTTCGGCTTCCACTCGGGGAGGGTGTCCCAGTCGACCTTCAGCCGCTTCAGGTTGTGAGGCGAGAGCCAGCTCTCGATCTTCGTCGGCGGCGGCATCGCCTGGCCCTGGCCGAGCGGCGCCATGGCGGCGAGCAGGGCGACCGTCCAGCCGGAACTGGCAGCGCCTCGGGCGGCCCGTGCGAAGGTCTTCGATCGGAGCATCCGTCGCCTCCAAGGGCGGTCGAGGGGCGGTCGAGGGCGGCCGAATCTTTTTTTCACGCCCGGCCGCGCATTCTGACTTCGATTCCGTTCCTTAGGGTGAAGGGGTTTTCAGGTGACGGCCCCCGCCGTCACGACGCGATCGGAGAGAGTGGAAACCGGGTCGGCTGCCGTGGAGGTTTGCGCATGACCCTGGACGGAAGCCCAGCGCAGGAGCCGGAGCGAGCGACGCTCGCTGAGTCCCTGTTCGCGGCGTGGCTGTTCGATCACCCGCGGCCATCGCCGGTCGAGTTCGCGCGGCTGCGCGACGGCAACCCGGGCGTCGCCGCCGAGCTCGACCGACTCTGGCGGGGCCTCGAGCAGTACGAGCGGCTGCGCGGCGGACTGGTCGATCGCCGGCCTCTCGCCGCGGCCGCGCCGTCGTCGGGGCGGCGTCGCTGGATGGGGCTCGCGGCCGCGGTCGCCGCGGTCGGCGGCTCGGTCGCCTTCGCCTGCTACCGGCAAGCGGAGCTCGAGCGCGCCCATCGCTGGGTGGAATTGTCGCGCGAGGTCGCGGCGCAGGCCGAGTGCTTTTCCGATGAGCTTTCCGATTCTGCGGCGCAAGTCGTCCTTGGCGAGCTGCCGCCGTCGCCGATGACGCTGCCCGCCGAGTCGATCGAGGCGATGAACCTGCGTCTCGCCGAATCGGCGGCGTTGCTCGAGGGCGCCGCGACCCTCAGCGACGAGGTCCGCGATCGGCTCTTCGTCCGGCCGGCCGACCGGGCCGTGGCCGCCGAGACGGCGCGCGCCTGCGCCAGGCTGCGCGACGAAGTGCTGACCAGCACGAAGCCCGCTCACCGCGCGCTGCGGTCGGCGATGGGCCGGTCGGCCAGCGTCTCGTTCGAGGGCAGCCCGTTCCCGTTCGCCCTGAAGCAGCAGCCCGGCTTCTGGCGCGCGATGCAGGATCCGGCGGTCCGGCAGGGGCTCCCCGCCGAACTCGCCACGGTCGTCGCGGCGGCCAGCGAGTCCGATTCGATCGAGCTGCACGCCTACGACCTCGAGGCCGGCGGCGAGGAGCTCTTCGGCGCCGAGGTCTGGATCCAGGAAGTGAAGTTCCCGACGAACGATCTCCACCGAGCAAGCCAGGTGGGTTCGACGCCGTGGACGGGCGCGATCGTGCCAGGAGACTGGCGGATCACGATCGTCGACGGCGCGCAGCATCGGCACTCGGAGCTCCGGGTCCTCGCGCTGCCCGGCGAGGACCTGGGGCGCCGGGTCGCCTTCCTGCGCTCGACCGAACGCGTCGTCGCGACGATGGCGCACAAGCCGGCCGCGAGGATCAAGCACGGGAAGGCCGACGGTTCGAGGACGAGGGTGCCGGAGGCGGCGGTCGACGCCGACATCGACGAGCTCTGGGTCGACCCCTACGAGGCGAGCAACGACCGCTGGGCCGCGTTCTGGCGTGAGCTCGACGCGAACCGGAGTCGCTGGTTCGATGGCGCGGTGCCGGTCGTCCGTCCGGCCTTCCTGACTGCCGACGGCGCGTGCCCGCCCGAGATCGCGCACCATCCCGCCCACGGCATGCCGTGGGACGAGGCCATCCTCTTCGCCAACTGGGACGGCAAGCGGCTGCCGACGGACGCCGAGTGGGACCGCATCGCCGGCGGCCCTGAATCGCGTCGATATGCGTGGGGAGACGAGTTTCGCGCGGACGCCGTCGACGTCTCCCTCTCGCTGGAGGAGCGGCTCCGCGCGCTGAAGACCCAAGGCGAGTCACTCGCCGTGACGCCGACGCCCCTGGAGCAGATCACTTCGGCAAGGGTCGATGACGGCGCGTTCGCCGCCGGCGCCACGCCGGAGAGCGACGGCGGCCGTGTCTATCGTCTGGGCGACAACGTCACCGAGTACACCGAGGACCTCCTGATCTCCTGTCGGAAGGCCGGCTCGTTCGAATACGGGGCCGAGGGGTTCCTCAGCCGCGTGGCGCGTGGCGCGACCTGGAAGACGGCGGGCAGCGAAGGATCCCTCAATCAGAACTGGTGGGGTGTCGTCGTGACGCGTGGCTCGGCGTCTTCTTCGGTCGGACTGCGCTGCGTGAAGGGATCCCTTCCGACCTTTGCGCGCTGATTCACCTCGTCCGGTGAATCCGGCGCTTCCTCGACGCCGCGAGCAAAGATGGCAATCAACATCGATCCTGGCGCGGCCGCAATGCGTCGTAGGAGGCGGAGGAAACCATGGCAAAGCGAAAGTCCTCGCGTTCCCGCAGCAGATCGAAGGGTCGACGATCGACGCGCAAGAAGCTGCGCCTGCCGCGTGCATTCAAGATCGTCCCCATCAAGCTGCGCGGCCCGGTCCGCAAGCACCGCCACGTCCTCGGACAGGAGGCGATGCCGCCCTGTCCTCCCGGATTCGTCTTCCGACACAAGATGACCATCGGCGGCCTCACCTACTGCGTCTACGAGAACCCCGAGACTGGCGTGACGATCTACGTCCTCTGCTGAGCCGACGACGGCCGCCTGCGCTCACGACTCAGGGTCCGCCTCGTCGCAGAGCAACGCGGCGAGGCGCGCCTTGCCCTTCGCGTAACGGTCGCGCACGGTCGCCTCCGGGACGTCGAGGAGCCGGCCCGCTTCGCGCAGCCCGCAGCCGTCGAAGTCGACGAGCCAGACGGTCTCGGCCAGCTCCGACGGGAGCAGCGCGAGCGCCGCCGCGACGCGGGCGAGCTCGACGCGGTTCCAGAGATCGCGCACGTGATGCGCGTCCTCGGTCCGCAGCCGCGCAGGCGTCGCCGCGTCGCCGCCGCGCAGCAGCAGGTCGAGCGACCGCTCCTGCGACGGATCGCGTTTCTCGGCGCGGAGCGCAACCTCGGCGTCCTGCAGACGAGTCGTGACGAGCCGGCGCAGCCACGCCTTGAGCGGAGCGTCGCCCCGCACGTCGAGGCGGTCGAGGTTCTCGAGGATGGCGATCCACGCGATCGAGAAGAGGTCGTCGATCTCGAACGACCGGCAGAGCCGCGGCGTCATCCGCGCGCGGACGGCCCACAGCACGTAGCTGCAGATCGCGCTGGCGAACGCCTCGAGCGCCGCGCGATCGCCCGCCTTCGCCCGCAGCAGGAGCCGCGAGAGCGGGCCGAGCGGCTCGCCGCCGTCCTCCCGCGGCAAGCCTGCCGTCGTGTGGCTGATCGCGATGGCGCCGCTCCGCGGTCCTGAAGCGGAGCGGAGCGCCCCGCGTCACGTCGCGACGAGCGGGGCGGCCGGAAGCGTCTCGGCGACGGAGATGGCCGCGTTCTCGGGGGACGACAGGTCGAGGACGAGCTGCTCCTCGCGGGCTCGACGCGAGCCGTCGGAGCCGTGGGTGATCCGGACGACCGGCCGCGCCCAGTCGCTGCCCGCGGCCTGGACGACGCCGACCTCGCCGCTCGAGAGGCGCGCGACGCTGCCCGGCGGATGGAGGCCGATCGAGGCGACGAAGGCGGCGAACGACTCGCGGTCGAAGGAGCCCGCGTCGCGCAGCATGATCTCGTAGGCGCGGCGCGGCGTGAGGCTCGGCTTGTAGGGCCGCACCGCGGTCAGCGCCTCGAAGACGTCGCAGACGTGCACGAGCGCCGAAACCTTGCTCGCCGCGAGCCAGGAAGCGCGCGTCGGATACCCGCCGCCGTCGAAGCGGAGGTGGTGCCCGAACGCGGCGCCGATGGCGAGGTCGCTCGCCTCATGGCTCTCGACCAGGATCTGCGCTCCGAGCTGCGGATGGCGCGAGACGGCTCGACGCTCGTCCTCGTTGAGCGGCCCCGGCTTGAAGAGGATCTCGTGGGCGATCCTCGACTTGCCGACGTCGTGGAGGAGGCCGGCCGTCCCGAGCTCGACCATGAGCTCGTGCGGGAGCTTCAGCTTCAGCCCGACGAGCGCCGCGAACAGCGAGACGCGCGCCGAGTGGCCGACGGTGTAGCTGTCGAAGTCGGAGTACTTGGCGAGCCCGAGCACGTCGCCCATGCCCGACGCGCCGAGATTCACGAGCGCCTCCGCCGTGCCGCGCGCCTTGGCGACGTTCACGTCGCGGCCGTTCGCCGCCAGCCCGTGCGACTCGTCGACCGTGTCGAAGAGCGACTGGTAGGCGGCGACGACCTGGGGCGAGTCGCCCGCCTCCTTCGAGCCCTGGAGCCACGACACCTGCCCCTCGTTCGCGGAGCGGCCGAACCACGTCTCCTCGTCGTAGGGCGGCGAGAGCTCGACGAAGCGCGTCCGCGACTCGAGGAGGCTGCGCGCCTCCTCGAGGGTCACCGTCTTGCCCCGCGTCTCGACGCTGAACCGGAGGAACTCGTCGACGTCGCACGCCTTCAATCCGCGCCGGAACAGGAAGCCGCCCGACTTCAGACGGACCGCTAGATCGACGAGGCAGCGCCCGTGGAGCGTCGAGCCCATGAGCAGGCGCCCTTCGTGGACGAGCCGCTTCTCCGCCATGCCGAGGAAGAAGCAGTCGCGGTTCCTCGGAGCGGTCCAGTGCTCGATCGCGGCGGCGAACTGCTCGGTCATCTCGCGGACGCGCGGGTGCTCGCGGAAGTAGAAGGTCGCGTAGCGGAGCCCGTGGATCAGGTAGGAGACCACCTGTTCGGAGGTCGACGTCTCGTCGATGCCGTTTTGCGACGGTGCGATGGGCGCAGTCATGAGAGGTCCTGGAACGGCGGCGACTCGAGCGCGGCGCGCGCCGTCTGCCGGAAGGAGCGGTGCCACGCCGGAAACACGACGAGCCGGCGCTGGAGCAGGACGCGGCGCAGGACGTCTGCGGTCCCGCGCGTGGGGGACGCGGCGAGGAACTCGAGCGTGCGCAGCAGCGCGCGGTCGGGTCGCCGCGCCGCGGGAACCTCGAAGAACTTCTGGGTGAGCGCCTCGACGCACAGACGCGACGTCTCGGGCGACGGCTTCTCGAGCGAAGGCTGATCGAAGAGCGCGGTCAGGAGCGCGAGGCACGGCGGCGTCGCGGTCGTGAACGACTGCAGCGCCTCGGCCCCCGCCCACGAGGGGATCCTCGCGCGCAGCCCGACCAGGAGCCATCGGCCGGCATCGGCCGCGCGGCTCGTCCGCAGCAGCCGCGCGTACGCCGGCTGCAGCTCGAGCCGCGGCGGGGCGAAGCCCTCCTCCTGGAGCTCCCCGCGCAGGCGGGAGGAGCTCGTCGCCCAGCCGCTCCACGGCGCTCGCAACGCGGTCGTGCGAGAGAGCCGTGATCGCCGACCAGAGCGGTCGATGGAACTGCGCCCGCCTCGTGCTCGCGGCGCAGAGGAATTCGATGACGAGGTGCGGCCAGAAGAGCTCGAGCTCGTCCTCGCTCGTGCGGATCGCCACGGCGCCGCACAGCAGCTCGGCGAGCGACGGCACCGACTCCGACATCGCGAGCGCCAGGACCGGGAGCGCGTCGTCGACGGCCGTTCGGTCGTGGCTCGAGTGCAGGTCGCCGAGGAAGCTCCGCACGGCGCATTCCTCCGCGCTCTGGAGGTTGCCCTTGAGCAGGCGGCGGAGCCGCTGGGTCAGGCGCGTGCGGTCGCGCAGCGAGCGGGAGCGGACGAGGAGGTGGAGGAGGATCGAGATCGACTCGCTCCGATCGTCGGCTTCGAAGCGCGGCGGCGGCACCGAGCGCACCGCGTCCTTGAGCACGGAGAGGAACTCGTCGTCGGAGCGCCCGCGGTCGAGCCCCGGCACCTCGGCCTCGAGCCACGCGTCTTCGCTGAAGAGCCGCCCGACCGGCGCCGGCTCGAGCGCGTGCGAAAGGAGCTGCGCCACCTGCTCGGGCTTCGGCTCGAGTTGGGCGAGCATCACGGCGCGGGTCACCGACTCGAAGATCGACCGCAGCTCGGCCTCGGGGTCGCCGCTGTCGGAAAGGTCGCGCAGCGCGGTGCGGATCGCCCGATTCGCCAGCCCCAGCACCTCCTCGAGCGGACGAGCCGCGCCGGTCCGGTAGACGCCGGGGCCGGTCGGCACGGCGAACCGCTCGACGATGCTGATGTAGATGTTGCGCACGAGCTCTTCGCAGCGGGTGCGGATCGGCGCGGGCAGCTCGGCCTGCGCGACGTCCTTCAGGCTCGGGTCGACCACGGTGAGCATGTGGACCTCGTCCGCGGCCGTCGCTCCGAGGCCGCCGAACGGCGAGCCGTACTTTCGCGCCTCGACGACGACGTTCGGAGGAGCGTCGTCGAAGGTCACCAGCTTCGAGCCCGACCGCAGGGCGCCGCGCCACTGCTGGAGCTTCAGCGCAAGAGCGTGCAGGTTCTCGGCCGTCGCCCCCGTCGAGATGCGGATCCGGGCGATCCCGAGCTCCTTGAAGCGATCGGACCAGACGCGCGGCCCGGTGCCGTCCGCGAGCTTTCCGCCGTTGAGCAGGAGCGTCCCCTGCAGCAGCTCGAGCTCGAGCATCGGGTCGATGGCGGCGATCACGCTCTCGGCGGCCGCCACGAACCGCGGATGGGAGGGGTGGTAGAGCATCGCCAGGCGGAGCACCGACACGAGGTCGTCCGCGATCTGCGTCGCTGCAGCAAGTCCCTCGGGGGGCATCGACCGAGTGCTCCGAGACGGCCACGGCCGTCGCGCACCTTGGCGCAAGATCCTGGCACGTCGAATCGTGGATCGACGCCCCGCCAACCGCGCGTTCACGCATTCGCGGACCGAGTCGCTCGATCGGGAAGATCCTTCCGACCGAGCTAGGGTCTCGCGTCCGCGTCACTCGTCCCCGTAACTCCGTTGGATAGAGCGGCGCTTTCCTAGACCGCAGCGCGGGCAGCCGCGTCCCGCGAAGAAAGCCGCTCAACTCCGGATTCCACCGAGGCTTGTGCATGTTCGCGGCACCGTTGCGACCGCCTCGAGACACGTTTGATTCATGGTCGTTGGGTGGCCGCGGGGTTAGCCGCATTGAGCGAGGTTCTCGCAAACCCGACGTTCGCGAGCATTCACGTTCCACCTGGTTCGGTCTTGCGCGACGTGTAGCCCAAGACCCTTCGACGCACGGGTGAGCGGCGGAAGAGGCTGGCGAGTCCCTGCGTCCTGGGGATCGATGCGAACTCACCGAAGACGGGTCATCCGACGCACTCGCTGAACGAGCGGTGGTACGACGAAGAGGCGGATGTCCTCGGCGAAGTTGCGGCGCATCCCTGGATGGTCGTTCTTCGGCTCCGGCTTGGCCGAGCGTCGTCGGAGCTGCGACGGATTCGAGGTGTCAGGCCAGACGGATCGTCGGCGATCTCGCATGCGCGAGGCAACGGTCGTCGAATGACGCCGAGTCGATGTGACTTCATCCTCGCATCTACTGAGTTCAGAGTTGTCGACGTACGGTACCTCTTCGAGGAAGTGCGAGACGCTGGGAGTGACCGCGCGCAGGAAGGGCTCGAGGAGGCGCGCGCCAAGGTCGCGCTGGTCGCACACCAAGCTCGCGCGCATGAAGCTCGGCAAGGCGGCCGAACTCGTGCGCCAGGGCGCGCTCGAGACGCCTACGTACGACGCCTTCGCGGCCGAGCACTGGCGGCGCGTCCGGACCAACGATCCGAAGGAGCGGCTCATGCGCGAGATCCGTCGCCGGACGCGCTGGGGCACGCGCCGGTACCTCGACATGGAGCCGCCGCAGCAGAGGGCTACCCCGCGTGAGGAGGAATCGGTACGAATCGCAAGCTGAGTCGCGCCGCCCCCATGGGGGTGGAGAAGAGAAGATCCAAACCGATCCGATCGAACAGTCACCGCTCACTGATCAGCAAAGTGCACGAGACTCTGGACACAACCGGCGCTTGTTCCGCTTCTCGAGTGGTGCGACCCTACGCCGAAACTCGACGAGAGATGCGTCTCCTCCCGCGACGGTGGTGGCCGACCGGGGCGCTCGACGAAGCCCGCCCGACGCCGTGGACCGGGGCACACCGAGCCGAGTCGCGATCGACAGGTCGCCCGTCTCCTGCACGTGTTGGACGAGGCGATGGTCGTAGATCCGCAGGTGGCGCTTGGGCTCCATCCCGCCAGAATCTGCCAGGCCGCGGGCTGGGGAAAGACGGGGCGTGCCAGCCCGGGTGTCCTGGCTGTGTCGAGAACTCGAACAGAGAATCCAGAATGTCCTGGCGCGGAGCACGGCCGCGACCCGATGATGACTCGCCAAACTTCCGCGATCGGACTCTTCGCCTGCGGATCCCGATCTGCACGTGCACGCGAGTCCCGACCTCCGTAGGGACCGCGGGCGTCTGGAAGCAGGATGCCGCGTACCGTGGACCGCGACGCTTTCGACGAGCTCGTCATCGGTGGAGGCTTCTTCGGGTGCAACCTCGCGCTGCACCTGAGACGGACGCTCCGGACCCGCGTGGTCATTCTCGAGGCGGGAGCGGATCTGCTCCTACACGCGTCGTACGCAAATCAGGCCCGAGTCCACCGCGGATATCACTATCCACGCAGCCTGCTGACGGCGCTGCGCTCGCGGATCAACTATCCCCGCTTCCTCGACGAGTTCGGTGACTGCGTCGACCGCTCGTTCGAGGCGTACTACGCGATCAGCCGCGTCTTCTCGAAGGTGACGGCTGCGCAGTTCCGGATCTTCTGCGACAAGGTCCGCGCCCCGATCGCTCCGGCGCCGCCCGCCGTCCGACGGTGGTTCGACGGCGACCTCATCGAAGAGGTCTTCGTCGTCCAGGAGGGCGCGTTCGACGCGGTCAAGCTGAAACACAAGATGGCCGGACTCCTGGCTCGCGAGGGCGTCGAGGTCCGTTTCGGATGCGAAGCTCTCCGCGTGCGGCGGCTCGAGGATTCACGGCTCGAAGTCGACGGCCGCGACTCGCACGGACCGCTCGTCGTGGCGGCGCGATCCGTCTTCAACTGCACGTATTCCCGCCTCAATCGCCTCCTTGCGGCTTCGGATCTCCCCGTGGTCCCGCTCAAGCACGAGCTGACGGAGATCGCGCTGGTCGAGGTTCCCGCCGAGCTGCGCCACGTAGGCATCACCGTAATGTGCGGCCCGTTCTTCTCGGTGATGCCGTTCCCGGCACGCGGCCTTCACTCGTTCAGCCACGTGCGTTACACCCCTCATTGCCAATGGGCGGATTCTCCGGGCCGACCCTACATGGATCCATACGAAGTGCTGCGCGCGTCCCCGCGGAAGAGCAACTTCGTCCGCATGCGCAAGGACGCCGAACGCTACGTACCGATGCTCTCGTCGTGTCGCCAGGTCGACTCCCTCTTCGAGGTCAAGACCATTCTGCCGAGGAACGAAATGGACGACGGCCGGCCCATCCTGTTCCGGCGGAACGAGGGACTCCCAAATCTTCACTGCGTCATGGGAGCGAAGATCGACAACATCTTCGACATGCTCGATAGCGTGACGGAGCCGGCGACAGTCCCGCAACGGGAGGAGGCTGGGTGACCATTTCGGACTGCTTCGTCTCGGTCATCGCCCCGCTCTCGAACGACGAGGAGATCGTCGAGGCCTTCGTGCGCGAGACGGCGGCGGTCCTGCGCGAACACTACACCAATCACGAGATCGTGCTGGTGGACGACGGATCGACTGATGGGACGGTCGCCAGAGTGACCGCCCTGCTCGAGCAGATCAATTGCATTCGGCTGATCCGCTGCTCCCGCTCCTTCGGGACCGAGGTCGCGATCTCCGCCGGGCTCGACTCGGTCATTGGAGACTTTGTCGTCGTCATGCTTCCCGACTCGGATCCTCCGCAGCTCATTCCGCGGATGGTCGAGCTCTCCAGGAGTGATTCCCGGACGGTCGTCGGCGTGAGAATCCGCCGCGAGCCCGAACCGCTCTGGAGTCGCCTCGGCGCCGGGTTCTTCTACGCGTATTGCAACAAACATCTCCGGCTCAACGTACCGGAGAACTCCACCTACTTCCGGGTACTCAGTCGACAGGCCGTCAACGCGATCACGCAGATCAAGGACCGGATGCGGTTTCTGCGCATCTTCAGCGCCGACGTCGGATTCCCGGGCGAGCAGTTCCCCTACGAACCGACGAGTCGCCGGGCCGTCCGGCGCCCGCGACGCCTGATCGACGCCGTTCGCCTCGGCGTCGGGATCATCGTCTCCAATTCGACGCATCCGCTGCGCATCGTCAGCTGGCTCGGTCTCGCGCTGAGCGGGATGAACCTCGCCTATATCGTTTACGTTCTGCTCATCTACCTGTTCAAGAAGAAGGTGGCCGAGGGCTGGGCCACCCTCTCGCTGCAAAACGCGGTGATGTTCTTCTGTCTCTTCCTCTTCTTCACGGTCCTTTGCGAATACGTGGGTCGCATCATCGGCGAGCTGCGCACGCGACCGCTCTACTACACGCTCGAGGAGCGGAACAGCTCCGTCATTATCGCGGACGAGGCGCGCAGGAACGTTACAACGGAATCGACCGATTCGATCGGAGCGAAGCGGGAGACGCGCCCATGACGGAGGGTTCCGCGCCGGCGGACGCGCGACCGGGCGAGCGTCAGGTGCCGGCCTATACGGTCCGTGAGTTCGCTCCGCGACACCAACGGTACTGCGTCGCCGTCTTCGTGATCAACGAGAACGGCCGGCTGCTCGCTCAACTCGACCGCATGAAGGCGCGGGTCGAGTCGATCGACGTGATCGTCGCGGACGGAGGGAGTTCGGACGGGTCGATCGAGGAATCGAATCTCGTCTCGAGGGGAGTCCGTGCGCTCCTGGTCAAGACCGGGCCGGGAAGGCTGAGCGCGCAGATGCGGATGGCCTTCGACTACGCGCTCGCGCAAGGATACGAAGGCATCGTCACCATGGACGGGAACGACAAGGATGAACCCGCGGCGATCGGCCGTTTCATCCAGGCGCTCGACGGCGGATGCCACCACGTGCAGGGCAGCCGCTTCGTTCCGGGAGGCGAGGCGGTGAACACGCCGTGGATGCGCCTGCTGGCCATCAGGCTCGTTCACGCTCCGCTGATCCGCCTCGCCTCCGGATTCCACTACACCGACACCACCAACGGATTCCGGGCCTACAGCCGACGATTCTTGAGCGACCCGCGAGTGGCGCCGTTCCGTGACGTCTTCTCGCGCTACGAGCTCCACTACTATCTCGCCATCCGATCCGCGCGGCTGGGCTACGCCGTGCAGGAGGTGCCGGTCCGTCGCGCCTATCCAGCGAAAGGGCGAACGCCAACCAAGATCAGTCCGATCAAGGGAAGCCTGCTCGTGCTGAAGACCCTCTTCAGCGCGTGCATGCATCGCTTTGATCCCCCGGATTCTCCGGCACCACCCAAAGGCTGATCGTCATGGCGAGCGCGCTCATCGGGCACACGGGATTCGTCGGCGGGACGCTGAGCCGCCAGCACGCCTTCGACGACCTCTACAACTCGAGCAACATCGAGACGCTGGCCGGAAAAACGTACGACCTGGTCGCGTGCGCAGCAGCGCCAGGACTCAAGTGGAAGGCGAACCAGGCGCCGGAGGCCGATCTCGCCAGCATTCGACGGCTCATGGCGCCGTTCGAGACGGTACGAGTTCGAACGGTCGTCCTGATTTCGACGGTCGACGTCTATCCCCGTCCGATCGCGGTCGATGAGTCTACGCCCATCGATCGCAACGAAGGACCCGCGTACGGGCGCAACCGCCTGCTCCTCGAGGACTTCCTGGTCGCGCGCTTCGACACGATGGTGGTTCGGCTCCCGGGCCTCTTCGGCGAAGGGCTCAAGAAGAACGTGATCTTCGACCTGCTACACAACAACTGCGTCGAGCAGGTCGTTCCGAACGCCGTCTTCCAGTTCTTCGATCTCGAGAGACTCTGGAAGGACGTCGTTCTCTCCTGGAATCGGGGCCTCAAGCTCGTGAATTTCGCCACCGAGCCGACCACCGTGCGCGAGGTCGCCGCCACGGCGTTCGGGCTTCGGCTCGCCCGGTCCGATCAACCTGGGCCGTCGAGCTACGACGTCCGGACGCGCTACGCCTCCGTGTTCGGTGCATCGGGCGATTACGTCATGCGCAAGGAGCAGGTTCTCTCGGCACTGCGCGCCTTCGTCGAACGGCAAGGCTGGGTCCGCCCTTGAATCGCATGAAGACCGCCATCTCCAACATCGCGTGGAACCTCGCCGATGACGGGGCCGTGGCGGAGTGGATGGTCGAGGCGGAGGTCCGCGGTGTCGAGATCGCTCCGACCAAGGTGTGGCCGAGGCCGCTGCTCGCAACCGCCCGCGAAGTCGCTGACTATCGCCACTTCTGGGAAGAACGCGGGATCCGGATCGTCGCGATGCAGGCGTTGCTGTTCGGTCGCTCCGACCTGACCATCTTCGAGAGCCGCGAGAAGCGGGAAGAGACGCTCGAGTACTTGGACCGGATTATGGTGATTGCGAGCGCGCTCGGTGCCGGGCCAATCGTCTTCGGCTCGCCAAAGAATCGCAGGATCGGGGCGCATGCCACGGCGGACGTGGAACAGATCGGAGTCGACTTCTTCCGCCGCGCCGGCGACGCCGCGATGCGGCACGGCGTCGTCCTCTGCATCGAGCCCAATCCCACCCAGTACGAATGTGACTACATCACGTGCGCCAGGGAAGGCATCGAGCTGGTCGCGAAGGTGGACCACCCGGGCTTTCGCCTGCATCTAGACGCCGCGGGCATGACGTTGAGCGGCGATCCGTTGGAAGCGTCCATTCGCGCCGCGGCTCCAAGTCTGTGCCATTTCCACGTGAGCGAGCCGTTCCTGGGCGCGATCGGCAAGGGCGGCGTGCGTCACGACGTGCTCGCGTCGACGCTCCGCGAGATCGGCTACACCGGATTCACGTCCGTGGAAATGCGCTACAATCTCGCGGAAGACCTCGAGTCTGAACTGCGCAGGGTCTTACGACTGCTGCGCCAGACCTACGGGAACTCCTGACATGCTCGCTGGTGCCGCCGCCGACCCGCGGCGTCGCCACCGCCGGTGCACGCGCCGTCCGAGCTCCGCGACGGACAGTATCAGCGTCGCCTGGAATATTGCGACGGAGGAGTCCCAATAGCGGGAGCACGGCTCCTCACCGATCGCCACGAGGAGCAACTGGCCGAGCCCCACGAACGAAAGCACGATGAGCGGAGCGCTGCGAACCACCATCCCCAGCGCACAAGCCATCGCCGCTGCCACCAGCACCCAGGTGCCGCGCCACATCCAATCGAGGTTGTCCCATTCCCGGACGAGGCCTATCGGCCACCGCCCCAAGGCGAGTTGTGGAGGATACGGAGGGAGGTTGCTCTGGATCCGCTTGAAGTGCTCCGGGTCACCACCCCATTTCTTGATGGACGATTCGCAAAACTCGTCGAACTCTTCGGGAGCCAGGGTGCCCGTGAACAGATACCACAAAATCCGGAATCTGGAGGCGGTGGATTCCCGCATCGATTGCAGTGTGAGCCCGACGGACCGGAACGGATGCTCCGTCATGGCCTGGATCGCCGCCTTGGCCAGGAGCTGGTCCGCCTGCTTCGACGTGTAGCCCGCCTTCTTCAAAAGGAAGTAGAGGTTCCAGCCGGCGTACTGATGAAAGATCGACTCCTTGTTCTTCCCGTTGGCGGCGTTCAGGACTTTCAGAAGACGGACTTCGTCGGTATCTGGCGCCGACCGCTCGAGGAGTGCGACCCGGTCGAACATGTGCATCCCGGTTCCGTTCACGAGCGTGGCGCTCCCGTAATGCACCTTGTTCAGTCCAACCAACGATCCGATGCCGAGCGCGAGTCCAGCGCAGAATCGGAGGGTGACACGGACTCGCTGCGTCTCGCGCGACCACCACGTGGCGACGAGGACGGCGCCGGCGATTGCGACTCCCGGGGTCCGGCACCCGATGGCGAGCGCACAGACCAGCCCGCCGAGAAACGTCGGCAGTGTCCGTCGTTCGACGAGTCCACGCAGGAAGAGCAGGCAGGCCAGCACTGCGAGGAAGACGTACAGGATTTCAGACTGCGCTCCTTGCGCGTACATCCAGAGGATCGGAGTGCAGACAGTCAGCGCGGCCGCGAACCATCCGGCCAGCCAATGCCCCGACACAACTCCGATGCGCTGGATCATGTAGACGATCGCCACGCCACACGCCTGTTGGACAAGCACGAGCAGGAACATGCGTGCCCCGGATGGTGCCAGATACAACAACAAGTCGAGCAGGAGCGAGTAGACCGGCGGACGATCGTTGAAACCGGTCTGGAGCCCGGTGAAGAACGTGTGCTCCAGATATGCGGTCGTGTCGGGGTAGTAGTATCCTCCGAACGACATGGCCGCGACGAGTGCCACCAGCGCGGCGATGACGACCGGAAGTCGCACTAGTAACCAGGGCGCACCACAGAGGTCGTACCAGCGGAGCGCCGGCGGCTTCATGTCTCCGCCGTCCGTTGCGCGAAGGGCGAAAGAATCGGCTGGATCGCGCATGTTGGTCTTGGGTTCGCGGTTACCTTCGACAGCTCGTGCGGACGGAAAATAGCAGGGACCGTCGTCCCCAGCCAAGGGCGCATTCCAAGGGTCTGATCGCCACGATCACCCGCCGCCGAGGAAAGGTGTCGGGCCCGGCGTCAACGAGGGCTTTTCGGCCTGTTCCCCAGGTTCGGGGCGCTTCGAACGCGGGATTCGAAGCTCAGCGGCTCGGCTCTGTGACCTCTGCTCGCTGTAGGCAACCGGTTGCGCACTGACGCCTTGCAGGCATGTCCGTGCTCGCCGCTTTGCAATCGACAGCGTTCTCAGCTCCTCACCATCGCATCGCGGCAATACTCGTCCCGATGCCGTCCGAGCGGTTGAGACGACCGCAAGCGCGCGCGGTGGAGAATCGGAATCGTCGGTCTGTGGCCAGGGTCATCGCGCGCCAACTCGCCGATTCCGCTGTTTTCGGGTCAGGGAAGCGCAGGTTCGTACACGGCTTTTCGACGACACCCTTCGACGCTGCCGGATGCCGTGACGCGTCGGGATCGCCGCAATGGCCGCGTCGCGCGCGAGGCCGCCCCCGATTGAGCCGACCCTTGCGATGAATGAGTTGCTGCTCGCGTTGCGCGGGAGCGGCGCGCTCCTCGCGGCCGCCGATCTCGTCGCTCGCGTACGCGGCCTGCCCGGGCTCGTTGATGCCAGTTTCCTGAGCAATGAGCTCGCCCCCCGAGCTCTTCGAGCCCGATTCTCGGCGCTGCGGGCTTCGGCCGGGAAAGGCGCGTTACCGGACGAGTGCGCGAGCGACGCGCGGACCGTGTTCCGACGAGCCACCCAGGGGCGCCACCTGCGCATGATGAATGTCGGCGAAACCTGCACGTTCGGCGGCTGTGTGCGCTGCGACGAGGCGTAGGACGCCGTGCTGGCGCGCATGCTGCAGCCACCGATCGCACCCGGAATCGTCGAGCCGGTGCTGCTCGCCTGAATCGACAACTCGACGTTCCGGACCCTCCGCTGGTTCGCGCCTGCGTACGCGGTGCTACGGCCCGACGTGACGGTAATCGAGTCAGCGTTCGCAAGGCCTGCGGTTCCGCGGTTTTCGCGGGCGATGACGACCTAGCCGCCGAGTCCGCGACGAGCAAGCGTCACGCGCCTGATGGGTCGACCACGCAGCGAATCGCTTCCCGACGACCAGCAACGATGCCGCACGGTGCGACACTGCCTCGTGTCGTCCACGCAGGGCAGCAGTGCCCGGGTGCGCCGGATTCGTAATGCTGCGATACGATACGCTGCGGCTGGTACGGTACGGAAAAACACCGCGAGCGGCCGCGCAGCGACCGGCAACCGCAACGAGGGGACATTTCATCATCAATCGATTTCACCGCAACCGCGTGATCCGGTGGGGACTGCGACTTTGTTTCGCACTCATCGCCTCCGAGACGACCCTTGCTCTCTCGGCGCGCGTTATCGAGCGCAATGCGGGCGCGGCGGGAGTGATGCCGGGCCACGACGGCGCCATCATCTGCGCCGGAGATTCACACACATTCGGGATCGGCGCGTCCGAAGGCCGCTCCTATCCTGATCAGCTGCGCGAGAGGCTGCGCGCAGCCGATGACTTGCGTGAGGTCGTCAACATCGGCTTCTCCGGCCTCACAACGCACCAGATCATGGCACGGCTGCGCGCCGCCATCGCGAAGTCCACTCCAGCGTGTGTCGTCTTCCTCGGCGGCCACAACGATCTCTACCGGGGCGACACGCTGCTTGAGGTCGGTGCAATCGGCACGGGCTGGTGGACGCGCGGGCGCGCCCTGCTCTCCCGGTTGCGGACGATTCGCTTGATCGAAGCGGGGATTCGGATCGTGATGGGCGACGCAGCGCGACCGGAGTACGGCGGCGCCAGCGAGCAGCTCGCCGAGCCATTCTCTGTCACGCCGGATCAATGGGATGCCGAGTACGCACGCGCGGAGGCGATCGGGGGCAAGGCGCTTTTCCCGTGGGTCCGGTTCTTCTTCGGCCACGAGTATCCGGGCCGGGCGAGCCGCGCCCTCGAGGCGTTCGTCCGCACGGATGAATATGCCCGCACCCAGCATGAGCTCCTCTACCCGATCGACGACTATCGGTGGGAGCTGGCAATGCTCTCGGGCGCGAGCCCGCCGGCGCTTTCGCTAGCGAGACGGACCGGCGCGTCACTCGACTACGCACGCTTCACCGCCGCCTTCGTGGAGCTTCGCGAAGGACACACCGCGCAAGCGATCGCACTGCTCGACAGCCTGAAGCCGCAATTCACCGGTCCGTGGGCGAGCGCCTTTCTCGCGCTGCATCGCGTCTGGGCCGCTTTGATCGATCGCGACTTCGGATCCGCCGACCGCGAATTCGACGCGCTGCTGCCTCAGCTCGAGGATATTTCCCCCAACGTCGGCATCTACTTTGCGCTCGGCGGCGCTGCCCTTGCGCACGTGCTGCGCAGCGACGAAGTTCGTCTCGAGCCGTGGCTCGCCCACCATGGAATCTGGGCCGAGCGGTACTGGTGGCCGCAGTGCCCGCAAGGCCATGAGTGGATGTTCACGGCGGAATGGGTGGACACCGTGAAGGGCGGTGATGCGACGGCGCTCGACCGGCTCCGCGGCATGGTCAAGTCGCGCGTCGGCGCGGTCCCGAGCACCGCGCCGCTGGCTTGGCTCGTCGACCACCCGCGGGCGACTTTTTCCGAGATCGTGAAGCAGCTGCCGATCGAGATACTGCGGGCTTCCTGGTTCGGGCCGCTCGGCCCCTTCTATCGAACGATCGACGCCACCGAGGCCGACCGCCTGATGAAGCCCGTGTTCGAGGAGTTGACACGCTCTGCACGGACCGGAAAGTTCCAGGTTCTCCTGCTCACCTACCTCGATTCACAGAGTTCGGCGAACAACACGCTCCGCCGGTTCGCTCGCGACTTCGAGTTGCCGATCGTCGACATGCAACGCGTCTACGCCGTCGACGAGCACCGAGCGGACGACTTGCGTAAGTACTTCAGTGCCGATCGCTGCCACCCGAACGAAGTTGGCTACGGGCTCATGGCGAAGGCCGTCTACGAAGAGCTCCGGCAGCGTGGCCTCGTCCACTGATCCCGTAGGGTGCAGTGCGCCACGATGTTGCGCAGATGGGATGAGAAGGCCGCCCCCCGCGATGCGACGTACTCTCGTGAGTCGTCAATGTGTCGCGGGATCTAGTCCCATCTCACGGAGGGCGGCCGATGCTTGAGGATAGCGTGGCGGCGAGCGTGCGGACCATCGGATTGGACCTGGGCGACCGCTTCAGTCAGGTGTGCGGGCTACTGCCGGACGGGACCATCGCACTCGACGAGAGGATCGCGAGCCGCCGGGAGGCGCTGCGGCTCTACTTCCGCCGGTTTCCACGCCTGCGAGTGGTGTGCGAGGTCGGGGACTTCTCGCTGTGGGTGAAGCCGCTGCTGGAAGGGCTCGGCCACGAGGTGCTGGTAGCCAATCCGCGGAAGCT
>Ga0247727_10007513_pt1 | contig 20725 bp, 24 predicted proteins | sample WisWelCaveWW1625_FD_202498 | JGI IMG/M metagenome (GOLD analysis project Ga0247727, IMG submission 202498) | Biofilm microbial communities from Wishing Well Cave, Virginia, United States - WW16-25 | ecosystem: Environmental > Aquatic > Deep subsurface > Groundwater > Cave microbial mat | place... | reverse complement strand
TGTTAACCAGCATTCGGTAACTCTTTGAGACGTCCTTTCTTTTTATATAAAGTGCATCTGAAATATCATTTAAGGTTCTTGGGGTTCCAGAATCTCTACATGCCGCATATGTGGCGGCGCCAAGAACACCTGGAATCGACCGCCCTCGGACGAGATCCTTTCCAAGAGCCTTTCGATAAATATGAGCCGTTTTCTCAATTATTGCGTCCGATAGCGTGAGTTTGTCCTTTAGCTTACTCAGTTCCATGAACGCTGTTCTTAGATTCTTATCCATGTTCTCATGCATTTGGCTCCTACCGTCCCAAATTCGAAGTCGTCTCATATCGTGTTTCATCGACACTGAAAGAGATTTGCCAGTCGCGTCGCTATTTTCCCTGCCTATTATTGTTGCAAGCCCTTTATCATGAATTGCCAAAGAAGTTGGTGCGCCGGTTCTACTCCCATTATTATGATCCTCTACAAACACACGTCGTTCAGAACGCGAATCTTCGATGCGCTCAACTACAACATTGCCACAACTCTGGCAAAATCGTTCACCGGTAGATCCATCGGTCAGCATAAGCCCGCTACATCTCCTACAGCTGCCATTAATGTTCAACGTCTGCATAATCATGATTTCGAATATGTGGTATGATTAAGATTGTTTTTCCTTCTCAATTCCCATTAAGGTCAGAGTAGAGCGAATTCTGCCAATTCTTAGGATTTTTGTTGTAACGATGTCTTTTATCATCTCTACAGAAGCTGCCTCAATTTTTGTTATGATGTCGTATGCGCCAAATACTCCGCGAGTTTCTTTTATCTTGTCTATTGACTTTAACTGTGAAAACACCGTGTCTTGCGAACCCAGTTCACAATTTATTAAAACGTATGCAGTTTTCATGTGTTCATCACTTACACGTGTTAGTGATGATGACACTAAATCCTACGCTCTTTTTGGGCAATAACACACTCGTCTGTGAATATTTCATCCATCTTGGAAAAACAAACAATCGACACATTTCTACACTTTATACAAAAACTCATGCTTTTACAAGCACGTTAACACATATATAGTGATGTTTTCCAAAATCGTCATTTTATTAGCATTTTTAACAAATAATCCAACATTTATTTACTAAATTTAGTTTTATGCACATAAATGTAACATTGCGTAAAACATTTAGAATTTAGCAAATAAAATCTGGAAGCATCTTAAGACTGAAACGCGATTTTAAAAAACAGAAGAAAAATTTTGATATTACTCATACCAGCAAGTCATTTTAGATAATCCGTATGTTTGTCAAAGAAAAGAGTCATTTGCGAAGAAATGTGGTTGATTTTGCAAGATTTACGACTGTAAAGACCTAAATTCAACGAAGATGCATCATACTGCGCAATGAGATGTGAGAATTGTGGTGAACTTTTGGAAGAATCTAAATTTCAAACCCTCACCAAAACAGGAAACAATGCAGCTGATACTAGAAGAACCACTAATTGGATTTGTAATAACTGCGGTCAGGGATTTAGCGAAATAACCGACGATATAAAAATACATTAACAATTTTGAACGTGTCTAACTTGTCTTCATCTTAATTGCATACTGCTTTTATTTTAAAATTTTTCCAAAAAAAAAATGCGAAGAACTCTAATTATCTTTTGGATTTCTTCTTTGAGCTGGATTTCTTAGCTGTTTTTTTTGTCGCCAATTTTTTTCTTCCACACTTTAGTGATGTGCATGCCTTTATCTTTGTCGGTATCTGGAAATTTTTTCACAAATGACAATTTGATCGCAAATAATGAAAAATTTGCCATCCTGATCTGTACTGGGTCTGCAATTTTTCTGTATTGTCGACTGGTCTAAGAAAATTGTATGTTTAGTGACTTTCTCAAGTCTTTGTACCTGTTTCGAATCGTCACTTCGGTTACACCGGCGGCTAGTGCGATCTCTTTTTGCGATACATCGGCATTGTATTTCATACACGAGATGTATAGCGCCGATGCTGCTATGCCCATCGGGTCTTTTCCCGAGGTCATTTTCATGTCATTTGCGTCCTTTAGGATCTCAAGTGCGTAGCGTTTTACCTTTTCATTCAAGCCTACCTTGCTTGCTATTTTGGACATGCAGAATATGGAATTTACAACCGGCATCCTCAGATCCAGTTCGTTGACAAGCATTCTGTAATTTTTTGAGAGGTCTTTTCTTTTTAGGTTGATTGCACTCGAGACATCGTTTAGCGTTCTTGGCGTCTCGGCATCTCTGCACGACGCATACACCGCGGCGGCAAGAACCCCCTCGATTGATCTTCCCCTGACGAGGTTCTTTGCTAGCGCCTTTCGATAAATGTAAGCAGCCTTCTCAACTATGGCATCGGATAATGCAAGCTTGTCCCTTAGTTTGTCCAGCTGAGTGAACGCATGTCTCAAATTACGATCTGCATGCTCAAGCATCTGACTCCTACTATCCCAAACCCTTAATCTCTTCATGTCATGTTTCATGTTGGAGGAAAGTGGCTTTCCGGTGGCATCCTTGTTTGCCATCCCGATCATTGTGGACAGCCCCATGTCGTGTATTGCAAGTGATGATGGCGCGCCTGATCTGCTCTTGTCACCCTGCTCGTTTTTTGCAAAATTGCGCTCAGGCCCTTGCTCTTCGACCTGCTCTAAGACTACATAACCGCAAAACGTGCAAAACCTTTCGCCAGTAGTACTATCAGTAATCATCAGTCCTTTGCATCTTTTACAATTTCTATCAGCACCAAGTATCTGCATAACCATACAAGTTCAGCACCATTGCGCTATTCATTAATATGAACTAGCTCATTCTGGCAGGACAGCCAGAAACATCAGCTTTCGGCTGTCTTTTTTGCTGCAATGTCTTTTACAATGTTGAAAAGCTGCCTTACTGCAAGCTTTGGGTGGTGCGTTGCAAGCTTTATCATGCTTGCGAGGCCAAACTCTGCCTTGATAAAGTCCAAAAACTCGTCGACGCTAAGCTCCTTTATGATGTCAAGCTCGCGGTCCCATTCGGAATCAGAGAGGCCAATCCATCTTGCCTGCACCTTTGCTGCAGAGTTTATCTTTGCGAGAATTGCCTTTTTCCATGTTTCCTCGTATGGGGCTAATGCCTTTTCTGTCATGTCGCCCCTTGATATCGCGCTTGCCGCGACTTCGCCTGCAATTCTTCCAAATCTAATTGCATACCGTATTCCCTCAAGCACCAGCGGGTTTGCCTGGCCTGCTGTGTCCCCTACCAAAATCAAATTGTCGTAAACTGTCTTTCGCGACAAACCGTCGTTTGGAATCAGGCCATAATGAAACTCTATCGGGGTGATCTTGCCAAGCTTTGCAATGGGGCCGAGCCGCTTTTCCATTATCTCCTTTAGCCGCTCGGTAGGATCCACTTGCGATTCGGGCTTTCCTACCCCAACTCCTATTCTTACAATGTTATTCCCAAGTGGAAATATCCATGCATAACCGGCAGGAGAATACTCTTGCCCTACCATGAGATACCATGTATCGGCATCGACGTTCTCGGCCTCGACTTCATACTCTGCACCTGCCCCAAACCTCTTCCACTGGGAGACAAGGCCTAGTGACTTTGCCACCACTGTCTGAAACCCGCTTGCATCGATTACAATTTTTGCGTTAAACTCTTCTTTTGGCGTGCTAAGTGAAATCCCGTTTGCAGTTCTGGACGCACTAGTGACTGCGGCGTTTAGAAATAACTCGACTTCCTGTTTTTGCGCCTTTTCTGCTAGCCACCTGTATGTCTTTCTGACATCAAGGACTGCAGCCCTCGGCGTGCTGCCGCTTATCGTGACTGTGTTGTTTGGCGAGCAAAACGTATAGTTCTTGACCGGATTGTAGCAGTGCTCGGGGATCTCAAACTCTTTGATGCTGTCAATCCAGGTGACGCCGCTTGTCCTTACTGTCTGAGCTACGCTTTCCTCCTTTTCTATCAGCGCCACTTTCATGCCTGCCTTTGCGGCAGAAAACGCAGCGGACGAGCCTGCAGGGCCTGCCCCGACTACAATAACATCATAGTTTAATGCCAATGATTTTGGCTTTGCTCTTGAAAATATTAAGTGTACACTTAGAAAACCAGCCGCTTGAAATCGTTGCTTTTTCGGATGTTTTCAAAATCGGCATCAAACCTTGCCTTGTATTTGTATGAAAAGTCGAGCTTGATGGCCTGTTCTAGTATCGCGAGGCCTTCACCTGTCTTGTTTTGGCGAATCAGACTTGAGGCCTTGTTGTATAATGTGATGACACTCTCCGGTTTTTGCCGCAGGATTTTGTCATAACATGATATTGCCTCGTCATATCTTTCCAGATAGTGCAACGCAAGGCCTTTGTTCACAAGTGCCAAGGTGTTTTCCAGCTCGATACCAAGTGCCAAATCATATGACGATATGGCCTTGGCGTATTTTCCAAATTTGCCAAAAATGTTCCCCCTTTTGATGAGCGCTAGGACGTGTTGCGGATTTGCCTCAAGTGTCCTCTCAAAAAAAGTCAGCGCCTTTTTGAAATTGCCCAGATTGAATTCTGTAATGCCTTTATCGAAAATCTCTTCTGCACTCATTATTTCAGGAGCGATTTGCCCTTTTCATCGGCTGCCCTCTCTGAGTCAAACGTGGACATGTGGGCAGAATCGCGATGCATGTAGCTGTGTGCCTCGCCTGGCTTTTTGCGGCAGAACTTTTTGTGGATAGACTCCTCCATTTTTAGCGTGTCCTCGTTTTCATGGAACATCTTTTTGCCGCAGTCGATGCAAGTTATCTCAGGCATGTGACTTTGGTCAGATGTCAAATCTATTTATTTTCTTCTGATTTTCTGGCAGATATGGCCGAAGTAGATCTTGTTCCATTTATCAGCTGGTCGGCAATTTCTGCTGCGGTATTTGCTATAGCAGCTATCGTGTATCGCATCTATGTGAGAAAACAAAATGGCTAGGATTTAGTGTGTTCTTTCAGATACGACAAAATCGCAGTATAGTCTAGCTCGCCAAAGCCGCGCTCTTCTGCGTCCCTGAAGACAGAGTTTGCCATCTTTGCCATGGGGAGGCTCAGCCCAAAGGACCTCGCAGCCTCGTTTATCGCATCCAGGTCTTTTTTGAGATTTGCCAGCGTGAATGTTGGCTTGAAATCTTCTGCAATCATCTTGTAGGCCTTATTTTCACTCATGCCTGTCTTAAAGTAAGTTGAGTTGAGAATCTGCAAAAACGTCTCAGGCGCTATCTTTGCGCCCCTCATCAGGGTGATTCCCTCTGATATTGCAAGTGCTAACATTGCTATTTGGAGATTCATTGCGAGCTTGACAGAGTGCGCCGTGCCGCTTTCTCCGAGATAAAAGACCTTGTTTGCAATGACATCAAAAACCTCTCTGTATTTTTCAAAGATTTTTTTATCACCGCCCACCATCATCACAAGCTCGCCAGTAATCGCTACGTTTGGGCCTCCCATGACTGGAGTATCCAAATATGAGACGCCGCGTTTTGAAAATTCAGCTGCTATCTCTTTTGATACAACCGGGTTTATCGTGCTCATGTCTGCAACCACGAGGCCGTCGTGCTTTCCGCACGCAATACAGCTGTCTCCGAACGCCACCTTGCGGACCGCGTCGGCGTTCTTGACTATGGTGAACACAATGTCCGAGCTTTCAGCCACACCCTTTGGGGACTCGACAATTTTTGCCCCATTTTTTTGGAGCTCTACTGTTTTGCTTTTTGTCCTGTTGTATGCGCAAAGCTCGTATCCTTGTTTTAGCAAGTTTAGCCCTACCGCGTTGCCAAGCAGGCCTGTCCCCACCAATCCGATTCTCATGACTGTGATTTTTTTTGTGACTATTTGTGTTTTAGTGGAGCTCTTCTTGAGTTACCTGCCAGTTTCCGCCAAGTCTTGATGCCGAAAGTGCTACGTGGCCGATTATCCTGTCTCCTTTTCTGACTATGCCATAGTCGTGTTTTTTGAGCTTGACGATCTTTTCCTTTGTCTTGTATGATCCTTCTATTACCTTGATCTTAAAGCGCTTGCTCACTTTAATCGTGAGTCTCCTTGCCACCTGTATGTCACCCATCCACGAAAACATCTCAAATGCCCCAAAGTTCTGAGTAGTGACCTCGTGGCCATAAAGTCTTGCCTCGAATTTGAGCCCGTCTTTTCCTGCCTCCTCGTTTAGCCATTCGATCGCCTCTTTCCCGTATCCTTTTTCTATTCCAAACGTCTCCGAGTCGCCCTTCACAACAAATGAGCCTGAAAACTCCGCTTATTCTAGCGTTTTGAAAAAGGTTAAATGTTAAGCCAAATCAGAACAAATAATGCGTAATCTTGCATTGCTTTTATTGCTGGCAGTCATCGCCTCGATGATTTTTACATTTGATCCTTTAGTTCTTGCACAAGAAACTCCAGAGACCACATCAGAAGAAGAGATGACAGAAGAGGAAACATCCGAGGAGGAAACCGCCGAAGAAATGGAAGACGAAATGATGGAAGAAGCAATGGAAGACGAAATGATGGAAGAAGCAATGGAAGAAGCAATGGAAGAAGAAGACGTCGATTCGCCGCTAGAACAATTGATGTCACTAGTCGATCCACACGAAATCCAGTGCAAATCAGGACAGACACTGGTTTTCAAGGCAAGCAACTGGCGCCCGGCATGTGTAAACGAGTCAAGCCTTGATATTCTAGTTCTCCGCGGCTGGGTCGCAAATCATGAACCGACTCATGAAGATTTGACGAAGATGCAGGACGACTTGATGGCAGCACACATGCAAGAAGAGGAAGAAGTAGAAGAGGAAATAGAAGAGGAAGTAGAAGAGGAAACAGAGGAAGAAGTAGAAGAGGAAATGGAAGAGGAAGTAGAAGAGGAAACAGAGACTGAAGGGGAAACTATACCGCAGAACCACACAGTCAATCTTAAAGAATCGATGGATATGGGAGCAAATTAACTCCTCAAATTCGACAAACCTGTACAAGAATTTTTAATGCGTTATAGATTAGTGGGGGATTTGCCATATGGTATCATTGGCGCAAATTAACAAGAGATGGCTCTGGTTCATACTTCCAATAAATATAGCAGCGGAAGGTCTTCACACGGCAGTCCCGCTGTTTGTAATCGCACTCGGAGGCGGGATAAGCGAGGTTTCAGTGCTGGTCGCCATTCATTATGGGGCGGCAGCCCTCGGTTCGATATTTTGGGGCAAAATTCTGGACAAATACCACGCAAAAAAAGCAATCCTGCTGGTGTCATTTTTAATAATATTGCTTAGCTGCATCTGGCTGTATTACACTGCACAAGTCGAGCCAATCTATGTCATATCGCCTATCACCGGATTTTTCTTGGTTGCGCGAAGCCAGGTGACGCAGATGCTAGTGATGGAAACAAGCCCGAACAATCAGTGGAGCAGGCTTTTTGCGCGAACGTCGATCCTTTCGACATTTGGAAGCATTGGGGCGATGCTTATTGGCGCCGTGTGGAGCCTCTACTTTGACAGCCGACAGTATTTTCTGCTGTGCGCGGCATTTACGGGAATTGCACTGGCAATCAGCCTCCAAATAACAAAAACGCACTTTCACATTGAGCGAAGTGCGATTGCCCACTCCATTCATGGGTTCCATCATGTTTTCAGCCACTTTAGGATCCACCACAATTTTGTCTTCCCGAGGGTGCCTGAGCTATACGACTACAAGCACATCATCGCAATACTGAAAGGAAAGGTGTCGCACGAGATTGGATTTTTGTTTCTAACAAACTTTTTATTTTATTTTGGAAGCAACATCTACTTTACCGCGCTGACACCGTTTCTCAAAAATCTCGGCCTTGCCGACTCGACGGTCTTTACCTTGTACCTTGTCCAGGCCTGCACCATGGCCGGAATATTTCTTGCAGCGCCAAAAATAATCACAAGGGTGGGCGAGGAGCGCTCTGCAGTCATTGCATATGCTCCAAGGATCTGCGGGATTCTGATTGCTGGGTTTTTGGTGAGCGCGTTTGTCGGAATGCACTCGATGATATTCATCATAGTCTCCATGTGCTTGATGGTAGTCGGATTTTCAGTGTACAGCACGGCAAACGCAGTTCTTCTTTTCAAGACAATTCCAAAGGGCTTTGAGGGGAGGTATCTTGGCGTGAACAGCTCGATGGTGGGAATGGGGGTCTTTGGTGGCGCGCTTAGTGCCGGCTTTGTAACCGAATCATCTGGGTATACTGTCACCTTTTTGGCTGCCGCACTAATCCTGTTTGGCTCACTTGCGCTCTTTAGGATGTATCTGAATCACAGGCTTTCTGATAGGACGTCTGAAAACTAGTCTGTTCTTGGGAGCTTGCCCTTTTCATCAAAAGAGTTCTGGGTTACAACGTCTGCATTTGCATACTTGATGTTGTACTCCTTGACGAGCTCTATTATTTTGGCCCTGTTTGTCGCGGCGTTTTTGTAGTATGCATTCCACGCATCGGTCTTCTTTCCGCCGTCAGAGAGGACCTTGTCACGGACATCCTGCGCTGTTTTTATCTTCTCGTTCTGATAATTGAACATGGACCAGTACACGGTCTGCAGTTCTGCTGGCTTTTTTGCGACGAACCTGGAAAAGGCGTTCTGCGGGCTGTACGGCTCGCTGTCCTTTTTCATCCTGTCCACCTCTTCGCTGAGCTTTGCCTGGACGGTTTTTCTGACTTCCTGCAGTTTTTGCGCGTTTGCGTCAACTGTTCTCTTTTGTTCTTGCATCTCTGCTAGGATTTTCTTTGACTGTTCTATTTTTTTAAGCATCTGCATCATCGCAGGATTGTTCTTTATCTTGTCTGTCGCCTTGATCTCTGCTCCGTCGCTTGCGTAGCTTTGCGTGTATGTGGTCAGAAAGACAAAAAGGCTCAACACGCACGCACAGAAAGCAACGTTCCTTGCCATGTTGTGGGTAGATGCATTTTCGATATTTAGCGATTTGACAGGATTTATCAGCAATGCTTAAGTTCAGGAAAACGGCGAAGGTACATCTAAAAATACGCCGATAATTGATCGACCATATGATCACTATAGACTGCAGGGAAGCAGAGCACCTCAAGCAGGAACTTGCGGTGTTTGTCTCTGACTGGGTCGGTGCCATCCCGTCTATGAAGATGCACGAGTTCATGCTGTCACCAATCGGGAACGAAAGTCTGGAAACGGACAGGATAGTCAAGGCCGTAAAGGAGTTCTTTGCCTCGATAGGCGAGACTGCCAACTATGGGGTCTTGCCAAAAGGCGATGTAATTTTGATAAAATCACTCACTGACAGGCCTCTCCAGAAGGCAAAAACTGCGGATTCAATGTTTTCATGCCCCCACTGCGGGTATGTGACGCCATATGAAATATTGTTGCAAACCCACATGAAGATGCATTATTTTTGATCGAAAGCGCGACTGAAAAAAGAACTGGAACAATCTTTTTAACTCGTTTTGCAGCTCAGCTAAAAATTGGCAAATGTTCTTGGATTGGTGTTTTCAAATTTCAGATATATGTCATTGGCTGCCGCGATTTTTGTAGGGATGCTGTTTCTTCTTTCCTTTCTGTCTGAACATGTCTTCTTTGAGCCGTACTTTACATTCCATGTGCCGTCTGACGGGATTGTGGGGTTTGCACTAATAGTTGCAGTCTCCACACTCTCTGCACTTGTCATCCCAATGAGCGTCTATCTTGTCATGTCACTACAAAAGGCAAGGCGAGCAAGTGGCGGGTTTCTTGGATCACTTGTTGGCGCGTCGGCAGGTGCGTGCAGCTGCGGCCCTGTGGGCTTTGCGGTAATCTCGACGTTTGGCACTGCCGGAGGAGTCGCCACCGCGTTTTTGACTGCATATGAGATTCCGCTGAGACTGGCATCGATTGGGATACTTGGATATGTCCTTTATACCACAACAAGATCACTTTCGAGTAGCTGCAAGATAAGATAAAAAACCGAACAGAAAGTGAATTTATTTTCGCCATTTTTCCTATTAGTTGCCAAAAACCGCATCATACCATGACGATACTGTTTGTGCCGACAAGGCCGAGCAAAAAAACACTCAACGACGACGACCTAGATGAATCTGACTCTATCTAGAGTTTTATTTTTGCATACGCCCCGTCCGGCACAACAAGTGATGAAAACACGTCCGGGTGGATTATTTTCGCCAGAATCTCTATTCCAGTAACTATCCTAATGCTGGGCTTGCTAAAGTACGAGTTTGCATCAACAGCATACACGCTGCCGCTTTTTACCGCGCGAAGCCCACACCATTTCTGGTCTTTCCCAAGCGACGATGCACATTCGCTTATGGTTCGCCTTGTATCAAAGCCGCAAGGCATCATGATTATGATGTCTGCATCTGCTGATACAACCTCGTCGATTGTCATTTTCCTAGAGTGCTCGCCTGCAGCACTCACCAAGTTTGTGCCTCCGGCGATTTCTATCATCTGTGGCACCCAGTGGCCTGATGTAAAGAACGGCTCTACCCATTCTATGCACAAGACCTTGGGCCTGCTACTTGGGGTCTTGAATGATACGAAATCGATTCTTTTTTGCAGCGATTCGACAAGTCTTTTGCCCTGCTCTTCTCTTCCAATTCTTTTTGCTATTGCCATGACACTTGACATTATGTCGTTGATGTTGTGCGGATCAAGCACCTCGACTTGGGGCCTGTTGTTTAGTATCTGCAGCGCCGTATTGACCTCGTTTGTGTATGCAGAGCAGACGGCGCATGTGCCCTGAGCTATTATCAGGTCAGGATCTACCTTTTTCAGGTTTTCTTCATGTACAGTGAAGACGCTCTGGCCGTTTCTTGCAAGCTCGGAAATCTTTTCATCTATCTGGCGCGACGACATTTTTTCCGGATCAAAAACCGAGTCGATTATTCTCAGCTTGGTCTTTGCCTGCTCGGGATAGAGGCACTCATGCGTTACCCCCACAAGATCATCTCCAGCGCCGAGCTCATATATCATCTCAGTTGCGCTTGGAAGAAATGAAACAATTCTCATTGCAGCCACAACTCTTTTTGAGTATTGCTTGAATTTTAATCCATTTGTGGTTTACTGCTCATCAACAAATCACGATAAATAACACAACAAAGAAAAGAACGTCATGGCTCAGACGGCAAGGGACATTAGACTTGCAATTGAGGAAAACTGGAAGGAACATCTCTCAAAATACGGAAACCTTTTTTCGTCTGATTCTGTAAGCGGCTCGAGTCCTCCATCGGTGTTTGTGGGATCATACGGATACCCAAAGGTCGGCGTCGGCCCAATGGTACCACCAACCCATGGTGACACCAGCATCCTTGACCTGCCGGAAAAATGGCTCGGAAAATCACTAGAAGAGATTGTAAATTTCAGGCTGAACCTGGTCCGCGGAATTCAAAATGTTTCAGTGTCGAACCCTCAAGGGCGGTACATCGAGAGTTTGCAGGAGCTTGCAATGGCGCAAAACACGCCAGACGCGGATGTCACCTTCCGCAAGAACACGTCGCCAATTACCACCATAGATGGGGAAAGCGCGCCGTTTGGGCCGATAGGGGAAATAAGGACGATGAAGCTGTCCGGGATATCATCAAGCAAGCCAATTGAGAAGACATACTACGACAGGGATCTTGGGGCAGCAGACGCCATTCTAAAACTGTACAACTCGGGAATAGAAATATCAAAAATCCAGAAATGCCTCTCGATCGGGATGTTTGGCAAAAAAAGAAAACTCGTGCCGACAAGGTGGAGCATCACGGCAACAGACGACACGATATCAAAAAGCCTTGTAGCAGAAATACTGGACTATTCCAAAATGGACGCAAACCTTGTGTTCGCGCACGAGCACCTGGGGAATCTTTACTCGGTTCTGCTTTTTCCGCACAGGTGGATCTTTGAAATGGAGGAGGCGTGGCACACCGAAAAGGGTGAGGTCGGTTTTGGCGCAGACGCAGAGGACGCAAGCGGCCTTGACCACTATCCTGGTATAGCAGGAGCATACTTTGCAGCAAGGCTCGGCGTGGCAGAATTTCTCCAAAGAAAAAAAAGGCAGGCAGGCGTGTTGGTCCTGCGGGAGATAAGGCCGGAGTATGCAGTGCCAGTCGGGGTGTGGCAGGTGCGGGAGGCAATCAGGGCTGCAATGTCAAAGCCGCCGATAACAGCAGACACCATGCAAGACGGGATAGACATCGCGTGCAAAAACATGAGTGTCAGCAAAAAAGAATGGCTAGAAGGGGGAACGATACTGAAAATGCTAAAGCAAAAATCGATTACCGATTATTTCTAATCAATATAGTTTCCGTCTGCGTCGGCTTTGAGCTCTATTTGCATCACAGATCCGCTGATGAACGACTCGTTCCGGATGGTGCGGACGCGCGCAACGTCCAGGTGGTATGGCCAGATCTCAACTACTATCTCCCCAATCTGGACGTTTTCAGGCGCATCAGTCAGCCTGATGTCTTCTCTTTTGATGCCATAGTCCTGAAGTTTTTTCAAGCAATGGTTCACAAGCGGTTCTGGGTTGTTGTGGTTTATCGCCCAGACGGTTCCAGAATATTGAATTTTTTCCAACTTGGCCTGCCCAAAAAATCTACTTTTGTTTTGCACTGAGCACTTTGAGAGTCATCGTGCTCATTACCCTTGAGAGGCGTCGTATCTTGTTTGAAACCGTCTTATCAAAGTCTTCTGGCGATTTTGCATGTATCTCAATTATGATGTCATAGGCCCCAAATGTCAGATATGCCTGCTTTACGTCTGGAATTTGCTTTATCTCATCTAGCAGATATTCTTCTGCACCTAGGTCGCAGTTTAACAAAACAAAACCAATTTCCATTGTTTCTTAGCACAACCCACTTTTTAAAAAGATTACCAACGTCGTCGATGAGCTGGCTTGCTGGATGAACTGTGCCTTGGGGCGCTCCGGTGACCTGAATTTCGGTGCTCAAAGTCTCTTGTCTGTCTTGGCGCCCTGTCGACTCGCGATTCAGGTCTTGACTCTCTTCCAAACCTGGGTTCAGGTCTTGTTCCTCTGTCGAATCTTTCCCTGCTAAATCCTGAATCATTTCTGTCAGACTTTCTGTCGTATCTTGACTCTCTTCCAAATCTTGATTCGCCTCTACTGCCACCTCCACCTCTGAAGCTGCCACCGCCCCCGCCTCTACTGCCGCCACCTCTGAAGCTGCCGCCCCCGCCTCGGAATCTACCGCCCCCGCCTCTGAAGCTGCCGCCACCTCCCCTGAATCCTCCACCAGAACGGGAGAATGTTCGGCGCGGCCCGACCTGTCTTTTGAGCGGGTCTGGTATGTCGACTGTGATATTCATCTTTTCGTTAAGGTCAGTCATGCTGACTTTGATCTGCTGCTTTATGAGATTGAAATCGCCAATCGAAGAATATGATACCAGCGTGATTGCCCTTCCCACCCCGCCTGCCCTTGCGGTCCTTCCAATTCTGTGAAAGTAAACCATTTCCTGGTTTGGAACATCGTAATTGACAACTAGTGCTACCTGCGGAACGTCGATTCCCCTTGCTGCCACGTCGGTTGCAACCAGGATGTCTGCCTGCCCCCTTCTGAACTGCGACATTGACTGTTCGCGTCTGTGCTGCGACATGTCGCCTTCGATTGCAACAGAATTGAATCCGTCCTGTCTTAGTGCCCGTGCAACGTCGCGAGTCCTGTTTTTAGTTGAGCAAAATACAACTGTCTGGCCCTTTTTGTTTTCCTTGATGAACTGTGTGAGAAAGTGCATCTTCTCTCTGTCCTTTATGACAAGGTACGACTGGTCTATTCCCTCTCCTGACAAGTCATCGGCATCAAGCAAAAACTGCTTTGGATTGTTAAGATAGTCTTCTGCCAGTCTGAGAATTTCCGGCGGCATGGTTGCAGAGTATAGTGACATTACCTTGTTTACAGGAGTCATCTCGAGTATGAATCGGATATCGTCAATGAATCCCATGTCAAGCATCGTATCTGCTTCGTCAAGCACTGCGTATTTTACGTCGTTGAGCTCAATTGATCCCTGTCTTAGATGATCGATTAGTCGTCCAGGTGTAGCCACCACTATTTCGACTCCGTGCCTTAGCGCTTGGAGCTGGACACCTATGCCCTGTCCGCCGTAAATCGCAACTATCTTGACTCCCGTGTGCTTTGCAAATTTTTTGAACTCTGTAGTTATCTGTACTGCAAGCTCCCTTGTCGGGGCTAAAATCAATCCCTGGATTGTCTTGTTTGGCTCTGTGTTCTGCAGCATTGAAATTGCATATGCCGCGGTCTTGCCGGTTCCGGTGTGGGCTTGGCCTATCACGTCGCGGCCTGCTAGCAAAACAGGTATAGTTGCCTCTTGGATTGGAAATGGCGCTTCAAACCCAATCTCTTTTAATCCATCGATTATCGATTTTTTTACTCCTAGTTCTTCGAATGTTGTCAATTTACTTACCTAAGCAATGACAGAGAAAAAGCTCATTGCTTGATTTCCGTCATTATAGCCTAATGTGTTTGGAGTTTTTTCTACCACTAATAAACCCTTAGAACGCCAAAGCTTGTGGCCTTGGGACAATACTATCTATGTTTCTTTGAGAGCCACGTGACTATGATTTGACGGGCAAGTTTTTCCGGATCTTTGTCCATGTACGATGATATTCTTTCCAGTTTTTTTGCAGCACTAGTCGATAGAGATAGTGGCACTGTTCTTCTTACCGCAATCAACCTTGCCTGCTTGAGCAGCTTGCGGTGGTTTGCTGACGGGTGCCTTGCAAGTGCCTTGAGATATGCCTTTTGTGTCCTTGCATCAAGTCTTGAAATCCTTTGTGCTATCTTTACTGCCTTTGGAACATTTGGAATTATTTGGTTTAGCCTGATTGCCACACTGCCCGATATTGTCCTTGGGACCAGGCTCTTTATCTTTTCAGGAAGCGCCGCAAATCCCACATATTTTTTGAACGTCTTTGAGGAAATGCCAAGAGAACGCGCGCCTTTTGCAACCCCCATCTTTTCTGCCAGGAAGCTGCAGGATCTTGCCATGTCCTTTGGCTTCATGTTTTTGCGGTGGAGGTTTTCCACTACGGAGGCGGCCTTTGCGTTTTCAAGATCATAGCCTTTTCTTAGAAACAGCACGGGCACCTTTCTTGTTTTTAGGAGCCTTAGTGCCGCTAGGCGCCTCTGGCCGGACATTAGGAGAAACCCGTTGCCGTTTTTCTGGACCATGGGCGGGTTCTGCAAGCCTTCGGTTTTGATTGATTTTGCAAGCTCGCGTATGCCTTCTCTGTCAAGTGAGCGTGCCTGAGCCTCATCCCAGACGTGAATCTTGCTGATTGGGATTAGACGAACCCTGTATCGCGGCTTTGAGTGATTTTTTGGTACCAATTGCTGTAATGAGGAAAAAAGATGCTAGTAAAGACGAGGGTGAAATTGAATTTGCTTTTATGTGATGAAAATTTCCGATTTTTAGTCATGGTTTGATTGGGTATAGCTTGACTCACAAGTTTTGTCTGAAAAATAGAAAGCAGAACTTTACTGTGTGGCATCAAGACATACAACGATCGACTTCCCACCCTTGTTGTAAGTGACCAGCCAGCCATCCGAAGCAGGTCTTGAGTTGTCTGGATAATCAGCACCCGAGAATCCTCCGCCAACTACAATGTCACCTTTGTCACAAAATGCTTTCAGGTAGTCTCCGGATTTTTGGCTAGACTCCTTCCAATAGACCCTCAGAGACGGAAGTATCTTCGAGTCTGCTTGCTTCCTGTCATTTGCCTCATTTTCTACCAGCTTGAAGAGTGCCGAGGTGTCTTTTTTTAGTGCAGCAATGTCTGATTTGATCTTGGCAAGCTGATCGCTTCCTGTGTTTGCAGCTTGGGCTGTCGATGAGGATTTTGATGCAACACCTGACTTTTTTTCAGTGGGGGCATCCTCGATGTTATCCGATGGAATATCAAGACATACAACATATACGTATGAATGCGCAGATGGATTTATTTCCCATCCATGTGGATTTGCGCCAGACGTTCCTATCGGTTTTGAATAAATTATTTCCTCTGCACTTTGAAATCCCCCGCCAACTGCAATGTCTCCTTTGTCACAAAATACTGACGTTTTACCTCGTTCATTGTCTTTGGCGTATGATTTCAGAGACGGAAGTATCTTCGAGTCTGCTTGCTTCCTGTCATTTGCCTCATTTTCTACCAGCTTGAAGAGTGCCGAGGTATCTTTTTTTAGTGCAGCAATGTCTGATTTGATCTTGGCAAGCTGATCGCTTCCTGTGTTTGCAGCTTGGGCTGTCGATGAGGATTTTGATGCAACGTCTGACTTTTTCTCAGCTGGGGCATTCTCACTAATAGCAGATGGAATAACAAGACACAGTATTTCTGCGTAGGCTGGCTTGGTTGGAACATGCCAACCATTGTATGTAGGATATGCAGAAGACAGGTATTCTGGATGCAGCACATGGCCAAATCCACCACCGAGTCCAGCGTCTCCTTTATCACAAGTCACATTCTGTTGTTTAAACGTCGAATAGACTATCAGAGACGGAAGTATCTTCGAGTCTGCTTGTTTTCTGTCATTTACCTCGGCATCTACAAGTTGGAAAAGATTTGTGACATCAGTTTTAAGTGAATCAAGTTCTGACTCCAAGTCCGCATATTTATCATCTATAGTTCCAGCTGACGGTGTAAATTTTGATGTAGAACTTGGGCTTTCTGATTTCTTTTCCATGTTTGGTGCAGTGGCACTTGGGCCTTTATCTTGTGACGACTTTGGCGTTTCCTTTTTCATAGTGCCGCTTTCCTTTCTTAGCTTCTCGTTCTCAGCTTTTAGCTTGCTGATTTCCTTTCTAAGCTTCTCGTTTTCTGATTTTAAATCATTGATTTGTGATTTGAGACTGGCATCAGAACCGGGGTAATTTTTCTCCGATTCTTTTACATTTGTTGCCGTGTTTGGTGATTGTGGTTTTATCTGGGGCTTTTCAGAACCAGACGTTTCTTTTTCTACTTTCGGCTTGACCGGTTCAAGATCTGCACTCATCTGCGTGCTCTGTGGCTTGCACGAGTCAGGGCCTTTGCCGCCTTTGACTAGTTTAATTCCATCCTTTGGTTCCCAACAGATTACCCCTCCCTGAAAGTTAGAATACTTGCCGCCTGAAACATTGTGGTCATCTAGTTCATCAGATACTGGGTATCCGAGGTAGCTTTTCTCCCAACCAAAGGCTGCCCATTGTTCTTTGATGAGACCGTGAACTTCGTATGCTCCGGTGCTTGGGTGCCAGTAGATGGAGCCTCCCTGAAAGTGGTTAAACCGCCCTTTGCCGTCGGGAGTTGTTAGTTCGTCTGTCATTGGATATCCAAGTAAAGACCATTCCCAATTCATTTGAGAATACTTTTGTCGAATCAATCCGTGGATTTCAACCGCACCAGTGCTTGGATGGCAATAGATTGAGGCATTATCCTTGTAATGTCTATAAAATCCGCCGTCTTTTGCATTTCCACTTGCAGTCAAAGCTCCCATCCAACTCTGAACTTTAGAATCCATTGCACTTTGTGAACAATCTGCAGCTTCTGCTTTAGGCAGCGAGCTTGCAAATATTATAGATGTCAGTAATGTGGCAGCAAAAAATAATCTAGAGACTATTTTTGACATCAAGCAATAAAGTGTTATTTTTGCTAATAAACTGTTAATCTGAAATTCATAACCATTGTCATATCAAGGATGGGTTTGACTCGTCCAAGTTTTTAAGCAAGTTTCCATCCCAATGGATTTTAAATCAGCCAATAGAGGGATTTGGACCCTCGACCCTCGGTTTACAAAACCGATGCTCTGCCAGGCTGAGCTATATTGGCACGAATTTGTAAGAAAATAGAACCGTTTAAAATGTTGTGAGCAAACTGCCAATCTTTAATAGTAATTGCAAATCAGGTTCCCTAAATGAAGTACATCGAGCCAAAAAAACTAAGGGTCCTGACAATATTGTTTTTTGGAGCCGGGATCTGGGGGATAGTGGCCGGCATGGTAATCATAAAGCCTCTGGAGTTCATGATTGTGATAGTAGGAGTGATGAACTTTTGCATTGGCGGATTTTTGGGATACCGACTCTTGACGCAGGGGCCAAAACCTGAAAAGTCAACTGAGAAGCGTAAAAAATAGCGTGATTACGACAAGTATGTTTGTCGCAAAATGCATAGCATACGAATGGCTGATTCCTTTTTTGTCATAAATGTACTTGAACAAAAATCCAACAGGTATCAGCATTATTGCCATGTGGACCTTGATTCCCATCGCAATGTGCGCTACTGCCCACAGCAGAACCATCTTTTTTGATTTTCTAAAGTAAAACTCTTCTACAAAGTTGATGTGGATGAACATGTATATCAAAAGCGGAATGAACGGTATTATTCCCCAGAGCCCTTGCTCTGCAAACGGCCCAAACGCAATGTTGTAGCCAAGCCAGCTCCAGTTCAAAACCGGTATCTTTTCCGCGTGGGGGTATACCAAGACGAGATATGCCAAAAGCATGCCAAAGGGGACTGGCGCATAGATGATTGACCTTGAGCCCCTTGCCAGATCCAGGATGCGCTTTTTTGTCTCCTTGATGAGCAAAAGCGACGTCCCTACCGTAAAGACATAGTATCCTATGACAAACCACTCGGACTTGAAAATGCCATCCAAGGCAAACAAAATTACTGGAAAGTCAATCACGAATTTTTGGGGCTTTGATTAAATAATAAGCATGTGTATCTGTCATATGCAAGAAGGAGAAAGCGCACCTGACTTTGAGCTGCCTGCAAGCGACGGAAGCATGGTAAAGATGTCGTCATACAGGAATGCAAAAAACGTCGCGCTTTGTTTTTATCCAAAAAACCACCTCTTCATGTGTCCGTCAAAGAAGGTCTTTGAGATGGCAAAAAGCGTGGTATCCTCATACGATGAAATCCTAAAATCTGGCTCGGTTGTTTTTGCAATATCAGTTGATACTGTGGAAGACCAGGCAAAGTTCGTATCCGAGTACAAGATTCCATATTTGCACCTAAGTGACACAAAAAAACAGGCCTGCAAGCAATATGCGGGCCTAAACATGGCTGGTCTTGCCAAGCGCTCGACGTTTCTTATCGATAAAAACGGGACGGTGAGAAAAATTTTCCGCGACTTTGATGTCCAAAAACACGGAAAGCAAATAGCAGAAGCTCTTGCCAGTCTATAATCAAAAGTATAAATAATAAAAAACAACCTCAAAAAATCAAATTGCTTGATCTAGTTGCAAAAAAATTATTCCTCACAAAAGGAAAGGGTGTACACGAGGACCGTCTCACAAGTTTCGAGTATGCGCTAAGGGACGCAGGAATCGCAGGAACAAACATAGTCCTGATATCAAGCATCTTTCCTCCGGGTGCAAAGCTTGTACCAAAATCTGAAGGCCTCAAGCTCATAAAGCCAGGGCAGGTACTCTTTACCATTTATTCTCGAAACCAGACAAACGAGCCGCACAGGCTCATATCTGCATCGGTCGGAATCGCGCAGCCATCCGACAAAAAGCGGTACGGGTACCTCTCAGAATACGAGGCATTTGGACAAAACGAAAAAAGGGCAGGCGACTATGCAGAAGACATTGCAGCCCAGATGCTGGCCTCCTCACTTGGAATAAAGTTCGAAATTGACAGGAGCTGGGACGAAAAAAGGCAGCAATGGAAAATTTCAGGACAGATATACAAGTCCATGAACATAACGCAGACTGCGGTAGGCGACACAAAGGGTAGATGGACGACCGTCTTTGCAGCAGCAGTCCTGATACTCTAGCTCTTTGCCCTGAACCCTTTTAGGTAATATGCGGCTGCAGCTGCTGCAGCCACTCCTATTCCAATCAGTATGTATGATTCGTCAAATTTCATTTCGGGGTTTTCTTCTTGCTCGCCAAATGTTATTGCAAGGTCGTCTGAAGTTGCGGAAAACTCTGTCCCAAAAAGATACACCGCATCTATTTTCTGGCCGGACTCTGAGTTAAAGAACCAGCCGCTCTTTGAAAGATCCGAGGGCACGCTCTGGCCGTCTTTGATTGTTGGCTCTATGACGGAATTTGCATGAGCCTTGGTGACATTATCAAGTGGCAGTATTACTACATGAACCAGGGAATTGAGCGGGAAAAATCCCACCGCGTAATAGTCAGACTTTTTTATCTGGCTGACTTTGAGAAAGTCCAGCGGCTTGACAGATACCAAGTCCCTTGCAATGTGGGGATATTTTTCAGAGACTTTTAGCTGCATGATCACGCCCTCTTTTTTTGGCAGCATGGTGAAGCTCATCCTTGAGCTGTCGTCTTTTGAAAGCGCTGATGCGGTATCATAAAATCCCCCAAGCTCCCGGATCTGGCTTGGAATCAAAATTCCTGAAATCCTGTTAAACATAAAGTCGGTGTTCTGCATAGGTGCAGTGTATACTGCTGACACGGTCCCGGCCCCTGAGACCTCGCCGGTTGTTTCAAGTGCCCTGTTTGATTCGTCGTCATAGTGTAAAAAGACGGAATGGAACTGGGCCTTGAGGCCAAAGGCGGAGTTTATGTCGTCAATTAGCGAGTCGCCGATTTGCCGGGCTTTTTGCTGCGTCTCGGTGATTCCAACACCTGGAGTCCTCTTGCTGTTTACCAAAATACAAATCTGCTCGTACACTCCTAACACACACTGGCCCTCATTTGTTATGGCTATTGCGACGATCTCCTGGTTGTCTCGAATCTTTGCGTCAAGCTCCGGCGAAACCCTGAACTCCTGGATGCTAGTTGTCTGCAAGGAGACAGAGGCCGTGACGT
>Ga0247727_10007512_pt1 | contig 20726 bp, 23 predicted proteins | sample WisWelCaveWW1625_FD_202498 | JGI IMG/M metagenome (GOLD analysis project Ga0247727, IMG submission 202498) | Biofilm microbial communities from Wishing Well Cave, Virginia, United States - WW16-25 | ecosystem: Environmental > Aquatic > Deep subsurface > Groundwater > Cave microbial mat | place... | reverse complement strand
GATGGGCCGCGTCCAGCCTGTTGAAATCCCGTTCGACCTGGTACAGCGCGTCGTTCAGACGCCGGGTGAGCGCCTCGTCGCCGGTGTGCAGCGACAGCGGCCCGGCAAATTTTCCTTCCTTATGCACGAGCTGGACGGGCGGCGAACCATGCTCCGGCGTGAGGTGGTACCGCGTGAGTTCCCAGTTCTTGATGACGCCGCCGCGATTCGAGATCGCGGCCCGGTAGAGGTTCGTGGCAACCTCGGTCGTTTCCTCCGTCACCACTTGCGGAGACTCTTTAGGGTGTGCAGCCGGCGAGCCGGAAGCGGCAGCCGTCTGCGGCGGGCTGTTGTCAGGAGCGACGGCTGTCCCGGATTTCTGCGGAGCCATTGCAACGGGGATCTGCCGGTCCGTTTCCTGCGTCGGTTGCGGCGCCAGTCCCATCTGCCGCAGGAGGTACTCATATCCCACCAGGACAGTCAGGGACAGGATCAGAAAGATGATGACTCGCTTTTCCATGAAGTCGAACGTGTTCCCGTGCGTCGTTACCGGACAGGATCCTCCCCGCCGGGATGGAACGGATGGCACTTCAGCAGCCGCAGGCAGGCTTTCCCTGTTCCTTTTATGAAGCCATGGTGGCGAATGGCGTCCGCCGCATAATGCGAGCAGGTGGGCTCAAACCGACAGGCCGGCCCCAGCATGGGAGAGATCCACCGTTGATAGAATTCGATGACGGTCAGCCCGATCGTGTGCATCAGCCTTTTTCCAAAGTCCGCACCAGCGCCTGCTGACGCAAGGCGGTCATCCAAGCCTCTCTCAGAGCGAGCGGGGCAGCCTCCAGCGCGCCGTGTCGGGGAAAGACCAGCAGGTCGCGGCCCGGCGCCAACTGTTTGCGAACCTGCCTGGCCAGCTCACGAAACCGGCGCTTCGCGCGATTACGCACCACGGCCCCCCCCAGACGTTTGCCCACAATCACGCCCACGCGCGCGTGCGGCAGATCGGAATGGCAGGACACGAGGTTGAACAGCGGGGTGGGAAGCCGTCGGCCGGTTTTTTTGACGCGCTCGATATCGCCGCTCTTCTTCAGAAAAAACGAGCGGTCTTCCGATACACGCGCCATGACCCGCTCCTAGACGGTAAGGCGCTTGCGCCCCTTTTTGCGGCGGCGGGCCAGGACTTTGCGCCCGTCCTTCGTTTTCATCCGTTTCCGGAACCCGTGATCGCGTTTCCGTTTCAGTTTCGAGGGCTGCTGATATGTGAATGACATTCAATGGCTCCTTCATCAGACACGGGACACAAATAGGATGCGCATTATAGGTAGCGACGGATTGGAGTGTCAACGACGACGGCGTCGGATTCGTGTGCGCCTCGGCCCGGGTGGCCATCCCAATCCGGTGCGCTCCGCATGAGTCGAACAAATCTCCGCTGCTTCAGTCTGAGGCGGTTTTGCGGGAGGACAGCCATTTTGCCACAGGAGATGAGCGTAGCGATGGGAAGCAAAAGAATAAGACGTTGATAACGTGTCATTTTAATCGCTATCGCTGTTTCGAATGGGTGGCACCACCCTTGCTCACTCCTGAGACCGTTTCTGAAGCGACAAGACACGTACGATTTCTATGAAGGGGGGTGAATCAATTATGATGAAGGCAATGTTTGCAATGCTGGCGCTGGTCCTCGGACTGGCGTTCGGTGGCGCCACTTTCGTGCAGGCCGACGAGATGAAGAAGGATGCTCCGGCTGCTGAAAAGAAGGCGGAGAAAAAGGACGAGAAGAAGGCGGAAAAGAAGGCGGAGAAGAAGTAAGTTCGTCTTTTCTGGAATGACCGGCCCCCTTCGAGGGCAATCTCTGCCTCGAAGGGGTACCGGCGTTTCCATTTTTCACGTCATCATACTATACACGCGTGGGATGCAGTCACAATTATGAACGAGAACGTAAACAACGGGCGGAGTCGTGAGGAACAACGAGGAGGAGATACGATGAAACGGATCATGACCATGCTGCTGGCGCCGGTGCTGTGTGTGGCAGTCGGCTGCAGCCAGGCACCAAACGACAAGCTGGGCGAGGCCGAAAAAGCCGTGATGGATGCTAAACTCGCCGGGGCGCAGGCGTATGTGGCCGAGGACTTTGCCAAGCTTGAAGGCATGCTGAATAATGCCAAAAAGGAAATGGATGACCAGAACGCCAAGTTCGGCCTCTTCCGTGATTATGGCAAGACCGAGCAATTACTAGCTTCGGTGCAGGCCGAAACGCCCAAACTGCTCGAGGAGACGGCGAAGAAAAAGGCGGAAGCCAAGGACGTGGCGCTGAAAGCCCATGCGGCGGCGAAGAATGCCGTCAAGAAAACCCAGGCGCTGGTCGCCAAGGCGCCGGTGGGGAAGGATCGGGCTGCCGTGGAAGCGATCAAGAACGACGCCAAGGCCCTGACCGCCTCCCTGAACGATGTGCAGATGGCGATGGATGCGGAAGATTATCTGACCGCGCAAGCCAAGGCCAAAGCGGTGCAGGACAAGAGCCTGGCGCTCTCGTCGGAAGTGCACGGCGCGTTGACGAAAGTCGGTGGCGCCAAGGCGGCGAAAGCCGAATCGACGACGGCGAAGAGCACGAAAAGCGCCAAGAAAAAGAAGTAATCACACGAGGCACATGACTCGATTGTCGTCACACGTTTTGCGCGCGGCCGCGTTCATCGTGGCGTTGAGCCTGCCGCTGCTCTCCGCCTGCGTCCAGCAGGCGCCGCAGGACCTTGTCCAATCGGTGGAGGCCTTGGACCGTCAGCTGGTGATGGCCCACAGCGCCGAGTTTGCGCCTGGGGAATACAGCCGGTTTGTCCAGCAGTGGGTGGCGTTGAAAGAGCGACTGCGGGCGGACGACGACGTCATCGGGTGGCCCTGGGAAGAGAATCCGTTCGAGACCGACCTGCGCGCGCTCCAGGAGGAAGGCTCGCGCGTGCTGGCGCTGGCGATGGACAAACACAAGGCGGAACGGCGGGGCGCAGCCTCCCATATTGCGCGCCTGGAACGCCGGCTGCGACGCTTTACCAGCCGCGTGGATCAGATCGGCAGTCGCGTGGCGCTTGGCGAGAAGCGGGTGGAGACCGAGTTGCTGGTGAAACAGGCCCGGTCGTTCATGGAGCAGGGTCAGTTTGTCCATTCGAAGCGTGCGGCGCGGCAGGCCGATGAACGGATGGCCAGCCAGGCGGCGCAGTTGAATTCCGAATTGGGCCGCTATGCGGACAGGGCGCAGGTGGATCACTGGCGCGCCATGGTCCGCCGCACGGTGGACTGGTCCCGGCAGCACCATGCGACGGCGCTGGTGGTCGTCAAAGCCACCAAGCGGTTGACGCTCTACCGGAACGGTCAGGCGGTGGCGTCCTATCCGGTGCGCCTCGGCTTTAACGGCGTTCAGGAGAAGCGCTACGAAGACGACGGCGCCACGCCGGAGGGGAGCTATCGGGTGGTCCGGGTGCGGGACCGCGGACACACGGACTTTTATCGGGCCTTCCTGCTGGATTATCCGAACGCCGACGATCAGCGGCGGTTTCAGTCGGCGCGAAAGACCGGCGCGATTCCGGCGCAGGCCCGCATCGGCGGCAACATCGAAATTCACGGCGAGGCGAATCGGCAGCTCAGCCAGACGCTCGGCTGCGTGATGCTCGGCAACCGCCAGATGGACGCGCTGTTCCGGGAGGTCGAAGTCGGCACGCCCGTCACGATCGTCGGGGCCGTAGACGTGGATAATACCGTGGCGGTAGTATTGGCGCAGTTGGACCAAAGCGACGACGATGCGGACGGGGACGATGCGGATCCGTCCGACGAACAGACCATGACGGACGAGACAATCGTCGAACAGAGCTAGGCAGCGATGACTCGAACCATCGGACGATCAACGCGGGGTGCAGCGAGCGCAGTGGTGCTGGTCGTGACCGCTCTCGCCGCAGGACTGGTCGTCTATCAATTTGGCGGCTCGCACGAGGTCGAGAGCCGCATCCTCGCGGCCGAACCACGGCATACCGTACCCCTTGCCCGCCTGCGCGCCCAGCACGCGGCGCTCAAACAACACCTGGCCTCCCAGGCTCCGACCGGCGCCTACATCGTGGTGGATACGGCGCGCAACCGGCTCTACGTCAAGCGTCGCGAGGCGGTCCTGCTGAATGCCGTCGTATCCACGGGGAGCGGGACTATTCTGGACCATCCTGACCAACCGGAGCGCCGGTGGGTCTTCGACACGCCGCGTGGCGCCTTTGCCGTTCAGTCGAAACTGGTCAATCCCGCCTGGGTGAAGCCGGACTGGGCGTTTCTCGAAGAAGGCCGTGCCATTCCCGCGCGCGCCGCGGAGCGCGTGGAAACCGGCATCCTCGGCGAGTATGCCTTCGGATTCGGCAACGGCTATTTCATCCACGGCACCCTCTACACCAGACTGCTGGGCAGGAACGTGACGCATGGCTGCATCCGGCTCAATGACGACGACCTGCGCACGGTGAACCAACTCGCCGACATCGGCACCCCGCTCATCATTTTCTGAGTTGCGTCACAAACGGCTCTTCATCGCAGTCGTTCTCGCGGTCGCCTGCTTCGACAGCGCTCTCGCGGTCGAGACGCCTGCCCCACGCCGTGATCCTGAGGCCGAGCGGCAAGCGCTTCTGGAAGCGAACACCGTTCTCCATGACGAGATCAAGCTGGCCTCGCGGCCGCAGACCTATCTGCTGGTGGATGTTCATCAAGGCGTGGTTCTGGTGAAGGCCCGCGGCATCGAAATCCATCGTCTGCCGCTGTTCTCCTGGCGCGCCCGTGATGATCGGCCGCCGGTGGGCCTGTTTCGGCTGGCGGCCCGGCCGCCGGTGGATCGTCCCAGGACCAGGCCGGGCGAGGATGCCACCGAACACCCCATTGAAGTCTCCGATATGCCGGCGGAATACCGGTTGGTATGTGAGCCGGTGTTGATCGTGCTCGTTGCACCCCCTGCCCAAGACCATCCCTGGCTCTGGCTCAGAGGCCTCATGCGGGAGTGGTGGAACCGGGCCTTTTCCAAAAGCTCCGACCCATGGCTTCGCGTGGTGCTTCCACCCGAGAGCGCCCGCTCGCTGGCCTGGTCGGTGACCGAAGGCATGCCTGTGTTGATCGGCCGTTCAACTCTCCCTTAGCAGGATGTTGAAAAAGACCGCCAGCTTTGTTCTCGCATCGCTCGGACCCTCAACGTACCGAAAAACGTACGCTTCGGGCCCTCGCTCGCTGCGGCCGCGCTGACGGCCTTTTTGACCATCCTGCGAGGATTTCAAAGCGAAATCCATCGTCAAATTCCCTTCTAGGTCCCCGTTTGCGTTTTCGCCGATGCCAGCCTAAGATACGGCCCCCAGCGCACTGAATTTAGCGTGAAAGCGGAGGCCAGCGATGCCGAAAGAGCCGATGACGAGAATGCACGTGAATCTGGGGGCTCTGCATGGAACCGTGGAAGCGGCGCTGCACGAGATGGCGCTGACGCGGCTCGTGGCGCGCCTCTGGTCGAAGGACCACCAGCTGTGGAAACCGGAGCCGACGGAAATCGCCAACCGCCTCGGCTGGCTGACCGTGGCGGAACAACTACGCGAGAAAGTCGGACCGCTGCAAGCCTTCGCGCAGACCGCGCGGAGCGCCGGCTTCCGCGACGTCGTCCTGCTCGGCATGGGCGGCAGCAGCCTCGGGCCGGAAGTGTTCCGGTGCGCGTTCGGCTCGATGCGCGGGTTCCCGCGCCTGTGGGTGCTGGATTCGACGGTCCCGGGTTTCGTCCGTCAGGTCACGAAGGCGATCAATCCGGCGAAGACCCTCTTCATTCTGGCCAGCAAATCCGGGGGGACCATCGAAGTCATGTCCCTCTACGCGCATTTCTCCGGCCTGGTGGCGAAGGCGCGCAAAAACACCGGCGCCGCGCAGTTCATCGCGATCACCGATCCGGGCACCAGCCTCGGCGCGCTGGCGCACGAGCGCGGCTTCCGCACCACCTTTACGAACCCGCCCGACATCGGCGGACGCTATTCGGTGCTGTCCTACTTCGGCCTCGTGCCGGCGGCGCTGCTCGGTCTCGACGTGCAGATGCTGCTGGACCGCGGCATCGAGATGGCGCAGGCCTGCCGGTCCGGCATTCCACCCGATCAGAATCCCGGCGCCTATCTGGGCGCGGTGATGGGCATCCTCGGCCGGTCCGGCCGCGACAAAGTGACCATCGTCGCATCGCCCAAGATCAATTCATTCGGCTTGTGGGCCGAACAATTGCTGGCGGAGAGCACGGGCAAGGAAGGCAAGGGCTTGATCCCGGTCGCGCAGGAGCCGCTCGCGCAGCCGGATGCCTACGGCAACGATCGCCTCTTCGTCTATCTGCGGTTGGAAGGCGACGCCAATGCCGAGAGCGATAAGCACGTGAAGGCGCTGGAGCGGGCCGGCCAGCCGGTGGTCCGGCTCGCGTTGCGCGACGCCTACGATCTGGCCGCGGAATTTTTCCGCTGGGAATTTGCCACGGCCATTGCCGGCCACTACCTGGGCATCCATCCCTTCGATCAGCCGAATGTGCAGGAGAGCAAGGAGAATACGAGCCGCGTGCTGGACCACGTCAAGGCGCACGGACAACTGCCCCGCAACGATACGCCGGAGAGCGGCGTGGATCTGCTCCTGTCGCAGGCGGGACCGGGACGCTACCTGGCGATCCTGGCCTATCTCACGCCCTCGTCGCAGGCCGATGCGGCGATCAAGATGCTCAGAAAAACGCTCCTGACGAAACATCACCTGACCACGACCGCCGGTTACGGGCCCCGGTACCTGCATTCGACCGGCCAGTTGCACAAGGGCGGGCCGAACTCGGGGTTGTTTCTGCAATTGATCGAGGACATGAAACCGGACGTTGCAATTCCAGGCCAGCCCTATACGTTCGGGACGTTGGCGCAGGCGCAGGCCGTGGGCGATTTTCAGTCGCTGCAAGCCCGCCATCGAACGGTGGTCCGCGTGCGCCTGGGCAGCCGGGCCGCGCAATCCATCAAGAAGGTGCTGAAACCGTCCCGTAAACGTACCCCGGCGGGCGCGCGCGCGGGCAAAAAACGTGTGAGCAAGCGGGGCAAGAAACGGCGGTAAAAGCCACATGAGTGCGTCGGAACTCCGCATTTTGGAGAACGGCGAAGAGCTGGCGCGCGAAGCGGCGGATTTCGTCGTGTGGGCGGGCGAGCAGGCCATCGCGAGCGCCGGCACGTTTCGTCTGGCGCTCTCCGGCGGCTCGACGCCGAAGGCGCTGTATGCGCTGCTGGCCGGCCCCGGTTGTGCCACGCGGCTGGATTGGCGGCGCGTGGCGGTCTTCTTCGGCGACGAGCGGTGCGTGCCACCCGACCATGCCGACAGCAATTTTTGCATGGCGAACGAGACGCTGATCAAACCACTGAAGATTCCGCAAGACCGTATCTTCCGCATGCACGGTGAAGACGAGCCGGATCACGCCGCGCGTCGGTACGAAGACAGCCTCCGGAAAGAATTCGGCGCACCGGCGCCGGCGTGGCCCCGGTTCGATCTCGTCTTATTGGGGCTGGGCGACGACGGCCATACGGCGTCATTATTCCCAGGCACGCCGGCCTTGAGCGAGCAGAAGCGGCTCGTTGTTCCAAATCCGTCGCCGCAGGGCACCAAGCAACGACTCACATTCACCGCCCCCTTGATCAATCAGGCCCAGACGGTGGTGTTTCTCGTCAGCGGCAAGAGCAAGGCGCCGGCACTGAAAACCGTGCTGGAGGATCGCACGGCGGACGGCAGGAAATTTCCTGCGAAGCTGATCCAACCGGAGAAGGGGCGATTGATCTGGTTTTTGGATCACGCGGCCGCGGCCGAACTGGCGGTGGAACAGCAGCGGGTGGTCTCGCACGAGGAATAACGACGATGATCCTGGCTGGTGATATCGGCGGCACCAAGACGAATCTGGCGCTCTATGAATGGAAGACAGAGCGGGTTGATTCAGCACGCGAGCAGACCTTTATCAGCGCCGACTACACATCGCTGGAAGATATTCTCGATGAGTTTCTCAATTCGCTGCCGGAGCCTTCAGAAAAAAAAGACGATGAATCGCAGGACGTTCCGGCCGAGCGGGAACCGCTGGTCCTGGATGCCGCCTGTTTCGGCATCGCCGGGCCGGTCATCGAAAACACCTCCAAAACGACGAACCTGCCCTGGGTGGTGGACGGAGCGGCCCTCTCGAAGCGGTTCAAGATTCCCCATGTCCGCCTGTTGAACGATCTTGAAGCGACGGCCTACGGGATGCTGGTGTTGAGGCCGGACGAAGCGGAAGTCCTGAACGCCGGCACGCCTCCCAAAACCAAAGGCGCCATGGCGCTGATCGCCGCCGGCACCGGTCTGGGCGAGGCGATTCTCTTTTGGGACGGCACAGAGTACAAGCCGATGCCCTCGGAGGGCGGGCACAGCAGTTTCGCGCCCACCACCGACCTGGAAATCGACTTGCTCCGCTACCTGCGCATTCAGTACACGCACGTGAGTTACGAGCGCGTGCTCTCCGGCATGGGCCTGCACGCCATCTACGAGTTTCTGCGGGACACCAAGAAAAACGAACCGACGTGGCTGGCGGAAAAGATCAAGGTCGGCGATCCGGCTGCGATCATTGCCGACGCCGGCCTCAAAAAGCAGGCTGAAATTGCCATGCAGGCATTGGATCTGTTCGCAACCATCTACGGTGCCGAAGCCGGCAACCTGGCGCTCAAGGCCATGGCGCTGGACGCGGTCTATGTCGGCGGCGGTATCGCGCCCAAGCTGCTGGCCAAACTCAAAGACGGGATGTTCATGAAGGCGTTTGCGGACAAGGGCCGGTACAAAAAGCTACTGACCACCATTCCTGTGCGCGTGATCACCAATCCGAAAGCCGCGCTGCTGGGCGCGGCCTCCGTCGCCGCGCACATGTGCAAGGGAGCTTCATGAACCCCTCGAATCTCGACGATCTCAAGCGCGCGGCGGCTCTCAAAGCCGTGGAGTATGTCCGAGACGGGATGGTGGTCGGGCTGGGAACCGGCTCGACGGCGAAGCATGTCATGCTGGCCCTCGGCGAGCGGATCAAAAAAGGACTCAAAATAAAAGGCGTGCCGACGTCGCAGGAAACGGCCAGGCTGGCCAGGAAAGCGAAGATTCCGCTTCTCCCGGACGACGAGGTCTGGCCGATCGACGTGGCGATCGACGGGGCCGATCAGGTGGATCCGCAATTCAACCTGGTCAAGGGCGGTGGCGGGGCCCTGCTCAAGGAAAAAATTGTGGCGGCGGCGGCGAAGCGGTTCATCGTGGTGGTGGATCACACCAAACGCGTTCCGGTGCTCGGCGGTTCATTCCCCCTCCCCGTCGAAATCATCCCGTTCGGGTGGCGGAACACGGCGCAGAAGATCGAGGCCTGCGGCGGCAACGCGGTGCTGCGCAAGCGAGATGGAAAAATCTTCAAGACCGAAACCGGTCACTACATTCTGGATGTGCAGATCGCGCGAATCGACAGGCCGGCCGAATTGGAGCTGCAACTCAACGCCCTGCCCGGCGTAGTCGAGAACGGGCTGTTTGTCGCTCGAACCTCGGTGTTGATCGTCGGCACCCCGGCCGGTGTCGAGGAGCAGCATGCGGGGCACTGAGGCGGACGCCTTTCGGCTGCCGAGGCACATTCTTCCTTCACGCTACGACCTTCGCCTCGAACCGGATTTGAACGCGGCGACCTTTGCCGGCCACGAAACAATCACGGTCGCCGTCAGCCGGCCTGCGAGAGAGATCATCCTCAACGCCGTCGAATTGGACATCACGTCCGCGACCATCGACAACAACAGGGGCCTGTCGCATCGCGCCACGATCGTGCTCGACAAACCGGCTGAGCGGTGCCGGCTGACCTTCCCTTCTGCCATTCCAATCGGAACCTGGACGCTCTCCCTGTCCTTCCGCGGTACGCTGAACGACAAGCTGCGCGGGTTCTACCGCAGCGCTTATAAGGATGCAACCGGCGGCACACATGTCATGGCGGCGACACAGTTCGAGGCCACCGATGCGCGGCGGGCCTTCCCCTGCTGGGACGAACCGGACTACAAAGCGGTCTTTGCAACGACGCTGGTCATTGATCCGGCGCTGACGGCGGTGTCCAACACGAGCATCATCTCTGAGCGGAGAGAAGGCGGCAAGAAGGTGCTGCAGTTCGCCGACACGATGATGATGTCCACCTATCTGGTGGCCTTCATCGTCGGCGAGCTCGAGGCGACGGTCCCGACGATGGTCGGCAAGGCGCCGTTGCGCCTCTGGTGCGTACCAGGCAAGAAACATCTCGCCAGGTTCGGGCAGGACATCGCGTCGTTTTCGTTGAAGTTTTTTGAAACGTACTACGGCCTTGCCTATCCAGGCGACAAGCTCGACCTGCTGGCGATTCCGGACTTCGCATCCGGCGCGATGGAGAATCTGGGCGCGATCACGTTCCGGGAAACCGCGCTGTTGGTCGATGAGCACGCCGCGACCCACGCCGAATTGGAGCGGATCGCCGACGTCGTCGCGCACGAAAACGCGCACATGTGGTTCGGCGATCTGGTCACCATGTCCTGGTGGAACGGCTTGTGGTTGAACGAAGCCTTCGCGACCTTTGCGGAAATGCTGGCGGTGGATGCCTGGAAGCCAGAATGGAAACGATGGGACACGTTCGGCGCCTCGAGGGCTGTGGCCATGATTGTGGACGGCCTCCATAGTTCGCGGCCCATCGAATATCCCGTCCGCGCCCCGAAAGATGCCGATGCCATGTTCGATACGCTGACGTACGAAAAAGGCGCCTCCGTGCTGAGAATGCTCGAGCAGTATTTGGGGCCGACCATCTTTCGGGACGGCATCCGCGACTATCTCAAGCGCCACGCCTACGGCAATGCGGATACGAAGGACTTGTGGGTCTCGTTGGGCCGCGCGGCCAAGCAGCCTGTGCCGACGCTCATGAACGGCTGGATATTCAAGCCGGGCTATCCGCTGGTGACCGTCTCGTTGGGGAAGAACGGCCGGCTCCGTCTTGCGCAGCAACGGTTCACCTATCTTCCGACATCAAAGCGCAGCAGGGCCGCCGGATCACAGCGCTGGCAGATTCCGATTCAACTCAGAGTGGCAACCGCGACGAAGCGCGATTTGCGGCGAGTGCTGATGACCGGGGCCGGCTTGCAGATGAAAGTGCCGGCGCGTGTCGAGTCGGTGCTGGTGAATGAGGGCGGCCATGGATTTTACCGGGTCCGCTACGAGCCGAAGCTCCTCGATCGGCTGCTGCGCCTGGTGCCGGACGGCCTGGCACCGATCGAGCGGTTCAATCTGGTGAATGATTCCTGGGCGTCTGTGGTGGCAGGACTGATGCCGCCGGCCGAATATCTGAACATGACGAGCGCCTTCATGGCCGATCGGGACAAGAACGTCTGGGCCGTGCTGCTCGATTCATTTCTTGCGTTGCACCGGATCATGGAACCGGCCCGCCGCGAGGTGTTTGAAGCGCTGGTGCGCGGCCGGATCGGGCCGGCGGTGGCCGAACTGGGCTGGGCGCCGCGCACCGGTGATGATGATCTGTTGAAACAATTGCGGGGCGATCTGCTCCGTGCCCTGGGTACGGTCGGCAACGATCAGGCCGCGCAGGCCAAGGCCTCCGCGCTCTATGCCGAGTCCAGGAAGAACCCTGCGGCCGTGGATCCCAACGTGCTGCCGGCGCTCGTTGCCGTGCTGGCCCATGCCGGCGACCGGACGAGGTACGAAGAGTTCTTCGCGAGGTTCCGCGCGGCCACGACGCCGCAGGAGGAGCGGCGCTATCTCTATGCGCTGGGAGCCTTCCAGTCCGCGGAGTTGCTGGCGCGCACGCTGGCGAAGACGATCAACGGCGAATTCCGCACGCAGGACGCGCCGTTCATGGTCCGGATGGTCCTCATGAACGTCGCCGGGCGCGAGATGGCGTGGGAGTTCGTGAAAGCGAACTGGGACACCATGGACCGGCTGTATCCCAAACAGGGGCTCCGGCGGATGTGCGAAGGCGTCGTCGGCCTGGCGACACCGGCGCTGGAGCGGGACGTTCAGAAATTTTTCCGTGAGCGCAAGATCGACCTGGGCGGCAAGACCCTGACCCAGTATCTGGAGGAGCTCAGGATCGCCGTGGCCTTCCGGGAGCGGGCCGGCAAGGCGCTCGATCGGTATCTCCACGCCGGTCGATGAGAGCCTCTCGCTGGCGAGAGAGGTACGGGGCGTGTGCAGGAAGTGGGTCGGCTACGTACGGCCGAAATTGTTCGTGGTGAAGTCGTCCAGGTATTCCGTGAGGTACTGTTGATCTTCGGGTGAGATTTGGATGATTTGAACGCCGAAATCTGATTTCGCCACCCGCGCGACCTTGATTGTGCAGTGAATCCGGCGCGATTTTCCCAAATCGAATTCAAACGGCAGCTCTTCGCCCACCGTCAAGGGAGTCGGGGGCCTGATCAGCAGGCCATGCTCGGCCATGTCCAGTACCTGGCAGGCCATGAGCTTGCCGTCACGGTGAAGATCCCCCTGGCACTCGATGTGCAGCCTGGCATTTTTTCGCTTATAGGCCATGTCTCTCAGCCTTCCTGCCCCCGGCAATGCACGAATTGATTCATTTTTAGCAGGATGGCTCCCAAGCTTTTACGCTGTCGCTTCCGAACTTTCAAGCAAAACTTGCTCAATTCCTTCGAGCCGACTATCCTCAGCGACACGTGATGCCCTGCGCGTCGAGAAAGTAGACGCCCGGGGCCGGAGCGATAACCGAGCACCGGGAGGTTTGCTGATGGAGACGACGCCTAACGCTTCACCCGACACCGCGCCCGACCCCAGCCACGAGGCGCAGATCAAAAAGCTGGTTGCGGACGTCGAGCAGACCTCGCCGGCGCAGGCGGTGCAACTGCTGCTCGAGCAATCGGATCAAGTAATCGCCGAAGTCCTGCTCGCGCTGAACCATTCGCTGTCGCTCAAGACCCTCGCCCGTTTCAAGAAAGATCGCAAGAAGGCCATCCTGGCCGCGCTGCCTGCAGGCCGCAGCGAGCAGTGGACGCTGAATCTCCATTACCCGATGAACACGGTCGGCCGGCTCATGGAGAAACCGGTCGGCATCTTTGCGCCTGACGTCACGGTCAAGCAGGCGGTGGAGCAACTCCGCAAGATGGTGAAGGAGGCGTTCATCACGTACGGCTATGTGACGGACGCGCAGGGCAAGCTGCGCGGCGTTCTGGTCATGCGCGACGTGCTCCTGGCGAGCCCCTCGCAGCGCGTCTCCGAGATCATGCTGAAGGATCCCTTCTCCCTGGCCCCGCGCATGTCGGTGCAGGACGCCATCCGCACCGTCTGGAACAAACATTTTCCCGTCTATCCCGTCTGCGACGAGGAGGGCAAGCTGATCGGCCTTGCCCGCGGCTACGCCCTCTTCGAGGAACAGAACACCAGGATCAGCGCCCAGGCCGGCGCGATGGTCGGCGTGGAAGAAGGCGACCGGCTGGCGACGCCCTGGTTCCGGAGCTTCAAATTTCGCCACCCCTGGCTGCAAATCAACTTACTGACGGCATTTCTCGCGGCCACCGTGGTCGGCACCTTCGAGGAGACCATCGAGCAGGTGGTGGTGCTGGCGGCCTTCCTGCCGGTTTTGGCCGGGCAATCCGGCAACACGGGCTGCCAGGCTCTGGCGGTCGCCTTGCGCGGTCTCACGCTGGGCGAGCTTAAAAAGGACAAGGAGAAGTTTTTGCTCATGAAGGAAGCCTGGCTGGGCTTTCTCAACGGCACGTTCGTCGGCGTGATCGCGGCGCTCGGCATGTATGTATATGCCGCCTTCTTGCAAAACCACCCTCAAGCGCCGCTGTTGGCGCTGGTGGTGTTCCTGGCGATGATCGGCAGTTGCGTCATCAGCGGCATTTTTGGCGCGTTCGTGCCAATCACGCTGAAGAAGTTTAATTTCGATCCAGCGACGGCGTCGAGCATTTTTGTGACGACAGCAACGGATGTCGCCAGCATGGGGCTGTTCCTGACCCTGGCGACGTGGTTAGTTCTCTGAAGATAAACTATTCATGCCGCAGCACCGCCAACGGTCGCTGGCCGAGGATGCGGAAGGTGCTGAGGAAGCCGACGACGAGGGAGAGCAAGACGGTCAGGATGAATCCGACCGCCAGCACGTCGGGTTGAAGCGTCCAGGTCACATCTTCCAGGATGAATTTCAACACGGCCCACGAGAGCAGGCTCGCCAATGCCGTTCCAATCAATCCAGCCGCGGCGCCGAGCAGCGCATATTCCACCGCGAATGATTGCGCGACCAACCCGCGCGTCGCGCCAAGGGCCTTCAACACGACAGATTCGTAGAGCCGCCGGTAACGCGTGGCGGCAAGGGCTGCGGCCATGACGAGGGCTCCGGCCAGGATGCAAAAGACTGCAATGGCGCGGATGGCCAGGGCCAGCTGGTCCAGGATGCGCGCAAAACTGTCCAGCACGTCGCCGATGTTAATGGCCGTGACATTCGGAAACGCGGCGACGACCGCCTGCTGCAGCGGGACTTCCTGTTCGGGCAGCACCTTCACGGTGGCCACATAGGTGAACGGCGCACCGTTCAGCGCGCCGGGTGAGAAAATCATATAAAAGTTTGTCGAGAAGTTGCCCCACTCCACCTTGCGGATGCTGCTGACCTCGGCGGCGACGGTTGTCCCTTGAATCTCGAACGTGATCGTCGAGCCCAGGTCGAGCCCAAGATTTCTTGCCGCATCTTCCTCAATCGAGACCAGTGGTTTGCTGAATCGTTGCCCAGGCTTCCACCACTCGCCTTTGATGACCCTGTTGTCCTTCGGCAGGTCTTGAAGAAACGTCAGGACATATTCACGCGTGAGGTACCAGCTCTTGCGGCGATCCTGTTGCCTGTCCGAGGGACGCTCTGTTTCTTCCGCCGCCGCAACCGGCTGGCCGTTGATCGCGTGCAGGCGCGAGCGGACCAGCGGCGTCGTCTCCGGAGACGGATCGTGCGTGCGCTCGCGGAGCAGGCGCAGGAGGGCCTCTTTCTGGTCCGGCTGGATATCAATGAAGAAAAACGAGGGCGAATCCACCGGGCGGCTCTCCCCGACCTGATCGACCAGCGTACGTTCCAGCAACGACACCGTCACGATCACCATGACGCCAATCCCGACCGAGACCATCACACCGACCGCCTGACTGCCGGGCCTGTGGAGATTTCCGATCGCGTGCCGGACGGCAATCGAGCGGGGGCCGGGGATTGTTTTGATCGACCGGACCAGCAGCTGTGCTGCAAGTGTGAGCAGTGTTACCGCCGCCGCCAACGCGCCGATGAAGAGCAAACCGATTCGCCAATTCCCTGCCTGCCAGACGGCCAATCCTGCCAGGCCGGCCGCAATGCCAAGCGCCGTCGGCAAGCGGACACGATCGGAGAGGCCGAGACGATGCCGCCAGGACTGTTCCACCTCGGCGGGCTGGACGTCACGCCGGAAGATGCGCGCAGGACTGATCTCGCGGATGCCGAGCAACGGCCAGAGCGTGAAGAGCAGGGTCGTCAGAATACCCAACGCGATCCCTTTCAGCATGGGCAGAAGGGACGACAGGCTGAATGCGCCCGAGAAATCCAGTTGTGTCATCAGATCTGCGCCGAAGAGGCCGGTCACAAGCGGAGGTAGCGCGTATTGCATGCCGGCGCCCAACGCCACGCCGGCCACACTCCCGATTGCGCCGAGCAGCAACGCCTGCAACAGGTAGGTCCCGATCACCGTGCCTGACTCAGCCCCGACCGTTTTCAAGATCGCAATCGTGTGCAGTTTCTCACGGATGAATGCGTGAATGGTCGTGGCGACGCCGATCCCGCCGATGAAGAGGGCCGTCAGACCGATCAAGCCAAGATAGCGTGTCAGCTGATCAAGAAACTGCTTGAGTTGCGGCTGCGCGTCGCGGTAGCTCGTCACCCGGGCAGACTCGCCGGCAAGGCGGCCGCGCAGGTCGTACAGCGGCGGCTGGGCCGGCATGGTAGGAGGGAGTTTGACAAGGTAGCGCTCGCGGACACGGCTGCCCGGTTTGATCAACTCGGCGGCAGCCAGCCCCTCGCGCGAGATCATCACGCGCGGTCCGAGGTTGAATGGCCCGGCCACCCGGTCCGGCTCCTTGCGCAGGATGCCGGTGATCGTGAAGGTCGCCTCGCCGACTTTGAACCGGTCACCGACGGAAAGACCGAGGCGGATCAGCAGGGATTGCTGGACGATGGCGCCTAAGCAAGGCGCGGGCAGTGCTGAGGACTGAGTGCTGAGTGCGGAGTCTCTGGAAAATGGGGCATGAGACGAGGCTCCACAGACCGATGCGGATGGAGACAGAAGTTCCATCAATGGCCGGGCTGGCTCGACCTGGAGATTCCCGTAGAATGGGTAGCCCTGTTCGACGGCTTTCAGTTCGACAATTTGGGTCTGGAGCGTCGGTGTGCCGTTCACCACGGCGGCCATGCCTGCCAGTTCGCTGACGTGCAAGACGGAGATGCCGCGATCGGCCAACGATCGGAGGACCATTTCTCCCTTCTCGCTCATGGGTCTGGATAAACGGATTTCCAGGTCGCCTCCCATCAGCCCGCGCGCTTCGCGCGTGACGGCCCGCTCCACGTTGCTGGAAAATAACGCCACGCCGACCAGCGCGCCGACACCCAGCGCAATGCAGACGAAAAAATAGAGGAAGTGCCGCCAGGCAGCGCGTGTCTCCCGCCAGGCCATCTGTAATGGGAATATTGTCATCGTCCTTCTTCAGCCAGGATCAGACTCCGGTACTGCCCCTCTTTCCAATAAAACAGCATGGCGCCTGATTCCATCTGTTCCACCTGGAGGCCGTCCAGCCGCAGCTTGACGCTTTCGGTTTCGAAGGCGTCCGTATACTCCTCGGGCGGGACGGCATAGATCACGTAGGGCGGCACGCGTTCGTCGGTTTGCCCCAGCACGCGATCACGATAGGTGCCCTGCCGGGTTTTGCTGATCACGACCAGCCGCCAGCCCGTTTGACGAGGGTCCCGTGGTTTCATGGAAAAGGCATAGGACAGTTCGCTTTTCCATTCGAAGTGGCCCATCGCAATGCCGGGGCAATCGAACCGGTTCAGGCTGCGCCGCCACATCCGCTGGTGCGGCGGCGGAAGATCATGGATGGCGATCGGCCGCCATTGCTGATAGTACTTGAGGCTCAACAGGCGCTTGATCGGTTCCACCAGCGGCGGATTGGCGCAAAAATCCCTGGCTGGTCGTCGCGCGGCCAGCAGCGTGTCGGCAGGCAGGATCGTCACTGTCCAGGCCAGGAGGAAGAGTGTCGTGAAGCGTACGCGCATGGCATGCGTTCCGGAACACCTCTCGTGACTAGCGGCTTGAAGGCTTGTCGGATTCGATGCGGCCGTCGCGGAGCGCGATGATGCGTTCCGCGTGGGATGCCAGCGCGGTATCGTGCGTGACCAGCAGCAGCGTGCTGCCGTGGTCGCGGTTGAGGCCGAGCAGCAAGTCAATCACCTGGCGGCCGGTGATGGAATCCAGGTTGCCGGTCGGCTCATCGGCCAATAAAATTGGCGGCCGGCAGGCGAAGGCGCGGGCCACAGCCACGCGTTGCTGCTCCCCGCCCGAGAGTTGAACCGGATAGTGGCCGCTCCGATCCCGGAGACCGACTGCCGTGAGCAGTTCTTGTGCCCGCGTATCGGCTGCCGCGTCGCCGTTCAATTCAAGCGGCACGGCAACATTTTCCAGCGCGGTCAATGTGGGGATCAAGTGGAAGGACTGGAAGATGTACCCGATCTTTTGTCGGCGATAGCGGGTCATCACGCTTTCCGGCAGGGCGGTGATGTCGATCCCGTCCAATATAATGGAGCCGTGCGTCGGTTTGTCCAGGCCGGCAATCAGCCCCAGCAACGTGGACTTGCCGCTGCCGGACGGCCCGACGATCGCGACCATCTGCTTGGCCGGAACGTCGAGCGACACGCCGTCTAAAATGGTCACGGCCTGTCCGCCGGCAGTCAGGCGCATGGAAAGGTTTCGGACAGAGATCATGGTTGCTCTTTCGCAGGTTCGAACGTACAGGCTATTATACGGTATGGCTTTCGGCTTCCCATCTAATTCCTTCTACGGTTCCTGCGCCCTCGCGGTTGTGCTCGCGCTCGGCGGCGGAATCAGCGGCTGCGATCAGGGATCGGACCCGCCCGCCGCCCCGAGTCCATCGAGCCTGTCGGCCGACGCGCCGCGTGACGGGTTCGGCCAGCGATTCGGCACCGATGTGACCAGCCAGCCCGGACGCAGCACGGCGGCCGTGCGGGAGGACCGGCCGAGGATTGTTGCCTTTGGCGATAGTTTGACGGCGGGGCTTGGCGTGGCGCAGGAGGAGGCCTACCCGGCGCAGCTCCAGCGTCGGCTGGAAGCGGCCGGTTATCGCTATCGCGTGATCAATGCCGGAGTCAGCGGCGATACGACGGCCGGAGGCATCCGCCGCATCGAATGGGTGCTCAACAGCAAGCCGGCGATCGTGATTCTGGAACTGGGCGCCAACGACGGCCTGCGCGGGATCGATCCGGCGCACACGCGGTCGAATCTGGAGACGATCATCCGGCGGCTGCAAGCCGCCGGAGTGACGGTGATCCTGGCCGGCATGAAGCTGCCGCCCAACTACGGCACGGACTACACGGCCCGTTTTGCGGCGGTCTATCCGGAATTGGCGAAGAAGTATCGTGTGCCGCTGATGCCGTTTTTTCTGGAAGGGGTCGCCGCCCGCGAGGCAATGAATCAGGCCGATGGGATTCACCCGACAGAAGCCGGCTACCGGGCGATCGTTGAGAATCTCCTCAAGACGCTCCAGCCGTTCCTGCTCAAACCAGCGGCGTGAAGGCACACCTCGGCCAGCGTCACCGGCCGGAGCCGATGACACGGGCGAGACGTCTCGTTGTCAGGAAAGTCTGAAGACGACGATCAGGACTTCTTGAAGAACGTATCGTAGACGCCGTAGACGAGGATCAATCCGATCAGCGTGTAGTAAATGTATGAAATGCCGCTATAGTCCGCCGCACCGCCCTTGGGTTCGTTGGCCAGCGCCTGGGAGACGCTCATCAACACCCCCGCCACTACTGCAACGATTCTGCTCATAGGAACACCCTCCTCAAAATAATTCAGTCCTACACTGGGCCGACCAAACGGGGGTGAATTGTACAGAACCCTCACGCGCCGGGCAAGAACTTTTTGTGGCGTTGTCGGTGGCCGCCGGGTACAATCCGCGCGCCTTTTCAGGAGTATCGTCGTTGATGTCCAATTGGGTCGGCATCTGGTTTCAATGGGTCCATGACTGGGGCTATCCGGGCATTGTCATCCTGATGGCGATGGAAAGCTCCATCGTGCCGATTCCAAGCGAGATCGTGATCCCGCCCGCTGCCTATTGGGCTGCGCAAGGCCGGTACAGTTTTACCGGTGTGGTTTTGGCCGGCACGCTCGGCAGTTATCTTGGCGCAGCGGCCACCTATTGGATGGCGCGATGGCTCGGCCGTCCCCTGCTGGTGAAGTATGGCTATCTGGTCTTTTGCCCGGAAGACAAGCTGCTTCGAGCCGAGCGCTGGCTCGCCCGCTATGAAGCCGGCGGTGTTTTTTTCGCGCGGCTGGTGCCGGTGGTGCGCCACTTGATTGGTATTCCAGCCGGACTGGTACGCATGCCCTTCGGCATCTATAGCCTCATGACGGTGATCGGATCGGGACTCTGGTGCTGGATTCTGGCCTGGTTCGGCGGGAATCTGCTGGGCGATCAGCCGGAGTTGATCAACGATCCGTCGCTGCTCGTCCAAGTCTTGCGGGAGCGGTCCTGGCTCTTCGGCGGCTTTGCGCTGCTCCTCTGCGCGCTCTATGTCCTCGTCATGAAGCTGACCGCGAAGCCGGCGCCGTCCAATTCCTAGCGCGCACTCTACCGCTTAGCGCAGGCTTCTCCACAAATACCAGCTGGCGATGGTTTCGTAGGGATGCCACGAACGGCCGATCCGTCTGATCGTCGCCGGTTTCGGCAGCACGCGCAGGCCATAGGCTCGTTGGATCGCTTTCTTGATGCCGAGATCATCCACGGGCAGGACATTGAGCCGGTTCAGCGAAAACATCAGGAACATTTCCGCTGTCCAGCGGCCGATGCCGTGGATCGCGGTGAGCGTCTCGATGATTTCTTCATTCGATTGCCGCACAAACCGATGCGGGCGAATCCTCCCGCTGGCAAATCCTTTGGACAGTTCCTTGAGATAACGCGCCTTCTGTCCGGACAGCCCTGCCGTACGCAGGCGCGGCACCGGCGTCGAGGCCACGCGCTGCGGCGTGGGGTGGCCATGGGGATAGAGCGCCTCGAAGCGCTTGAAGATGATCTCGGCGACTCGCGAGGACAGTTGTTGTGACACGATCGAGTCGCACAGCGTGACAAAATAGTGTGGGTATCGTTTGAGCCGACAGGGTCCGACACGCGCGATGATGCGGCGCATGACCGGATCGGCCTTGGCCACGTGGCGGCAGGCGGCTGTATGCGAGGCGGGCTTTCTCCTGGCTCGACGATCGGTGGCGGGAAGCAGAGCCATGAATCAGCAACGATGAAGGATGAATGCTGAACGATGAATGTCGGAATGGAGCTCGCCGTTCATCAGTCTGCATTCCGCGGGAAACGTGGTCAGATACGTGAGTGCGTGCCGTCGCAGAACGGCGGCTTCTTCGTGTGCTTGCAGCCGCAAAAGGCAACCCGCTTCTTTTCGGTCAACTCCACTTCCATCGGTGAGAACG
>Ga0247727_10007511_pt1 | contig 20730 bp, 14 predicted proteins | sample WisWelCaveWW1625_FD_202498 | JGI IMG/M metagenome (GOLD analysis project Ga0247727, IMG submission 202498) | Biofilm microbial communities from Wishing Well Cave, Virginia, United States - WW16-25 | ecosystem: Environmental > Aquatic > Deep subsurface > Groundwater > Cave microbial mat | place... | reverse complement strand
AGCACCCGCCCACACTCCCATCGGGGTGGACACAGTGCGCGTAAAACTCGACACTGCGGCGCAGGGCCTCGAGCACGGCGGGAGAGTTCGTGCGCTGCCAGTACACGGCCAGATGCTGGATGCCCAGAGATTCGTATCCGGGGTCGGCGCCTTCGTATTCAAGGAACCAGCCCTCCGTGGACTGATGCTCGAGGATGCGGGCCACAATGCGCTCCGCGCGTTCCCGGCAGCGCGGCTCGCCGATCAATTCGTGGGCGTCGAGGTACCCGACGGCGAACAGCGCCTGGTGATTGCTGATGAAGGCGTGAGATTCGTCACGCGGCAAAGCAAACGCAAACGCGCGGCGCATGGACTCCAGCAGCCGGCGAACAAGGTTCTCCGGGAGTTCGGGAGCCAGAACGCGGTAGGCCTCAGCCAGGCCATGCATCACGCCAACGGTCACGCCCGGCTCCTGCTCGTTGGGGCAGAAGGCGTCGAAAGCGCCGTTGCGGTGCTGGCGGCCGAGCGTGTGCTCGATGGAGGCGACAATCCAATCGAGCAAGCGCGCATTGCGGTGATACGGATTTCCCGCAAGGGCATGGCGCCAGACCAGCGCCAGCGGATAGACGGCGGTCTGCAACATCCCCAGCGGAAAATCACGGAATTTCCATCCCCAGTTCTCGCGGTCGAAATTACCGGAGGAGACGGAGGCGGCCTCGCGATCCAGCATACTGAGCAGGCGCGGCACCTGGGCCAGGGCCATGGGCGCGTACCAGCGGGCGCGCTCGGCTGAAACCTCCGCGTTGTGGCCTGGTCTCATCAGCTCAGTTGCCGGGTGACCCAGCCGCCCAGTTTTCTCGAGAGCGGCCCGGGCAGGAGACTCCACGTCTTTCGCGCCAGGCCGTAGAGCGGCGAGCTGCTGTCAAAATTGGGCAGCGACTTCGCGCCGTTCAAATAGAAGTAGGAAACCATCGCGTGCTGGACCCCGCCCCACTTGCGCTTGAAGCGCAGCAGTCCGGTCTGGCGAGGGGAATCGGCGCCGAAATCGAATGTGTGGAATCCGTTGTCCGCCGCCCATTCCATGGCGCACCAGATGACCAGCTCGCTGGGATAGAGCTTCAGCCACTTTTTCTGCGGCGCGGCATACGCAGGGATGAAAGTATCTTTGGAGAAGAAATTAATCATCCCGCCGACCGGCTCGGTGTCTTTCCACGCCAGGAAGAGGTTGGCCTTGCCGTTTGCAATCAGCCGGCGGGCGATGGCCTCGAACAGCGCCGGAGGGAACGGCGGGATGCCCATCGCGCTGCGAGTGCGGGCAAACATCTCATAAAAGGTGCGAATGCCCTCGGCCGTAGGATCCCGCTCCACGCGCACGCCTTTCTTGCGCACGTTGGTGATGGCCCAGCGCACGGCATTTTTGTCGAGCGACTTCCACAGGGCGTCCTTGCCCGGCAGGAGATCCACGCGGGTAGTCACCCAATGCCGCACACATTGCAGGCCGTGCGCCGCGGCGACGCCCGGGTCCAGCTCCTCGGCAGAACGCAGCTCCAGATATTCGCAGCCCAGTTCGCGCGTGAGTGCTGTGGCCCGCGCGACCAGCGCGGCGGCGCTGGCAGCGTCGGAGGCAATCAGGCTGCCGCGGTCGCGCATGGGCACCGAAACCAGACGGCTGCCGAACACTCCCTTCACCTGGAACAGCGGCAGCACGCCCGTGACGCGCCCCGCAGCATCGCGCGCCAGCAGGTAAAACGGCTGGTGGCCGAAGGCTTCTTCGGTCACGCGCTTCCAGTCCAGCGTGTGGTAGATGTTGCCAAGCGGGTGCGTGCCGGCGAAAAGGTCCCATTCCATCTCGTCCGCAGACTCGAGCAGGCTCACCTGCGGCTTGCCATTTCTTGTCACTGCGCTTGGACGTGAAGAAGTCACCTCCACGGCTGCGCGCGGCGGGGCCAGATCGCGCGAGGCGGCGGAGAGCGAGTTTTCGTGCGCGATGTAGTGCCGCGCAATTTCCCCGGGCGTCTGATAGGTCACGGAGGAGTCGAAATTCTGCTCAATGAACCGCGCCAGCCACGGGCCGTACTTCGGGTAGAAGTCGGCGTTCATGCCGCGCTGATGATAGTCCACAACCACAGCTCCGCCCGTGGAGCGCGCGAGCTCCACCAGTTGGCGGGCAAAGGTGTCGGGATCCGCGATTTTGTTCTCCGCCAGGCGGCGGTCGAAATGGTCGTCCATCCACGCGGGGGGAACCTGCACCACGGAAAGCTCGCGGCGCTCGCCGGGATGGAACACGCGGAATGGATGGCAAATCCCGCGGCGGAAACCCGGGTAGAACTCGAAGGCCAGGGAGCTGTCGTAGACGAGACCCGCCTCTTCGTGGCGGCGCAGCGTTTCGTGCGGCGCGGCAGGGTCGAGGTGCCAGTAGTGGTGGCGGTTGCCCTCGACGTGCGCGCCGGAGGCCGCTTCCACTTTTTCCCTTTCGGCGCGCAGTTGCGCGGCGCTGCGGTGCGCCAGGAAAGAAGCGTGCAAGCCGATTTCGGCGCCGGCATCGCGCAACTGAGCAAACAACTCGCGGAATTCGGGCCGCGCGATATCGTAGAAAGCATCGGGAGTCCCCAGCGCGTATTCGGGGAGCGAACCCTGGCGGGCCATAAAGTAAAACGCGCCGCGGGCGCCGAGGCGCTTTTCAAACTCCGTCCAGTCGAGGAATTTCCAGAAATGATTCGTGCCCCGAAGCACCCCGGAAATGGAAGGCCACGCTTTGGCGCCGCGCGCACGCAGCAGGCGTGCGCACTCCACCCAGCGGATCATCTGGGGATAGTCCACGTCGTGGGAGAAGGCGAAGGCCACCGTGCCCTGGCCCCGCGTCCATGGGAGCGGGACTGCCGCGCGGCCGCGCGCGGTGAAAAATTCCCGCAGGTGCGCGGCGTAGAGGGAGACCAAAGGCTTTGCAGGCAACTGATGGTCCAGGAAGAAAGAGCCGTCCAGATGCAGGTTGTCCCAGCGATCACGCGCGTAGAAGGGCTCGCGCGCACCCGTGAGCAGCCAGTAGCATGAAAATACAATGTCGTTGTGAAAGCGAAGTCCGCCCGTCTCTGACTTTTCCGCCGCATGACGCGGTTCGCCGAAGTCGAGGAACTCCAAGGGCCCCTGTTTATAAAGCGCCCGGGGCTCAATATGCGGCGCGTCTGCGAACGCGCGTCGCGCGGCAAAAATCTGAAGCGGCGCAGTGACAGTGTCCGCGGCGGGGCCGTAATAGATATCGGCCGCCTGGCCTTCTTCCGCCCAGCGGAATTCGTATGCATACCCCGCCGTGCGCAGAAGCGTGCGGAAGGCGTACTTGACTTCCGCCTCCCACCGAGAAACCGAAGGGTGGAGCGCGACTTGGATAGCACGATTCTCAGTCATCGCTCGGGCTCTATGCTCTCGATCCTCTGGACACACTCAGACCGTGCACATCCGCCATTTTTAGGCAACTGCTCTTCCATCGGCGGAATGTGCTTAATTCCTTTACTTTTAACAGGATAAAGCAATTCCCCGGCCTGCGCCAGTGAAAACCGCCTTGCCCACTATGTGAAAAACTTTGCAGAGTTCTGGCCCACTCTCAGTTGACACATTCAGAAGGGCTTCCCAATTGGCCAGCCAGGGTTTTGCCAGGCCAGCAATCGCTGCTATCATAAGGAATTGTCTCCCAAACACCCGCGCAAATGACAGCCAGCAAGCGCCATCGAACCCACGAAGTCCGCGTCGGCGGATTACCCGTAGGCGGCAGCGCGCCCGTGGTGGTGCAGTCAATGACCAATACGGACACCGCCAACATCGCCGCCACGGCGCAGCAGTGCATCGAGCTGGCGCAGGCGGGGTCGGAGATGGTGCGGGTGACGGTGAACGTGCCCGAAGCGGCTGATGCTGTGCCGCAGGTGAAGCAGCGGATGCTGGGTGCCGGATGCACTGCCCCGCTGATCGGCGACTTCCACTACAACGGCCACGTGTTGCTGACGAAATATCCCGCGTGTGCCGCGGCGCTCGACAAGTATCGCATCAACCCCGGCAACGTGGGCGCAGGACAGCGCCGCGACGAACAGTTTTCCACCATTTGCCGCGTGGCGCGCGACCACGGGAAACCAGTGCGCATCGGCGTGAACGGCGGCTCGCTGAACCAGGAACTGGTGATGCGCAAGATGCAGGAAAACACGGACCGCGACCTGGGCCGCACATCGGAAGAAATTATCAATGAATGCATGGTGATTTCCGCGCTGGAATCCACGTCGCTGGCGCTGCAATGCGGCCTCCGGGAAGACCAAATAATCATTTCCTGCAAAGTGTCGCGCCCCCGCGACCTCATCACCGTGTACCGCGACCTGGCGCAGAAAACCCGTCAGCCGCTGCACCTGGGACTCACCGAAGCGGGGATGGGGCTCAAGGGCACGGTGTGGTCGGCGGCGGCGCTGGGAATCCTGCTGCAAGAAGGCATCGGCGATACCATACGAATTTCACTCACACCGCGGCCCGGGGGCGACCGCCGGGAAGAGGTGTACGCCTGCCTGGAACTGCTCCAGGCTCTGGGCCTGCGCTCGTTTGCTCCCAGCGTCACGGCGTGCCCGGGCTGCGGACGCACCACCAGCACTACATTTCAGGAGCTGGCCGAGCGCATCCAGGACTACATCCGCGAAAAAATGCCGGAGTGGAAAGCGCAATACCAGGGCGTCGAGAATATGACCCTGGCGGTGATGGGCTGCATTGTGAACGGCCCCGGCGAATCCAAAGCCGCCAACATCGGCATCAGCCTGCCGGGCACCGGCGAGTCCCCGCGCTGCCCCGTCTACATTGACGGACAGAAATTCACCACGCTGGAAGGAACCTACGAAGAACTGGATGCTGCCTTCCGGAGACTGATTGACGACTACGTGGCCACCCGGTATGTTCGGCGCGACGGGGGAGTTGCAGGCACAGGCCAGCCCGGGCTGGCAGGTCTCCCGCGCGGGGAAGGCACTTCCACAAGTGCGAAAGGGCTTGTTCCCATCAAAAAATGAACATGCTCCGGCGGGGCAGCCGGATAACTTGAATCCTGCGAGATGCCAGAATGGTCGAACTGACTGCACTGTGGCTTCCGATTGTGCTGTCCGCTGTGGTGATTTTTGTGGCCAGCTCGATTATGCATATGGTGCTGCCTTACCATCGCAGCGACTACTCAAAGCTTCCGAATGAGGACAGCATCCTGGCGGCCTTGCGCAAGGAAGGCGTAGTCCCCGGGAACTACGATTTTCCGCACTGCACGGGTCCCAAAGAAATGAACTCCCCGGAAATAATGGAGAAATTCAAGAGGGGGCCCGTGGGCCTGATCAATATTGTTCCGAATGGGCCCCCGGCGATGGGGAAAATCCTCAGCCAATGGTTTGCGTATGGCCTGGCCATCAGTTTTGTCGTCGCCTATCTTACCGGTCGCACGCTGGCTCCGGGCACGGCGTACCTGGCTGTGTTTCGCGTGGCGGGCACCGCAGCCTTCCTGGGCTACGCCGGGGCCGTGGCCACCGATTCCATCTGGAAAGGCCAGTCTTGGAGCACAACCTTCAAGTTCATCTTTGACGGCCTCGTGTTCGGCGCCCTGACTGGGGGCGTGTTCGGCTGGCTGTGGCCGCGCTAATCCGAAGCGTGGATATTTTCGCCCTGTCTGCAGCTACGCCCTATCGTCGCTAGCGAGGTATCACTCCGCGCATCTCCGTACGGTTGCTTCCCTGCCTGGGCTGTCCAGGAACTTCAGCAATTTTTCGGTTTCCTCTTCCAGCCGAGGCCGCACACCGGGAGGCAACTTGCCAAAAGGGCGCACACGGATGTCCACGCCACCGGCCTTGCGTTCCAGCGACCAGATGCCGGCCACGCGGCCGTCCACCAGCACCACCGGCGAGACCCAGCCTGCGGCGCGGAATACCAGTTTGTAGTGGCGCGGATCAACTAAATGACCTTTTTCCTTGTGGCCCAGGAGAAAGGTGTCGAAATTCGGCAGCAGGCGGACGACGTGACCGCGCGGCGAAGATTTGGAAAGCGCCTTCAAATCCCGGCGTAGGACAACCGCATCCTGCCCTGCTGCCGGCACGGGCGCAAATTCATCGCGCAGCGAGTCCCAGACTGCGCGAGAGACCTTTGCCGGGATGCCGCTCCAGTGGCAGAAATCGCGCAAAGTGGCCGGACCAAACGCGCCCAGGTAACGCCGGATGAGCATTTGCTGCGCTTCGAGCTCGGAGAATGTCTTCTGTTTTGGCAGCCACTGGTCGGTGCGGACAAAGGTCACCTCACCGCCGCGGTCCGGCCCGTAGCAGATCAACCCCTGGGCAATGGCCGGGCGGTGAGAGTTCCAGACTATTCCCATCCAGCGGCGGATCTTCCTGCCCACGCGGGGTGCAATCCGGGCGGTCAATTCCTGGTTGGTCAGGGGGCCGCCGGCCAGCTCTTCAAGAAGTTCTTCAGTCATGGCGTCGGCTTCAGCTCGCGTGATTCCGAACCGCGCCATGATGTGCATCACGGCGGCCATCCGGACCCGCCGCAGCGCGGCCACGTACAGGGAAAAATCTGCTGCTGCGAGCAGATGCAGGGTACTGCGGACGGATGCCGTCTTGACCAGCGTGCGTTTTTCGGCCAGGGCAGCGCGGATTTGTGGGATGGTCGCGCCGCGCATACGCGTCCAGATTGAAATCTGCGCCGCGCTCATCACCTGCGCCTGGATTCCGCACACGTCGTGGCAGACTGCCGCCAAATCCGCAGCTTGCGCGCTCGCCAGGTGATGCCGGGCCAGCCGGAATGCGGCAATCCGCGCAGATTGGCGAGAAGGATTCAAGGAATTAGTTTGAGTGGTGCCCGGGGAGGGAGTCGAACCCACACGGGGGAAAATCCCCAGAGGATTTTAAGTCCCCAGCGTCTGCCATTCCGCCACCCGGGCACCGGCAGCCTGCTCCTGTCTATCATAAGGGAAGTCGGATTCGTTTGACGCGGGGAATTGCGGAAAACAGGAAAGTTTGCGCACGCGACAACCGCTACAGGCGGGCGACTTCGACGCGGGCGTCGTTGAAGCAGGCGCCGCCGCCTACCACCTGCACGTCGGCAGGACACAGCGCCGTGGCTGTCCTGCCATTAAGCGAGGATTTGCGCCAGGCACCTTTGGGCAACGCGGCTACTCCCCTGCGGAGGCGGTCGCTGAGAGTCACACGGCAGTGCACCTCGCCGAGGTCGTTATAGACGCGCACGATGTCGGCTTCGCGGACCCCGCGCTCTGCGGCGTCCGCGGGATGCAGCGTTAGGCGCAGCTCAGGGAAATTGAATTCGCCCATCATGCTGGTCACCATTTTCGAAGTCGCCGGGCTGATGAGGGCCAGCGGATACTTTTCGCTTGTGGGAGGAAGGTAGCGGTACGGCTGCGGGCCCAGTGCCGCAGGCGCAAGACAGATCTTCCCGTCCGGTGTTTGCGGGAAGACAGTGCCGAACTGCACAGGCGTCGCGCCGGGGAATTCGAACTGAACGTGCTTCCCTGCCAGAAGTGTTTCGGCGAGGGCCTCAGCGGCTGGCGTGCCGCCGCGCATTTCGATGGCCTCGGCAATCTTGCGCACGCAGGTTTCCGTGTCCCAGGTGAACGCCTCGTCTTCAAAACCCATCGCCCGGCCCAGTGCGGCGAAGACTTCCTGATTGGGCCGCGCCTCGCCTCGGCGGGAAATAGCCGGCTGCGAGCCGCCGATCACGTAGGCGCCGTAGCCGCGGCGGACTTCGCGGTCCTCCAGAAATGTAGTAGCCGGAAGGACGATGTCCGCGCAGGCCGCGGTGTCGGTCATCACTTGGTCGAACACTACCGTGAACAGGTCTTCGCGCGCGAGCTGTTCGAGAATCAGGCCCTGCTCCGGTGCAGTGACCGCGGGGTTGCAGTTATAGACGAAGAGCGACTTCACGGGTGGGTCGGCTTCGCCGGCCAGCAGAGCACCCAGGCGCGTCATATTGAGTTCGCGTGTGTTCCAATCGTACGTCCCGAAGATTTTTTTCAAGTCAAACTTCGTGGCCCCGCCGTTGCTGAGCGTGTAGCCGCCGCCGCGCACGCCGAATTTCCCAAGCACCGCGGACAGCGCCAGGACAGCAGCGATGGACTGCCCGCCGTTGCGGTTGCGCTCCAGGCCCCAGCCACAACGGTTCAGCGCGGGTGACGACGCGGCATACACATCCGCGAGACGCCGGATGTCGTCCGCGGGGACGCGCGCCACTTCCGCGGCTCGCTCTACAGGCCATTGATCCGCTTCCTGGAGCAGAGTGTCGAGACCCGTGGCGTGCTGGGAAAGAAAATCTGCTGCCAGAATTCCCTGCTGCTTCCAGCGGCCAATCATAGCCAGGGCCACGGCCACGTCTGTTCCCGGATAAACGGGCAGGTGCAGGTCCACTTCGTCCGCGGAAAAATTGCGCCTGGGGTCCACGACGCCAATGAAGGCGCCGTTTTTCCTGGCGCGGCGCAGATAGGGCACCAGGTGAATGTTGGACGCGCGGGGGTTGGCGCCCCAGATGAGGATGCACCGGGCGTGCGGGTAGTCCTCAAAGGCCACGCCGGGCATCTTGCCGTACATCCCCAGTGCCACTTCGCCGGCCGGGGCGGCGCACAACGTCCGCGCCAGGCGCGATGCTCCGAGGCGCGCGAAATAAAGTTCGTCGAGGAACCCGTCGGTCAAATAGCCGTTCGAGCCGCCATAGTGGTACGGCAAAATGGACTCGGCGCCCCACCGCGCCGAAATTTCCCTGAACCGCGTGGTGATTTCGGCGATGGCAGCGTCCCAGGTGATTTTTTCAAATTGCAAACTGCCCTTGCAGCCCGTGCGGCGAAGCGGCGTTAGCAGGCGGGACTCGTGATACACGCGCTCGCCAAAGCTGGCAATTTTGTCGCAGATGTAGCCCGCGGTGATGGGATGCTCGCGCGAGCCGCCAATTTTCTGAATGCGCCCCTCCGATACGGTGACCTCGAGCGCACACGTGTCCGGGCAATCCATCGGGCAGTGAGTTTTGACGACTGCTGTACTCATTTCAATCTGTCCGCCGGGAAACGATTCCGGCCGCCCACACACACATTATCCGCCTCTTCGGCTGGATGCCGAAGAGCAAAAGCTGCTGCCAACAGATGTGCGCCGGGCCAAATTGGAGCGGGAGCGGCAAAGCGCGGGGCCATCGCTGCCATTTCAGGTATCAGTAGACTTCCCTTTTCAGCTCGCGGACAAGGCGGCGCATTTGTGGGCGCGTGCCGATGGTGATGCGCACAAACCCCGGCCGGCCGAAATCGTGTGTGCGGTCGCGCAGCAGGATGCCGCGGCGGGCGAGCGCGGCGACAATCTGCGGCCCGCGCGGACCGAAGTCCGCCAGCAGAAAATTGGCGCCGGTGGGATAGGACTGCACACCTATTCGCCGCAGTGCAGCTACAAACTCCCTGGCGCTCTTTTTTACCTCCGCCACATAACCGCGGAGGAACCGGCGGTCCGCGGCGGCAGCCTGGGCGGCGATCAGGGCAGCCGTGTTCACCGCGAATGGGGACTGCGCGGTGCGCATCGCCTGCGCGGACTCCGCATTCACAAAAACGCAGCCCAGGCGCAAGCCCGCCAGGCCCGCAGCCTTGGAAAACGTGCGCACCACGGCCAGGTTTGGATAGCGACGGATCCAGGGCAGCACGGTCACATCACAGAATTCTGCGTAGGCTTCGTCCAGCACGATGAGCGTGCGCGGGGCCGCGTCAAGAATCTTGCGCAGCGCCGGGCGCCCGACGACGGTTCCCGTGGGGTTATTGGGGTTGGCCAGGAAAAATACGCGCGGCCTGGCCCGCAACGCGCGCAGCACGGCTTCGAGCGGGAAGCGCATCCCGGCGTCGTAGCGCAGGGCGACGGTGCGCGCCCCTGCAAGGTCCGCCCAAAAGCGGAACATATTGAACGTAGGCTCAACGATCAAAACGCGGGCGCCGTGGTCCACAAAGGTGTCAAAGAGCAGCCGCAGCGCGTCGTCGGCGCCGTTGGTGAGGACCAGTTCCGCCGGGCGGACGCCGAAACTTTTGGCCAGCCGGGCGCGTGCCTTTTCGTATTCCGGATAAATAGCCCAGTGCTCTGGCGTGACGCGCGCCAGTGCGGTGCGCACCGCCGGCGTGCAGCCGACTGTATTTTCATTGAAGTCGAGGCGCAGCATCTCGCCGCGATTTTCCTGAATGCCGTGGAAGGCGCGCATCTTACGGACTGCGAGCCTCGGTGCGACTGACTGCTTCATTTTTGTGGTTTCCTGTTGGGCCGTTCCACCGGCGCTGGGCGGAGTGTTCCTGCTTTCATGCCCTTCTCGTCCGCTGGATTCTTTCCGGGACAAAGACTAGAAACCCGCTGACGTTTCGCTCGCCAGCGGGGATGACCGAATCCTGCGTCCGGACGCAGGGACTTTATCCAAGGGAAGGAGACGGGTCAAGCTGCGCGCCGGGGTCACCGGGCGGCATACGCAGGTTCAAACGTTTCGGCCGGGAATTGGGAAAGCACCTCGCGGACTTTCCTGGCCAGTTCCCCATGCCGGACGGGTTTCTGAAGGAAGGCAACTCCCGGCCGGAGAACTCCGTGGTGCAAAATGGCGTCGTCAGTGTAGCCGGACATGAACAGGACACGCATTTGGGGGCGCATCGCGTGGAGAGATGCGGCCAGCTCGCTCCCGCTGCTGGAGGGCATCACCACATCGGTCAGAAGGAGCTGAATCTGTCCGGGGAACGACCGGCTGACTTGCATCGCCTCTTCGGCGGATTTGGCTTCCAGGACCGTGTATCCGGACATGCGCAGGAGCGCGCGGGTGAGTTCGCGGACGGAGCGATCATCTTCGACCAGCAGAATGGTTTCGGAACCGCGCGGAAGGGCTTCCGCATCGGCACGGCTGGCCAGTTGCACGGCCGATGCCTCAATACGGGGCAAGTAGATTTTGAAGGTTGTGCCGTGGCCGGGTTCGCTGTACACGGTGATATAGCCGCCGCTCTGCTTGACGATTCCGTAGACGGTGGAAAGTCCCATGCCGGTGCCTTTGCCGGCCTCCTTGGTGGTGAAAAAGGGCTCAAAGATGTGAGACATCGTCTCGGCGTCCATACCGCATCCGGTGTCACTGAAGGCCAGCAGGACGTAGCTCCCCGTGCGCGAACCCACGTGCAGGCTGGTGAAGGCTTCATCCAGCTCCAGATTGGAAGTCTCGATGATGATCTTGCCGCCCTGGGGCATGGCGTCGCGCGCGTTCACCGCCAAATTCATCAGGATTTGATCTATCTGGCCAGGGTCGGCCAGGACACGCCCGAGTTCCGGCTCCATCGCCATCACCACGTCAATGTCTTCGCCGATGAGCCGCTTTAGCATCTTCTCCGTGTCTTCAATGATGCTGTTCAGATCAAGCACACGGGGAGCGATGACCTGCCTGCGGCTGAAAGCAAGCAATTGCTTGGTGAGCGATGCCGCGCGGTCAGCAGCCTTGCTGATCTCTTCCGCGTGCGAGGAGGCCGTGTCGCCGGGGGGATTGTGGGTCAGCAGGAGTTCCGCGCGGCCGCCGATCACCATCAGCAGATTGTTGAAGTCGTGGGCAATGCCCCCGGCCAGCCTGCCCACAGCTTCCATCTTCTGGGCCTGGCGGAGCTGGTCTTCCAGCCGCTTGCGTTCGGAGACGTCGCGGGCGATGCACTGCACACCGGTGGGCCTGCCTTCCGAGCCCGACAGGCGGGTGCTGACCTCCAGGTTCAGGAGGCGGCCGTCGCGCGTGAGGATGCGCATCACGTAGGCGGTGGAGCCACCATCCGCCAGTTTCTTCTCGAGCATCTGCCGCCCCAGCGCATGGTCTTCGGGGTGAACCAGCGTCGCGATGTTCATGTCCAGGAGTTCTTCTCGTGAATAGCCCAGCAGACGTTCGGCAGTGCGGTTGATGGAAGTGATGCGACCCCGGAGATCGTGCGTGTACACGATGTCGTTGGCATTTTCAAAGAGGTCCTGGTAACGGCTCTCACTGGTCAGAAGGGCATCGATGGCGCGGGTAAAATCGGTGATGTCGCGCCCGATCACCACCAAGGCCCGGCGACTACCGTCAGCGTGGAACAGCGGAATTTTGATGGTCTCCATCACGAATGCGCGGCCATCCGGCTGGAGGAAGGAATTGATGTCCCGGAAGGGGACGCGCTGCGTCCACGCCGCCTCGTCCGTCCGCTGGCAACAATCGAATCTCTCGGCATGCTGCGGCGAAAGCACCCGCACCTCTGAACATGATTTCCCCGCAAAGGGTTTACCGATGAGGTCAAATTTTTCCTGAAGCGCTCGGTTGCCACGCAGCCAGCGTCCCTCCGCGTCCTTGATAAGGATGACGTCCGGGTTGGCGTCCAGCAGCGCCTGCAACTGAACCTGCGCTTCGCGGTTTGTTTCCTCGTTCCGGGCGCGCTCCAGCTCAATTGTGGCCCGGGGAGTGAATGCTCTCAGCAAGCGCTCGGCAAATTCCATTGAATCCAGCGGCCGCGGATCCATCGCCGCCAGAATACCGGTCGTTTCCCCCCGGGAATTCTTCAGGGCTACTCCCGCGTAGCTCTCGAACCGGCTGGCTGTAAGGAACGCGTCGCCCGGAAACGAATGGTGGGCGCCCCGGATGTGAAGACAACGATGCCCGGAGATAATCGCGCCGGCCGCGGTGCCGGCCAGGGCGAACTCGGCCGGCGGGCTGAACTGGCCCTTGGTGTTGAAAGCAAGCGTGCGGAGGACGCCGGGCTCTGATTCGCGGAAATCGCCCAGCAGGACGCAGGCCACTCCCAGTGTTTCCGCAAGGTGGACCACCAGGGAGCGAAGGAATGCCTCGCCCGTGTGTGAGGAGAGTTTGCTGGCAATCCCCTGCAATGCCAGGAAGCCCTCTTCCGCAGTCCTGGAAGTTTCTATTTCCTGGGAGTTGCTTTCGTTGAATGGCGGGACCCACCCGCGGAGAAGTTCCAGAATATCTCGACTCAAAAGACTCCTGACCGCCTTTCCGAGCAGTATGCAACAGCAGAGTTGGATGCGCCGAGGATGACGCAGATTCAAAAATTGTCGCGGAGCCCGAGTCAAGTTCTGACCTCGGTACAAGGCCAGGCACAAGCCTCGCAGCTCTCAAATCTCTCAATTCCAACTGGTTGTCAGCACGCGGGCGGGGACTGGGGGGTCATGACTCGGCGGGCGGGCTGGCAGGAGCCGTTTCCGCAGTTTCGGGCACTGGTGCCTGGACTGGCGCCTCCAGGCGCTGCGCGAGTGCCGTCACTAACACAGATACAATCAGTTTCGCGGCGGAACCGTCCGCGTCGCGCCTGGGGTTGAACGACATCACTTCCAGCACGGCAAGATTTTCCTGGCGGGCCAGGAGGCCGAGAACTTCGCGGACCTCCGCGCTGCTCAGGCCGCCCGGGGAAACGTAGTCCACGGCCGTGAGCTCCTCGCTGGAGAGGATGTCCACGTCAAAATGGACAACGAACTGGCGGGCACCGGCGTGAATGCGCTGCAGTGCCTCCTGCGCGCAGGCGGCGGCGCCACGCCGCTGGATTTCTTCGATCAGGTATCTCCGCATGGGGGAGCGTGCCAGAAATTCACGTTCGCCGGGGTCGAGCTGCGAATCGTGCAGGCCGAAAAGCGCGATGTCAGGTTCGCGCACCAGCGGCGGCTCACCCCAGAAGCGTACCAACTCCGCAGCACCGCGCCCCGCTACGTGCGCCAGCGCCATTCCTTCCAGACAGCCGGATGGTGTGGTTGCCGGGGTATTCAGGTCGCCGTGACGATCGAGCCAGAGCAAGCTGACCTGCGTGAAGTAGCGGCGCACAGCGGCAGGAGCGGCCAGTCCCAGACTGCAATCTCCGCCCAGGATCAGGGGCAGCGCGCCCGATTTGAAAGCGATTTCAACCTGGTTCTTCAGCGCGTGCAGCGACGCCAGGGCGGGCTTGATGTTGCGGGCGCGCGGACTCTCCTCGTCCGGCTGGGAGACCTGGGTGGGGATGTCTCCGGAATCCTGGACCTCAAAACCCGCGGCGGTAAGCTGCTCTACCAGCCCAGCGGCACTGAGCGCGGCGGGCGCCAATTCCACGCCCGCGCTGCGCGCACCCGCACTGGAGGGCGCGCCGATCAAGGCAATCTTCTTCGGCTGACGGATAATCTTGACCGCCAAGGTTTCCCCCGTTTGTCTGGAGTCCCCCGAACCCTCGCCTAGCGCGCGATTGTCACCAGCTCCGGCGGCAGGCTGAACCGGACGTCCTCGGGTATAACGTCCAGGTCGCGCTCCACGGTAAAACCCAGTTCCTTCAGGCGATCGCTCACCTGCTCGACCAGCACTTCCGGCGCCGACGCGCCTGCGGTCAAACCCACGCCGGAGATGGCCTCCAGCCACTCGGCCTGGATGCTCTCCGCATCTTCGATCAGATAGGACTTCAGCCCTGAGCGCTGCGCAACCTCGACCAGCCGGTTGGAATTGGAGCTGTTGGCCGAACCTACCACCAGCACCAGTTGCACTTCGCGGGCCATGGCTTCGACCGCTTCCTGGCGATTCTGCGTGGCGTAGCAGATGTCGTCCGACGCCGGCCCGACAATCCTGGGGAATTTCTTGCGCAGGCGGGTCACGATTTCCTGCGTGTCGTAAAGACTCAAAGTGGTCTGGGTCAGGAATGCTACTTTGTCTGGATTGGGAATCTGGAGTGCATCCACCTCTTCTACCGTGCCGACCACGACAGTCTGCTGCGGGGCTTCGCCTGACGTGCCGATGATTTCCTGGTGGTCCTCATGGCCGATGAGGACGATGGTGCGTCCTTCGCGGGCAAATTTGAGGGCCTCGAGATGGACCTTGGTTACCAGCGGGCAGGTGGCATCAATGACGCGGAGCAGCCGGTTTTTTGCATCTTCGCGCACCTGCGGTGGCACGCCGTGGGCGCTGAACACCAGCACGGCACCCGTGGGCACCTCTTCCACCGCCTCGACAAAGATGGCCCCGCGGCGCCGGAGCTGGTCCACTACATATCGATTGTGGACAATTTCGTGGTGCACATACACCGGCGGGCCATAAGCTTCCAGCGTAAGCTCGACAATTTCGACAGCGCGCACCACACCAGCGCAGAACCCGCGCGGGCGCACGCGGACGAGCGTTTTCACACCCGAACTCTGTTGCGCGGTGGTCATCATCTGGCCTCGGAAAACACTCTATGATACCTCATCCGCGCACTTCCCTGCCACGCCAGCGGAGACGCACGGATTTCGGGGGGAGTCTGCTGGCACTCGCCGCGTATGATAGATTTTGCTTCCCTTCAAGGAGGCCAGATGGCAGGGCAACTCCAAAATCAAGTGGCGATTGTGACCGGCGCGGGCAGGGGAATCGGCCGCGCCATTGCCAAAAAATTTGCGGCGGAGGGAGCGGCAGTCCTGGTCTCCTCGCGCACGCCGGCGGAGTGGGGCGCTGTCGTGGCTGAAATCCAAAAGGCGGGAGGCCGCGCTGCGGGCGTCACCTCCGACGTAGCCAGAGAGCAAGACTGCGAAGGAATTGTCGCCGCGGCGCGCCGCCGCTTCGGCCCTGCGACCCTCCTGGTGAACAACGCGGGCATCTTCGGGCCTGTGAAGCCGGCACACGAAGTCACCGTGGCGGAGTGGGACGAAGTGATGGCCATCAACCTGCGCAGCGCCTTCCTGCTCACGCGCCTGGTGCTGCCGGAGATGCTTGCCCGCGGGACGGGCTGCATCATCAATATCTCCAGCATCGCTGCAAAAGCCGCCTATGCCTGGGAGGCCCCGTACGCCACCTCGAAAGCGGGCATCATCGGGCTGACCCGCGCCACAGCCGCAGACGTGGCGCGCCAGGGCGTCCGCGTGAACGCCATCTGCCCCGGCCCGGTGTTCGAAACGAAATTCTCAAAAGACCTCGGCCGCGTCCTGGCCGAAAAAATGCACCAGAGCGAGCAACAGCAGGTGGCCGATTTTTCCAAGGGGATCCTCCAGGGCCGCGGGCAGACGGCCGAAGAAATCGCCGCTGCCGCGCTGTTCCTGGCTTCCGACGCGGCCAGCGCCATCACCGGACAGTCCATTAACGTGGACGGGGGGATGATGTTTTTCTGACCCGCCTATGATGAGCGCGGGGTCCTGGCCGCCCGGCGAGTGCCGGCGAACTTGCGGACCAGGCCGCTGCGCACCAGCCACGCCAGAGTCTCGATGAAAAAGTTGCGGGCCAGGAGCAGGCGTCTAGCCGCGGGCCAGGGCAGAATCGGGTGATGGCGTACCATCGCGGCGAGCTGGCGGTCGTAGAACTCGAAGCGCGGCGGGCGGTGGGTCAGGTAGCGGATGTAGTTGAAAGTCCATCGCAGCGGGCTGTCTGGCGCCCGCACCAGCTGCCGGTGCGCGCGCCCCCCAACGGGTTGCACGAATGCGAAGACCAGGCACTCCGGCGCAACTGGACTCAGGTATTCGAATCCCTTCCGCCTCAACAAATAGCCGGCAAAAAATCCAACCGAGGAATCGGCGCGCCGAGATGCCGGTTTGCGCGCTTTTGGTGCAGGGCGAGCATCTGGCGCAAGGAACCAGAAGCCGCGCAGAGGGCCGGAGGACTGGCGCACGGGCCGGTAGTTTCGCAAGTACGGCTCCGCGAGCACACGGATCCAGGTGATGGAACGGGGGGAAGACATTGCGTTGCAGCGGCGAGGCCGCGCGTACCGCGGCTACTTGCCGTCGAAGGGATAGCGGTCGCCGGCCAGGACTCCCGCGGCGACATTCCGGCGCAGAGCGATGGTGTCCACCGCCTCGCGCTTCCAGAATCGTTTCAGCGCCGCGAGCATCATCCGCTGGCTGTCGCCCTCGGCCGCCGCACAAACGGCGGTGCGCGCGAATTTTTCCACGCGGTCGCCGGCGTCGTAGATAAATGCGCGGGCGGCGTCCCCCATGGCGGAGGAGGCAGCGCCGCGCGCCGCGGCGGACTTCTGCCCCCGGCGCAGGCAGGACTCCATGGCGTACGCTTCCATCACAATGTTGGAGAGCGCGGCGACTATCTCCTGCTGGTTTTCCAGCTCCATCTGGTAACGCATCACGGCGGCGCCGGCGGCGAGGAGAAAGCTCTTCTTGGCGCTGGCCACGCCCTTTTCCTCGGCTGCCCAGGGGTTGTCGTCGGAATCGTCCATCTGCGGCCCGGCCAGGATTTCTTCCTGCAATTTTGCGCCCGCCTGCATCAGCGGAAGGGTGCCCTTCATGGCCCGCTTCATCAGCATCTGGAAGATGAGCATGCGGTTGATTTCATTGGTGCCTTCGAAGATGCGGTTCACGCGGCTGTCGCGATAGGCGCGGGCCACCGGGTACTCTTCGTGGAAGCCGTAGCCGCCGAAGATTTGCACAGCCTCGTCCACGACGAAGTCCAGCACCTCAGTGCCGTACACCTTGCTGATCGAGCTTTCGATGGCGTATTCCTCGAGCACCTTCATGGACTGCTGGGTTTTGTCCGCCGAGCCCGCCGCGGCGGAGAGCGCGCGGTCAATCATCCCCGCCGAGCGGTAGATCATGCTCTCGACGGCGAAAAGTCCGATGGCCATGCTGGCCAGCTTTTCCTGCATCAAGCCGAAGTCAGCCAGTTGCTTGCCGAACGCCTTGCGCTCCTTGGTATATTTCGAGGCCACGGCCAGGACGCGCTTGGCCCCGCCCAGGCAGTAGGCGCCCAGGGTGAAACGTCCCACGTTCAAAATGTTGAAGGCCACGATGTGTCCGCGCCCAATTTCGTGCAGCAGGTTTTCCTTGGGCACCTTGCAGTTTTCGAAAAAGATGGGCGTGGTCGAGCTGCCCTTGATCCCCATCTTCTTTTCTTCCCCGCCGGCGCTGAAACCCGGAAATCCTTTTTCCACGATGAAGCAGGAAAACTTTTCGCCGTCCACCTTGGCAAACACGATGAACACGTCGGCAAAGCCGCCGTTGGTGATCCACATCTTCTGCCCGTTCAGGATCCAGTGTTTGCCGTCGGGAGATAGGACGGCCCGCGTGAGGGCGTTCTGCGCGTCGGAACCAGCCTGCGGCTCCGAAAGGCAGTAGGCGCCCAGCCATTCTCCGGTGGCCAGCTTGGGGAGGTATTTTTGCTTCTGCTCAGGCGTTCCGAAATAGACAATGGGCAGAGTGCCGATGCCCGCATGGCCGCCGTGGGAAACGCCGAAGGAGCCGTACCCGGCGAGGTTTTCCGCCAGGACGGTGGCGGAGATTTTGTCCAGGCCCGTGCCGCCGTATTCCTCGGGGACGCCGCCGCCCAGCAGGCCGATTTCGCCGGCCTTCTTCATCAATTGCGGCATCAGGCCGGGTTTATGTTGCTCGAGCTCCTGCGCGAGCGGCAGGACCTCTTTGGTGATGAATTCGTCGGCCGTCTGGCCGATCAGTTTCTGGTCGTCGTTCAGGTCCGCCGGGGTGAAAACGTCTTCCGTACGAGACGCGTCGAGCAGAAAACTTCCGCCGGGGGCGGCAGCGTGGGTCAGAGTAGTGGTGGCCATGTTGTTTTCCCGCCTCAGTTGCGTTTCCATCTTACCGGGAAGCGTGCCGCAGGGCAATCATTGGCGGCGGGGCTTCACCGAATTGTTTGCAAATGTATCGTTCCCGGACGAGGACTCTGAGTCTTGCGGGAATCGCTGCGGGACTTGATTGCGGAGAGGAACTGCTGAGGCCACATGCTGAAGCTGTTGCGCCAGACCAATTTTGCGCTGTTCTGGACCAGCGGGCTGGTCTCCGCTGCGGGCGACTGGGTTTTGTTCACCGCACTTCCCTTTTTTGTGTACCACCTGACGGGCTCGCCTCTGGCCACGGGGGCCATGTTTGTCGCGCAGACGCTACCCTCACTGCTGTGGGGCCCCGTTGGCGGCGTGTACGCGGACCGCTGGAATCGGCAGCAGGTGATGATCGTGGCAGACATTCTGCGCGGAATCGTCCTGCTCCCGTTGCTGCTGGTGCGCTCGGCGGAGTCAGTGTGGATTGTGTATGTGGTAGGTTTCCTGGAAGTCTCCATCACTCAGTTCGCCGCTCCCGCTGAAACGGCCATCCTGCCAACGCTGGTGCCGGAGACAGATCTTGCTGCGGCCAATTCGCTCAACGCCATGAATGACAACCTGGCAAGGCTGGCCGGCCCGGCGCTGGGCGGCGCGGCCATGGCCACCTATGGCCTGCCCACGGTGGTAATGCTGGATGTTGCTAGCTACGTCGTTTCGGCCCTGCTGATTGCATTTCTGAAGCCGCCCGTGCAGGCCGCTGCGCTCAGGGAGCACGCCACGATATGGGGTGACTGGCTGGCCGCGATGGCTCTGGTTGCCCGTCGTCGCCCTCTGGCCGTGTTGTTTGGCGTGACAGCTACGGCGGTGGTGGCAGAAGGCGTCCTCACCGTGCTTCTTGTGCCGTTCGTGAAAGACCTGCTCGGAGGGGGCGCCGCTGATTTCGGCTGGCTGATGACGGCGCGCGGGGTGGGCGGAATAGCCGGCGGACTGCTGGTGGGAATGATGGCCTCTGTGCTTCGTCCGGAAAAAATGCTGTCCGCCGGGCTGGCCGGCTGCGGGGCTATCCTGCTGGCCATGGTTTACTTCCGCTCGCTCTGGGCAGGGCTGGCGCTGCTTGTGCTGGTGGGCATCCCCGGAACGGCGTTCATCATCGGCGCGCAAACTCTGTTGCAAACTAACGCCCCCGACGAATTCCGCGGGCGCATCAGCGGCAGCTTTGGCACCACGCTGGCGCTGGCATCGCTGGCCGGCATGGCACTGGGCAGCACACTGGGTGCGCCGGCCGGCGTGGCAGCGATGTTTTCTGCTGCCGGATTCATCTATCTTGTTTCTGCTGTGACCGCCTGGATTGGATTTCGCCGGCAATGGAACGGAGCGCCGAAGCAGGAAGCACGGGTACCGCGGCCATAGTTCGGTGAGAGAGGAACACGCAAGATGCAGTCCAAACCAAAACTCGTATTCAGGCCGGTGACGCCGGGGCGTTGGCCGGACCTGGCCCGCCTCTTTGGCCCGCGCGGGGCCTGCGCCGGATGCTGGTGTATGTACTGGCGCATCCGGAGGTCGCAGTACGAAAAGCAGAAAGGCGAGAGGAACCGCAACGCCCTTCGGCGGCTGGTGAAATCCGGCGCCGTGCCCGGGATTCTCGCTTATGCCGACGGCGCGCCTGTGGCGTGGTGCGCCATTCAGCCGCGCAAAGCGTTCCCCGTCCTGGACAATTCGCGCGTGCTGGCGCGCGTGGATGCGCTTCCAGTCTGGTCGGCGCCCTGCATTTTTGTCGACCGTGGCTGGCGCAGGAAGGGGCTGACCACAGCGCTGCTCCAGGCGGCCGCAAATTTTGCCCGCAATCGCGGCGCGCGGATTGCCGAGGGTTATCCTGTCGATCCGAAAAAGGGCAGGATGGCCGATGCCTTCGCCTGGACCGGCTTCCCTTCCGCTTTCCTGCGCGCCGGCTTCCACGAAGTGGCCCGCCGGTCGCCCACGCGGCCGATTATGCGGAAGAAATTGCGCTGAGGTGCGCAGATTCCCATCCCGAAGTCCCGAAGGTTCGGGACGGGATTCGGGAAAGCCTGCGCTACTTCCTGCCCCAGAAAAAGAGCAGTGCCCCGCCGATCCGCGCGCGCCAGCTTCCCCAGCTGTGCCCCTCGTGCACTTCCATATATTGCAGCGGGCACTTCCGCGCCCCCAGCGCCTCGCGCATCCGCCGGTTTCCCTCCACCAGGTTCTTGCCCGCATAACTGGCCTCGTAGGTCCCCACGTCGAGGTGGAACTTCCCCGCGAGTTTC
>Ga0247727_10007510_pt1 | contig 20734 bp, 23 predicted proteins | sample WisWelCaveWW1625_FD_202498 | JGI IMG/M metagenome (GOLD analysis project Ga0247727, IMG submission 202498) | Biofilm microbial communities from Wishing Well Cave, Virginia, United States - WW16-25 | ecosystem: Environmental > Aquatic > Deep subsurface > Groundwater > Cave microbial mat | place... | reverse complement strand
TTTGCCTCAGAAACTGGAAGCGGAAGGTATTAACCCAAAAGTTCCATGGCTATACAATTTCAAAGTCGATTTCCGCTTCAAATGAATGCACATGGGTCAAATAAATACCCGTGAAAAAATCGCTGCTCAGGCGGGATCTCCGCTACGCTCCGACTCGTTGCTGATTGCTAGTCGCTGGAAGCTGGGATGCAAAAGAACTTCTGGAGAAAAGGTTGATTTTTTTGACTTATTGTTACGAACGAAGCGCTGGAAACGTTCATTTAAAAGATGGATAGGCTAAAAACAATCAGCAACGAGCAACCAGGAACCGGCAACCAGCAGCCGGCAACGCTGCACTACTACGACAGCGCCCGCCACGAAAAATGGCGTATTCCGATTTTGTGCGATGACGCTGCTCTGATCGCTTTCAACAAGCCCTCCGGATTGCCGGTGATTCCGGAGCGCTGGCATCCGGACTGGCCGTGCCTCCGCAGCATCGCCGCCGAGCGCTTGGAAATTCCGCTTTACGTCGTGCATCGCATTGACGCCGGCACCAGTGGCTTGGTGCTTTTTGCCAAAACTGCCGCGGCGCACCGCGAACTGTGCCGGCAGTTCGCGCAGCATGAAATTGAAAAAACTTATTTAGCGCTGGTGAAAGGTGAGGTGGCGGAAGAGGCGTTGACGATCCAACGGCCGATTGCGGGGCATCCGAGCCGGCCGGGCGTGATGACGGTGAGCCGCAGCGGCAAATCCGCCGTCACTGCGATGCGCGTTTTGGAAAGATTTCGCGGCTGCACGTGTCTCGAAGTACAGCCGCAGACGGGACGACAGCATCAGATTCGCGTTCATTTGCAAGCCATTGGCCATCCGCTTTTGGTCGATCCGGTTTATAGCCAAAGCGAGGCGTTTTTTCTCTCGGCCATCAAAACCGGTTTTCATTTGAAAGAAGGGGAGAAGGAACAACCGCTCATCCGGCGGTTGACGTTGCACGCGTCGGCGTTGCGGTTTCAGCATCCCGAGCGCAAAGAGCTGAAGACGATCACGGCCCCGGAGCCGAAAGATTTTCAGGCGGTGTTGAGGAATTTGCGGAAGTATGCGGGAAGGTGAAAAAAGAATTTATTTGGCATCCGGATCGCCGGCAAGAATGGTCTCAAGAATCTCCATTTCGTCAAGCTCCTCTGCGGCAAAGAGCCAATCAACGCGCAGCCAGAAACCGGTGAGAACTTCGGAGCGCACGATGCCATTGTCATCAACCGGCAAATCTTCCCAGATGCCGTTGACGTTTTTCCAGAAGAAGGCTTGCTGCTTGTAGAGATCGATGAGCCAGTATTCAAGGACGCCATAATTCGCGTAGAGGTCCCTTTTATCGACAAAATCCAACCGGCGGCTACCCGGAGAAATAACTTCGACAACCAGATCAGCCGGGCCGAAAATTTCGGTTTCACCCAGAAGGTGCAAACGATCTTTTTTGATGAACATGATGTCCGGTTCCGGCGCGTCGTATTCTGATAATTTCATGGCGACACGAGAACCGATTGTCATCCCCAACTCCTTTGCATTAACATAAAATCGGAGAAGAGCTTGCAGGCAAGTTAAACAATCCTCATGTACAAGCGTTGCAGGCGAAGCCAGATAAATTTCTCCGTCAATGAGATCCGCCTTTCGCTCTTGTACGCGGCTGCAAAATTCGGCATAAGTCAGTTTTTCTCGCGGCGGTTTTTGTCGAGCAAAAGATTTTGTTAAAAGATCGGTTTTCATTTTTATATTGAAGCACAAATCAAAATTCATTTTACATCCGGATCGCCGGCGAGGATCGTTTCAAAAATCGCCGCCTCGTCGAGCGGTTCGTCTGCGAAGAGCCAATCAACGCGCAGCCAAAAACCGGGAATAACTTCGGAACGGAAGACGCCCTTTTCGTCCACCGGCAAATCTTGCCAGACGCCTTTGACATTTTTCCAAAAAAATGCCTGTTGCCGGTAAAGATCGATTACCCAATACTCCTTAACGTCATGAAGGGCGTATAAGTTTTTCTTATCAACCGTATCAAGCTTTCGGCTGCCTGGAGAAATAATTTCTACAACCAAATCAGCAGGACCAAAAATCTCGGTGTCACCTAAAAGATGCAAGCGGTCTTTTCTCAAAAACATAATATCCGGTTCAGGCGCATCATATTCGGAAAGCTTCATTCCAAACCTCGAACCGACGATCACTCCCAATTTTTTCCTGTTGGTATATAGACGAAGTAAGACTAATAGAAGTCCAAAAGAATTTTCATGGGTGAATCTTGCAGGAGAAGCCATAATAATCTCCCCCTTGATAAGATCAGCTTTTTCTTCATGTACGCGCGCACAAAATTCAGCATAAGTAAAATGCCCAAGAGGGGGCTTTGGACGCGCGATGGGTTGTGTTAAAAGTTCACTTGTCATAATGCAAAAGTAGTGATTTTACTTTTAGAAAGCAAGCAAAAATTCTACAGGAGAAACCCCATGCCCGTCACCACCATCGAATGGCTCGACAATAAAGTGAAGCTGATCGACCAAACCAAGCTGCCCGGGGAATTGGTGCATTTGCACATCGACCAGGTCGAAGTTCTCGGCGAGGCGATCAAAAAGCTGCGGGTGCGCGGCGCGCCGGCGATCGGCATTGCCGGCGCCTTCGGGGTGCTGGTGGGCGTGCAGCATTTTCGCGGCGAAGATAAAGGCAAATTCTTTTCCGAGCTGGATCGCGTCGTCACGTATCTGCGCGGCACGCGCCCGACGGCGGTGAATCTATTTTGGGCATTGGAGCGCATGCGCCGGACGGCGGAGATGAATAAAGAGAAAACGATATCTCAGATCAAACAGTTGCTCTTCGCCGAAGCACAGAAAATTTTTGCCGAAGATCAAGAAACCTGTCGTGAGCTGGGGCGGCATGGCGCAGCGCTCATTCCCAATCCGGCAACCGTCATCACCCACTGCAACACCGGCGCTTTGGCCACAGCGGATTTTGGCACCGCGCTCGGCGTGCTGTTTACCGCGCACGTGCAAGGCAAAAAGCTGCACGTCTTCGTCGATGAAACCCGGCCGCTCTTGCAGGGCGCGCGTTTGAATATGTGGGAGCTGATGCAAGAAGGCATCGCGTGTACGCTCATCTGCGACAACGCTGCGGCGTTCGTTATGCAGCGCCAGAAAATCGACTGCTGCATCGTCGGCGCCGACCGCATTGCCCGCAACGGCGACACCGCCAACAAGATCGGCACGTACTCGCTGGCGGTGAATGCGCAAAAACACGGCGTTCCTTTTTATGTTGCCGCGCCTATTTCGACTATCGATTTCAGCCTCGCGACCGGCAAAGAGATTCCGATTGAGCAGCGCGCCGCCGAAGAAGTAACCGAAGGCTTCGGCCGCCGCACGGCGCCGCCGAATGTCGTTGTTTACAATCCGGCTTTCGACGTCACCCCGCACGAGTTAATTGCGGCAATCATCACCGAGGCCGGCGTCATCCGTCCGCCTTACGAGCGCCATCTGCCGGAGCTTCAATCCCGCGCATGAAATGCTCGAGTGCTTGCAGCTTTTTGTATTGTCTTCAGCGCCAGCCTATTCCGTGGCGGTCCATCGGGTCCGCGGTGTGTCTGTGTTCGTCCGGATAAAGCTAAAAGAAAAATAGAACTTGACAAATTTAAAAAATCTCTATATATTGCCACAGTTTTGAACTGGCCGAGTTGGTGCTCCCTTGTGAAAAAATGTTCAAGGCGAGACGGTCGCGGCCGCATTAAAACGGAGGTTTCAGAAGTTATGTCGAGAGGTCGTGTCAAGTGGTTCAATGAGAACAAGGGTTACGGGTTTATCGAGCAACCAGAGGGTGGAGAAGATGTATTTGTGCATTTTTCCACAATTCAAATGGAAGGGTTCAAAACACTTTCCGAAGGCGCCGAAGTTGAATTTGAATGTGTGAGAGGAGAAAAAGGACTCCAGGCTACAAAAGTCACCAAGCTATAAAATACTGAAAAAAACATGACCCCGCTTGTTCCGTACGCCGGCTTTTCATCCAACGCAAAAGGAAGGTCAGGGTGGAAGGGCGGGGTTTTGTTTCTTTAAAACTTCGAGGCGTACTGTGTTATTTTCACCGCGGGAGATCAAAAAAATTGCAACCGTTTTGGGGGTCGAAGCCAAGCCGAAGGGGAATAACTATCGTTTGGTGTTGGAAAACCCCGAAGCCGGGCGCCGGCTTTCCATCGAGATTTATCCGGAAATTTCTCTCGGCAAGGGCGGGAAAAAGCCGGGCAATCTCATTTCGGTTTATACGCCCACCTCGCATTTGCAGCTTCATTTCTGCACCGGCTTTGTCGTCAGCAAAATGCTGGGTGAGGTGACGTTTGTCGCCGAGCATCGCGGCAAAGTTTCGGGGTTGATCATCGAAAAGGAGGCCGGGTGCTCGCTTTTTGCCAACGTCGATGCTGAAGTGCTTTCCGGCGATTTTACCAATTTAGGCCCGGAGGTGATGCTCACCGGCATCGCCCTGTCGTTGACGGAAAGCTTGCTGCCGGACGGCAAGCGGAATAAAGGCAAAAAGCAAAAGGCAAAAAGCAAAAGGCAAAAACTGAAACCATAATCATAACGGAAAAAATAAATGACGCCATCCTAAAAATAAACGGCTTTTTTTGTTGCGGCGACGCCCGTAGGATTCTCTTTTCGTTGCAAGCTTCAAATTTTCGTAGCGACTTGCGATGCGCATTTTACAGCTTTACGCCGACGAGTTCCTCGACTATCTGCGCGCGGAAAAAAATGTTGCCCAAAATACGGTGGACTCCTATGCTTTCGATTTGCGGCGTTATCTGCAATTTTTAGCCGAACAAGATATCAACCGGCCGGCGCAAATCGCCGGCGAGCACATCCGCCGGTTTTTGGCCGAGTTGGTGCTCGCCGAATACGCCGCGACGAGCGTGTCCCGCCAGCTCTCCGCGATTCGCATGTTTCATCGCTACCTGATTGGGGAGCGTTACTGTGCGAATGACCCCACCCTCGCCATCACGCTGCCGCGCCGGGCGCAAAAACTTCCCAACGTTCTTGATATCAATGAAATCGAGCAACTCCTGGCGCAGCCGGATGTCGATACGCCGCTTGGCCTTCGCGACCGGGCGCTGCTCGAATTTGGTTACGCCACCGGCGCACGCGTCTCGGAAATCACCGGCGTCAAGCTCGACGATCTGTTTCTCGACGAGCGCTTCGTGCGCCTCTTCGGCAAGGGTTCCAAAGAGCGGTTGGTGCCGCTTGGCGACGTGGCGATTTATTGGATCATCAAATATCTCGAATCGGTTCGGCCAAACTTGGCGCGGGGCCGCGCGACGCCAAGCGTGCTTTTTCTCAATGGCCGCGGCGGCAAACTTTCACGCATGGGATTTTGGAAAATTCTCCGGCGCTATCTCGATCGAGCCGATCTCGAGAAGCATGCCTCGCCGCATACGTTGCGGCATTCTTTTGCCACCCATCTGCTCGAAGGCGGCGCCGATTTGCGGGCCGTGCAGGAAATGCTCGGGCACGCCAATTTGACCACCACGCAAATTTATACGCATCTCGACCGCGCGTATTTGAAGGAAGTGCACCGGCAGTTCCACCCACGCGAGCAGGAGTTTGCGGCGAAGGCTAAAACCATGATGAAATGACGATGCTCAAAGAACTTGAAGACATCGTGTGGACGACGGAGACAGACCGGGAAAGCACAAAGCAAGTCCGGTTTTGCTACCCGACGGCTACTTTGATTTTGGAAAGGTCGCTCGGCTCTTTTTGCGTGAAAGTAGAGAGCTAGAAGAGAAAATCGCAAAATTCGTATACGAAAAGATTTTGCAGTATCGGGTTTGCTGAGCCATGTTGTTTTAAAGCTGCCAAGTTTGCCGCAATCGACACGCATAAGCTGTAATGGATTATCCGGATGATTCGGGAAATCCGGATACCTTTAAAAGAGCAAAAGAATATGCCGAATAATAAATTTGTCACGGATGCCGGGATTGAAATAAAAAATTTCTACACTGCTGCTGATTTGCCTGATGATCTTAATGGAGAGCAGAAGCCCGGCGAGTTTCCGTTTTTGCGCGGCATCTACGCCGATATGTATCGCAGCCGCTGGTGGACGATGCGCCAATACAGCGGTTTTGCCTCGGCGCGCGAGACGAATGCGCGGTTTCGGTATTTGTTGTCGCACGGACAAACCGGGCTTTCGGTGGCGTTTGACCTGCCAACGCAAATGGGCTACGATTCCGACCATCCGTTCGCCGAGGGCGAGGTGGGTAAAGTCGGCGTCGCCATCAGCAGTCTCGAGGACATGGAAGTTTTGTTTGAGGGCATTCGTTTGCAGGACATCACGACTTCGATGACGATCAATGCCACCGCGCCGATTTTGTTGGCGCTCTATATCGTGCTGGCCCAAAAGCAGGGGGCGGATTTGCGCGAGATCGGCGGCACCGTGCAGAACGATATTTTGAAAGAGTATATCGCCCGCGCCACTTATATTTATCCGCCCTCCGGATCGATGCGGCTGGTTACCGACGTGTTCGAGCATTGCACCAAGCACGTGCCCAAGTGGAACTTCATCTCCATCAGTGGTTATCACATCCGCGAAGCCGGCTCGGATGCGGTGCAGGAGGTGGCGTTCACTGTTGCGAATGCGATTGAATACGTTCGTGCCGCCGTGCAACGCGGGCTGAATGTTGACGAGTTTGGCCAACGGCTTTCTTTCTTTTTTAACAGCCACAACAATTTTTTTGAGGAAATTGCCAAATTCCGCGCCGCGCGCCGGCTGTGGGCGGAAATCATGCAAGAAAAATTTGGCGCCACGAATCCGCGCGCGATGATGCTGCGTTTTCATTCACAAACCGCCGGCAGCACGCTCACGGCGCAGCAGCCGGATAACAACGTGGTGCGGGTTGCTCTGCAAGCACTCGCCGCCGTTCTCGGCGGCACGCAATCGCTGCACACCAATTCTCGCGATGAGGCGCTGGCGCTGCCGAGCGAAGAATCGGTGCGGGTGGCATTGCGGACGCAGCAAATCATTGCCAATGAAAGTGGAATCACGGCCACCACAGATCCGTTGGCGGGAAGTTATTTGGTGGAATCACTCACGAACGAAATTGAAAAACGCGCGCAAGAATATCTTGATAAAATTGAAGCCATGGGCGGCGCCCTGCGCGCCATCGAACTCGGTTTCTTCCAGCAAGAAATCGGGCGGCGCGCTTGGGAATATCAACAGGCCATCGAGCGCGGCGATAAAATCATCGTCGGCGTCAATGCCTATCAAGTGCAAGAAGAATACAACATGAAGCTGCTCCGCGTCGATCCGGCGGTTCGGGAAGAACAGGTCGCGCGTTTAAAAGCTTTGCGGAAACGCCGTGATAACTCCCTCGTCAGCAAATTGCGCCAACAGCTCGAAAAAGCTGCTGCGGGAAAAGAGAATCTGATGCCATACCTTATTGCCTGTGTTGAAAACCTTGTTACGCTTGGTGAGATTTCCGATTCATTGCGAAAAGTTTTTGGCGTCTATCGCCCCGAGCAATAATGCTGTGCTCCAGTATTGGGCAATCGCTCAATCAGGAATGAAATTGCTTTTTTCTTTTTGCCTTTTGCCTCTTCGAATGTCTCGTCGCACCGAAAAACCGTTTTGGGATCCTGATAAATTGCAGGCCCAGTTCAATACCGCGTCACTGGGCAAGCGTTTGATCGTTTTCAATCGCCTCACTTCCACCAATGATTTTCTCAAGCGCCTGGCGCGACGCGGAGCCGAAGCGGGAACGCTGGTGCTGGCCGATCAACAAACCGCCGGGCGTGGCCGCTTGGGGCGTTCGTGGCAATCACCGCCGGGTGTCGGTTTGTGGCTTTCGTTCATCCTGCGGCCGGAGTTGTCGTTCGAGATCGTCGGCGCGCTGCCATTGGCGATTTCGGCTGTGGTGGCGGAAACCTTATCTGCATTTTGCGGCGAAGCATTTTCGGTCAAATGGCCGAATGATATTTTGGCGAACAACCGCAAAGTTTGCGGCATTCTGTGCGAGACGCAAATTTCACCGGCTGGCGATTTTGCTAACGGCTCGAATCAGCTTGACTATGTCGTCGCCGGCATCGGCATCAATGTCAATCAAAGATCGAGTGATTTTAGCTCGGACTGGCGCCGGCGCGCTGCTTCGCTCGCCATGGTCGCCGGCCATCCACTCGATCGCCAAAACGTGCTGGTCACATTAGTGCAACATCTCGACAAAGCATTATTGGTGAATTTGCCGCAAACGATGCCGGCGCTTTTATCTCACTGGCGCGCGCTTTGTCCGGAGTTGGGAAAACCAATTATTTTGCAGCAATCACAAACAGCCAGCACGGGAATTTTTGATGACATCGGGGATGGAGGGGAGTTGATTTTGCGTTTGGCCGATGGGCAGCGCAAAGCCTATTCTGCCGGGGAGGTTTCTCTCGGCAAGAAATAGCGTTTGAGATAATAATCATGATGCCTGAGAATCTTCTCGATTATTTATTCATCATCGGCAAGCCGGCCTCAGGCAAATCCACGGTTTCGCGCATCGTTTTGGAAGTGCTCAAATTATCGGATTCCAATTATCTGCCGATTGACAAAGCCCATCGCGTGATTTGCGATCCACATGTTCAAAGCCCGCTGTACTCCTATCTCGAAGGCGGCAAACTGGTCTTTCACGACCGCGAGGCCATGATGCGCGAAGCGCTCCTGTGGCTGGCGCGTGAAGCCAACCGGCTGTTGCTGCAAAAGCCTCCGGTTCGACCGATTTGTTTTGAGTTCTCTCATTATAATTACGCCGAAGCCTTTGCGATTTTCGGTTTGGAAAAAATGCGCCGTGCTGCCGTGTTGGAAGTGACGGCGCCGGAATCGGTTATCCGGCAGCGCAACCAAAACCGGCCTTTGGCGGATCAAGTTCCTGAAGAATACCTGCAAATGGTCTTTGCCCCAGCGGCGGCACATTGGCGTGAGCAAATTCCCGTTGGCCGATATGCCGCTTTGCTGAACGACAGCACACTTTCAACAAGCGAGCTTGAAGCAAGGGTTAAGTCGGCATTGCAAGAGTTGGGGCTGCCTTTTTCTTAAAAGCTGTCAAACAACGTTTACGCTTTATGTGTTAATTTTTGAGGCTTTCAAAATCCATTTTGCAAAAGGATAACCATGCAGCTTGCCAGCGATCGTGAATATCTGATCAAAACGCTGTCCGATCTTATTCGCATCAATTCGATCAATCCGCAGCTTGTGCCTGACGGCGCCGGCGAGGCTGAAATTGCGGCGTACATTGCGGGCGCGTTGCGTCGCCTCAATCTTGAGGTGATAACGCACGAGCCGGAGCCGGGGCGTGTGAGCGTCGTTGGCAAACTCAAAGGAAAAGGAAGAGGGCGCTCGCTCATGCTCAATGGCCATGTCGATACTGTTGGCGTTGCCGGTATGCCAGAGCCGTTTGCCGCCGCGATTCGCAACGGCAGGATGTACGGTCGCGGCGCTTATGACATGAAAGGCAGTATCGCGGCTTGCATGACAGCGGTGAAAGCTCTCGTCGATGCTCGAGCGAATCTTAATGGCGATTTGCTCCTGTCTGCTGTGGCCGACGAAGAGTATTTCAGTCTCGGCATCGCGGAGATGATCAAGCATCATCAAGTCGATGGCGCCATCGTCACCGAAGCGACTGAGATGAATCTTTGCCGCGCGCACAAAGGTTTTATCTGGCTCGAAGTCGAAACGTTGGGTCGCGCCGCGCACGGCAGCCGCTTCGATGAAGGCATCGACGCGAATATGCGCATGGGGCGTTTTTTGGCAGAGTTGGACAAACTGGAGAAAGAACTACGCGCTCGCACTCCGCATCCGCTCGTGGGACCGCCGTCATTGCACGCGGCGCTCATCAACGGCGGCGCGGGTTTGAGCACGTATGCTGCAAGTTGCAAACTGAAGATCGAGCGGCGTACGATCCCCGGCGAGATCGAAGCGCAAGTCGTGAGCGAAATCAAAGCCATCATCGGCCGCTTGTCTGCGGCTGATCCGACGTTCAAAGCTACGGTGAGCGCATTCTGCACGCGCGACCCTTTTGAAGTGGCCGCCGATGCAGCAATCGTGCGCGCCGTCGAGCAAGCGGCGACTAATGTGCGTGGAACGCCTCCGCAGCATATCGGCCAAACTTTCTGGATGGACTCTGCGTTGCTCGCCAACGCCGGTGTGGAAACCGTGGTGATCGGCCCCATCGGCGCCGGCGCGCATGCGGACGAAGAGTGGGTCGATCTGCAATCGCTGGTGGATTTGGCGGAGATTCTGGCGCAAGCGGCTATTGCTTATTGCCGGTGATCCCCCAAATTGATTCATCCTCAGTTTGGATAAGAAATACCCTTTCTAAGCGTTCATCGGCAAGCTTGAGGTGCTGAAGCTGGCTTTGCACTTTAAAGTGAAAACATTTGCAAATTTCAATTTGATTGAGTATAATGTTAAGAAGATTTCGGATTTCAACGAGCATTCTTTTAATTTAAAGCCCCATACGCAAAAGGTATATTATGAAAACCATTCAAGGCATCGTTCATAATGGAGCCATTCGTCCGAGTGAGCCACTCGATTTCATAGGCCAGTTGCACTGTCTCATTACGGTGTTTGACGAGGATTTGGAAGAGTTGCGTCGCGTATCTCAGGTGATGTTGGAGGAGACCAAACAAACCCGTCTCAGCACGCTTTTACAACTCAATAAATTGTCTTCACTCACTGATGAGCAGGAGCGCGAATTGGACACGCTTTTGACCGAAGTACATCAATTAGCGGCCAAGCGTGCTCGTGCTGCCCGGCTCTTAGAGCAACTGCAACCGGCGTGAACAGCCATGCCACCAGCTTATATCCCTCCGAGTTTACGGCAACTCGTCGAAAGTGACGCCCAATACCGTTGTGGTTATTGTTTGACGCCTGCCTCCTTCATGCCCGTTCGTTTTGAAATTGAACACATCATTCCGGAAAAACGTGGAAATTTTCCGCCGAACAAGTAAACAAGACGTCAAGTTCGAAATAAAAAAACCCGCACCCCCTCCTGCGTGTGCAAGCGGTTTGCGGGTTTTGAAACGATTTATATATTTGAAAAGCTGAGATAAAAACTATCTCGGCGGCTCGGAATTGCCGTTGCCCTGCTCGGCTTTTTGGCGCTCGGCTTCGCCTTCGAGAATGCGGCGCAGGCGCTCCAGCTCGCGCTCGGCTTTGCGGCGCTCGTCTTTGATCCTCTCCAATTCTTCCTCCGCAGATTCCGTCTCGCGCTGCTCTTTGATGATCTGCTCGAAAAGCTCGCGCCGGCTCTCCGCTCTCTTCATCAAAATATCGCGTTCGCTGATGGCATAGAGCGAAGTGGGCAGAATCGTGATCTTGGTGCCGAGCGTGATGCGCCAATTCGCGTAATTGGGCAGGCTCGCAAATTTGCTGACGCCGGGATAATTCGTTTTGTCGGCCGTGTTGGTCACGCGAATGTCGGCGTTCAGTTGCATCGTCATCCAACGATACGGCTTGTATGACACGCCGGGGCTGACGTACGTGACGCTCTCCCGGCTGTAGGCAGTCAACGGCGGCGCCTGCAGAAAAGTCCAGCCATGTACTTCAAAGCGAAAATCGAATTTCTCAAACGGAAAGAGCAGCGCCGCGCCATAGCTGAGTTCCTGGGTCATGTTCAGCACTCGCACGGTGTCCTTCGGAAAGGAGCTCGGCGTCAATTTGGCGCCGACGTCGTTGTGATTCCAGTAGCCGAGATTGAAGTGCATGCTGAAAGCATCTTCCGGATAAAGCGGATCGCGCGCGTAAGAAAGCAGCGCATTGATGCCAAAGCCGGTTTTGTCCGCGGCATAAGGCTCAAAGAGCACGTTGTGCCCTTTGGCGGTCGGGAAACGCACACCGAGGTTGACGCCATAACTCAACGAGTTGCCCTTGCTGCCGAACGACCCGATTTTGAGAAACAGAAACATGTCGTCGAGAAAATTGTACCCTTTGCCGCCGCGGTTGGTGTCCTGGTAGAGGATCGGCAGCAATGAGGCCTCGAAATGTTTGCTGATGCCGTAATTCAGCGAGAGGCCGCCTTGCACATCCCAAACGGTAATGGCGTTGGTGCCGAGCTGGCCCGGTTGTGCGAACTTGGCCACTTTGCCGAAGAATCGGGTGTAGGTGGAAAGAGTCAAGTAGCCGGGCTCGAGCGTCCAAGCAGAACGGACGTTCAGTGGCCCGCGTCCGGCATTGATCTGGCTCCAGGCTTGGGTCGTTTGCCCGCAAAGGCCGAGAAACAATGCGCCAATTAAAATTCGACCGAAAATTCCCTTCACCGCGCCGCTCCGGAAGCGGAGGGTCGAAGGCGAGTAAATCAAGCGTTCCATAAATGCAGCCTCCAAAGTGGTAAAACAACTTCCATGTCGTTTAGGTGTTGTCTCGTTTTAAATGGAGAATCGGGGCACTATTCCTGCAAAATCGGATGCCGCCTTACGGGCGTAGCCGCAACAGGAAGTTCGAGCGCCGGGGCGAGAAGAAGCGGGGTGGCGAGAGGACTTTATTACCGGATTGTAACAGTAATTCATTCCTACAGGCGTAGCCGGCCACACACGACGTCCCGGTCATCTTGTCAATCAATCCCTAATTCACCGCAAAAGATACCGGCAGACGATTGAAAATGCAGAAAAATTATGGGAACTATTATCGCGCAAAAAAATGCTTTCACCCAAAGCGGACTGCAAGCACTTTGGGTGCCGGGTAATTATTCACCGTCCGGACGCTTTGGTGCGAGAATGGCGATTGTTTGGTACAATGAACTTGCTCAAATTACGAAGCGTCCGAACGGTCACCTGAACAGTACGGTGGCGGGAAAGTTGCGGAGATTGTCGAGATATGGCCGAAAAGCTGGCCGGCTTTTTTAAGCGTTCGAGTGTGAACGCTTTGCCTTAACGTTTCAATTCTTGCAGGCGCGTGCGGGCGAGTTTGGCTTCGTTTGATTCCGGAAAGCGCTTGATGAGCGCTTCGAGGTTGGTTTTGCCGGAGGTGGTTTGGCCGGCGGTGATTTGCGCGTAGGCGAGCTTCAACATGGCGGAAGCAATCTTTTCCCCTTCAGGATATTTGGTTATAACAATTTGAAACGCCTGGATCGCTTCGGCGTATTTTTTTTGCGAATAGTAGCACTCGCCGATCCAATATTGCGCGTTGTCGGCAAGAGAGCTTGCGGGCTGCATCTGCAAATATTGCGTGAAGCCTTGCAGGGCGAGCGCGTACTGGCCTTTGACGAAATCCTGATACGCCGAATCATAAAGCCCTTGCGCCTCTTCGAGCTGGCGGAGCCGCATCGCAGTGGTGTCGACAGCGCTCGGTTTTTTGATCGTGTCTGCCGGGGGCGTCGCTACAGGTGTGGCCAACATCATCTTGGACGGCAGGTTCGAAATGCGGCGGCCGGTCTCCTCCAGGCGGTCGCTGAGAAGCTGGTTTTGTCCGGCAAGCTGATCGATCTGCAGCTTGAGGTCCGCGCGCAGCCGGCTGTTGGCCTCGGCGTTTTGCTCGGTCAACGTCGCGAGCTTGACCAGGGCAGTGCGTAATCGGCGTTGCTCCGCGCGCAGCGAATCCACCTGCGCGCGAATGTAGAACGTATCGTTTTTAAAGTTGGTAATTTCTTTTCGCGTCGCGCAAGCGGAGAGCAACAACAGCGCCAGCAACGAGAAGGCTTGAAATTTGCTTTTCATCTGTCGTTATGCCTTTTTGAAATTGTAACGAAAATGGAACCGCAACAAAAGAAGCGTTGGGATGCTCATCAATTCTATTCGCGGCTGCATTGTCCGGACTTCAGATCTATCAATCAGCAACAAGCAACCAGCATTGAGCATCCAGCATCAAGCATCCAGTCACCTTCTCTCAAACTCCGCCCGGCGATTTCTCGCCCAAGCTCCTTCGCTGTGGCTGGGATCGAGCGGCTGCTCTTTTCCATAACTGATCGTGGAAATTTGCGAGGAGCTGACACCAAGGGAGACGAGATAATCTTTTGCCGCTTTGGCGCGCTTGTCGCCGAGGGCGAGATTGTACTCTACCGTGCCGCGCTCGTCGCAATGGCCTTCGATCACGACGCGTGCGTCCGGATACGCTTTCAGCACGCGGGCATTATCAGCAAGCGTTTGCAAAGCCTCCGAAGTCAAATCATATTTGTCAAAATCAAAATAAACGTTTTGCAAGACAAAGGGCGCCGCCGGGCTTTCGTTTTCAACGACAGCCCGGGTTTCCTCCGGTTGGGTTTCAGCGGGCCTCACCGGTTCGGGTTCTCTAACCTCCGTCTGTTCGGGTTCCTGAACCGGAAGGGTTTGCACTTTCGATCCTCCACAGCCGGCCAAAAGGACAAACGAAAGCAATAGGATGAAAGGCAGAGCATTTTTGTGTGCGCGTGCATAAGCAGAGTTGCAATGCATCATTGAAACGCGAAACATGTTGACCTCCTTAAGAGTTGAGATGGTTTCCTTCGTTCGTCGTGACGCCTTTAGGCGTGGGAAGCTCGGAATTAACAAAAGGCTACTATAATGAAAGTGAAGCATTTGCTTGATCCAAAGGCACAACGCAACGAGCCGCAACCAAAAAGTTTTAAAACCAATGCCCCCAACGGAAAAGCTTTTTACAGTTGGGTTCATCTATCCGTTGGCGATAAAGTTGGAGACTTTTTGAACTGTCACGAAACAGCTATGAATACTTGGTGAAATGGCACTTCGCGAAAAATCTTTGCTTTTTTGCACAAAATTGACTACCAAGAGCCTAGTGTCTGAAGGCACAACTACGAACAATTATTCCTTGCACAAAAACTCCTCCGCGGGCCGGAAGCTGGACGACCACGCCGGGCTGGTGCAGGTTCCTTTATAGGTCAGCCGCCGTACGTCGGTGCCGTCCCACAGCATTGAGTAAATATCGCTGCGGCCGTCGCGAGTGGAGCTGAAAGCCAGCCGGTATCCATCCGGCGACCAACAGGGATCTTCGTTGCTGCCGGCGGTGTTGGTGAGTTGCGTCACCGTTGCGGTCGTAACATCGTAAACGAAAATATCGAATCCGCCCGGCATGCGTGAGACGTACGCGATTTTGTCGCCGCGCGGCGACCAGGCCGGAGAGTCGTTGTAATTGCCCTCCAGCGGCAAACGCCGCAAATTGGCGCCCTCGGCGTCCATGATGAAAATCTGCGGATTGCCGAGCCGGTCGGAGGTGAACGCGATCTCCCGTCCGGTGGGCGACCAGCTCGGTGAAGCATCGATCGCCGGATGTTGGGTCAAGCGCCGCACTGCTTTGGTATTGGCATCCATCACATAAATTTCGGCATTGCCGTCTTTGGTCGAGACCAACGCAATCTTCTTGTCATCGGGCGACCACGCCGGCGCCGTATGGAGGCTATTGTCTTTGAGCAAATAACCGATTCTGCCGGGGATCAAGTCGAGGGCCACGAGATCGGGATTGCCGCGCTTGTAAGAAGTGAAAACGATTTCGCGGCCGTCGGGCGACCACGCCGGCGTCAAATTGAGCGTTTGCAAATTGGTAATCTGCCGCTGGCTGGCGCCGTCGTAATCCATCGCAAAAATTTCTTTGACGTGGGAGACTCCGGCGGTAAACGCGATGCGGCTTTTCGCCATTCCTTTTTCGCCGGTCAGGTTTGTTACGATGTCATCCGCCAAAGCGTGGACCAGCAGCCGCAATTTTTCCTCGCAGCCGCGATAAGACTTTTGCTCCAACATTCTGCCGGTCGTGCTATCCAACAACTGGCCGTCGATGGTGATTTTCTTTTGCAGCAACGACACTTTGGTTTGCACGGCCAAACGAATGGGGCCGGTCGGACGATTTAAAGCGAACTCCAACCGGAGCGCGTCGGAATTGGTGCGGCTTTCCTCGGTTTGATAAGCGGCGACCACGCTCGACGCCCATAGATCGTTGTCCAAAATATCGACCACGCGCCGGCCAAGTTCTTGCGTCGCCTGGTCTTTCAGCTCGCAAGGTTTCAATTCAACCGGTAAGCGAACGAAGGTGTTGGTCTCGGCGCGAAGGCGGACTTCGGTTTGAGCGCCGGCGTCGTTATTGAGCACAAACGTTAATAAAATAGCCCAGAAGCCGAAAAAGCAAAAACCTTCATGCAAAGCCGCAAAGGCGCGAAGGTAACGCAAAGAAAAAATTTTTGCGTAATCTTTGCGTCTCTGCGTCTTTGCGTGCGCTTTTGTTTTTAGGTTATAATCTTTAAAAGGTAAATGTTTCTTATTTACAGTTCTCATGAGTTTGTCAAATTAATACGCCACGAAATCAAAATGCACGCCCAAGCTTTGCAGCCCGGAGCCGGCGGGCAGCGGCGGCAAGGGGCTGGCGTAGTACACGGCGCGCATCGCCGCTTGATCGAAAAGCGCATTGCCGCTTGATTGCTCGATTTTGACGTCTTCGACCTCGCCGCTGCGAGAAATTTTAAAATACACGGTTGTCGCGCGCTGGCCTTGTCCGCTAAACGGCGCCCGCCAATTTCGCTCGATTAGATTTTGCACCTGCACGAGATAATACGGAAACGGAAACTCCTCCGCGTCGATCTTCATCACGTTGCCGCCACCAGATACACCAGCGCTTCCGGTGCCGGCGCTTTTGGTCGAATTGCCCGCGGTTCCGGAAGAAGTTGGCGTATTCGGTTTGGAAACCGGCGGCGTTTTTTTCTCCGGTTTTGCTGGCACAACAACTTTGGCGGGTTGTTTCGTTTCGACGATGGGCTTTGGCGGAGGCTCAGACGCCAGTTTTGACTCTACAGCAGCAGGTGACTCAGATTTGGGTTGCGAAGACGCCGCGACCGCTGGTTTCACCACGAGCTTCGCCGTCATCAGCCGCGGATATCCTCGCGTGACCGGACGTGAGAGTGTCAGGCTCGCTTGCCAAAGCACGATGAGGATAGTGAGATGCGCGGCGGCTGAAATGATGAGAGCGCGTTTCATGGCTTCACTTCCGGTTCGAGCACCAAGCCGACATTCTCAATTCCGGCGCGGCGAACTGCATCCATGATCTTGATCACCTGGCCATACGCCACCGCTGCGTCGCCTTCGATCAAAATCGGCAGATCCGGCGCGCGATCGCGAAGCTGAGTGACTTTGGCAGCGAGATTTTCCAGCGTCACTTTTTCCTGGTTGAGAAAAAGCGCGCCGGCGCGGTCAATCGCAATGACGATGGCGCGCTGCGGCTGGGACTCGCGGATTTCAGCTTTGGGCAAATCCACCCGCGTGCCGGAGCGCATGAACGGCGCGGAGATGATAAAAACGATCAGCAGCACCATCGTCACATCAACGAGCGAAGTCACGTTGATATCCGGCGCGATTTTCACTTTTCGGCTTCTCACGATGCCACCAGGAAATAAAATAAATTTTCAATTCGGTTGAGAGACGAATCAGATTGTCTTCAATTTTACGCAGCCGGTTGGCCAGAAAATTGTGGCACAACACGGCCGGAATCGCCACCGCCAATCCCGCCACGGTGGTGATCAGCGCCTCGGCAATGCCCGGCGCGACGACGGAAAGATCCGCATTGCCGCTTTGGCTGATGCCGATGAACGAATTCATGATGCCCCACACCGTGCCGAGCAATCCGATAAACGGGCTGACCGTGGTGATCGTGGCCAACAGCGACACGCCCGTTTCGAGCTGCGAAAGCTCGATATCGGTGGCCGTCTCGAGACGAAGCGTCAAATCGCCTTCGATGGAATGGTTAGCGCGATCGGCCAAACTTTCGGCGAATTTGGGCGGCGCAGAAACTGGTTCACCCGCTCGTGCTGGAGCCGGGTTGCGGCGGTCAAAAGCGGCGGCAAGCGTAATTTGACCTTCTTCAAAAATGCGGCTGATGGCGCCGGGGCGGTTCTTGACGGCTTTGGCGTATACCGTCGGCAAATCGGCATTGGGCCGGAGCAAGCTGAGCAGGCGGTAATAATCGCGCTGGAAGGAGCGAAATTGCCAGTATTTATTCAGCGTGATCGACCACGATAGGATCGAGAGCAGCAACAACGCCACTAAAATGAATTTCGCAAATGCGCCGGCTTGCGTGATCAGATCCATCACCCCATACCCCGGCAAGCCGAGACCGGCGGCTGGAACAGGAATTGCGATTAGACTCAACAAAGAAAATGACATCAGTCCTGAAATTGCCTTTCAAATCGCTAAACGACGATTCACAAATTTAAAGCTTCTGTTCTGTAATATTGACTCCTCTTCAGCCGCAAAGGTTGTAAGCGCGCTGAAAAATTCTCCCGCGTGTTTCGGTTCGCGCTTCATGCTATTGCTAATTATACCAATTTTTTGCCTTCAGTGCAAGGGGTTTCTTAATGCTACTTGAATTTTGAGCTTGCCTGCTATAATTTTTTTTTGTATGCTGTATATGTACTTATAATCATGGAGACTGTGTGATGAGTACCTTGTCTATAAGATTGCCGGATGATTTAAAAGTAAAAGCGACACAATTGGCCAAAAAGAAAAACATGTCTCTCAATGCTTTAGTGAATTATTGGCTGCAAACCGCGGTTGTCCAAGATGAGACCATTGAATGGATGACGCGCAGATTGAGCGGCAAAAATCCCAATCTTCTCATTGCGGAATTTGGCAAGTTTTTAGAAAAAACAAAGCCGGGGGTGGAACCCGCGCTCGACGAAATTCAACAAGCGATAAGCGAGAACAGGACTGTGGATTAATGGAGTGTTGTATTGTTGGATTCCAACACTCCATCAATCCATTACTCCAACACTCCAAAAATCCACCACTCCAATATTCCCGCCTCATCCCGTCGCGCCCCGCCGTTCCTCCTGCAAATGTTCGCGGGCAACATCCGCCCATTCTCCTAAAGGATCGACTTCGAGATACTTTCGCCATAGTATTTCGGCTTTGCTAACGAGGCCGAGTCGCTCGTAAACGAGCGCGAGATTGAACAACGCCGGCTCGTATTCCGGATGCAGCGCAATCGCCTTTTGATAGGCTTGCAAAGCCCTTTGCAATTCCGCCGCTTCGTCGTACACGTTGCCGAGATTATAGTAAATCGTGTGATTGTCCGGATCGAGCTGCACGGCGCGCTCCAAAAGTTGCCGGGCGCGTTTCAGCTCGCGCCGGGCATAATAGATGTTCGCCAGGTTGATCATCGCCTCGACGTAATTCGGATTCTGCGTGAGGGCATTTTCGTAAGCCTCGATGGCTTTGTCGTAAGTTTCCGTATTGCCGTCGCATTCGTAACCGATGGCGTACCACTCTTCGGCGGTGCGCGCCGGTTGCTCGGGGGCGCGAGACATCGCCAGAACCTGCCCGCGCGGCTTGAATTCTTCAAAACTGATCGGGATTTGCGGGGAGGGTGATTGCGCCGCAACTAATCTTGCGGCAATCTTGCGCAACGGTAAACCTTGCGAGAGCAATTCATTGATTTGCCGGAAGAGCAGCAAGTCTTTAAATTGATAATACTGATTTGCATTGGTTTTGACCGCGGGCTTGAACAGCCCCCAACGCGCAAAGTATTTCACCAAATCGGCCCGGATGTTGGGAAAGACGCTTTGCACGCGGTCGAGCGAATAAAATTTTTGCTCCAATGTCGCTTTGCTCTCGAGGCCGGCCATCTCCAAAAATTCAGTTTCGGAGATGAGGCGAATGTTGCCGCCATCGGCGTTGATCTCCTCGGCGCGTTTCAGTTTGTTGCTCTTGACCATCTCTTTGAGGTAACCTTCGTCGCCGATCACGAGCAGCGTGATATTTTTATTTACACCAGAGGGTGTTGCGCCGCCTAATTTGCGCACCAGTTCCTGCGCCTCGCTGCGAGGAAAAGAAGCGAGCTTGCCGGTGAAGACCACTGCTTGGGTGGCGAATACTGGCGCTTGTTCGGAATGAGTATTTAATGGCGTTGTCGTTACAGCAGACATGGTCTCGTTGCGGATGGAAGTCTGAAGTTGGGCAATTAGGCTTTGGGAATGGCGGATGCCAGAATCAAAACCCCATAACTTTCTTGCAGCTCGAGAATCCATTCATATATTCTCTCACGAACACCGTAGATTTCACTCATGGTTAATGGCAAAATAACTTCCAAGCTAACATCTTCATCTGCGATGGGTAATTCGCGCGGATGAATTTCTGCCTGCGGATATTCCATAAGTATTTTTTTTATCAATTCTGCCGATGCCGTAGCGGCGTTGAATGCAGATTGTTTGACAAGTGCAAGTGACATCGGGAGCCTCGTATGGGTTAAGGATTTTTGTGTTGGGTAATTAGGTCAAGAACTTGCTTTGTTGTCTGAAGCGCTTCTTGAGCCTTCGCCTGATCGATAGCTAATGCTCGATAATCAGCGTCGAGTCGCAGATCGTAAAGAGCCAAAAGTTTCTTGTAAATGAACGCAAAGCTTGTAGGTAACACAGGCGCTGCGGTCCACTTGCCATGACAAAATCTTTGCATTAAGCCAGCATGTTTCCAATGCCCCAATGGAGGATCACCAACCGCAACCCACATCGCTTGAAAACAGGCATAGTAGCATCGACTGACACTTGCTTTGTATAAACCGTGGTTCAAAAGAATCTCCGCGGCTTTATAGTGTTCCTGCGCTGTTTCCCAACGTCGCGTTTGTTCGCTTGGATCCATGCTCTATTAAATTTAAAACTAAATATGAATAATGCAAGGCTGTTTTCAATGTACGCGTAATCCCGCATTGACTCATAAAAAATGTAACCATCGCTTTGGACTGATGGTGTCGTTGCCTCATAATTTATGTAACCCAAAATTTGAGGCAACGAATCATGAACAACGGCTCCAAGCAAGAATAC
>Ga0247727_10007509_pt1 | contig 20736 bp, 36 predicted proteins | sample WisWelCaveWW1625_FD_202498 | JGI IMG/M metagenome (GOLD analysis project Ga0247727, IMG submission 202498) | Biofilm microbial communities from Wishing Well Cave, Virginia, United States - WW16-25 | ecosystem: Environmental > Aquatic > Deep subsurface > Groundwater > Cave microbial mat | place... | reverse complement strand
CGGCGACGTGAACGGCCCACGATTGGTCAGGTCCAAGCCGAGGTCCCATGTCTGCTCAATGAACGCCCGATGGGTCCACTCTTCACAGATCCGGCGAGCCGCCACAATAAGGGCGGTGATCAGCGTGTCGCTGTCCGACACGGTGACACGCAGATGGTCTTTCGCTTCCGTGATGGTGACCGGCTCCGTCGCTGGCCCCGTTTGAAGTTTAAGATTCATCTTTGTTCTCCGCCGCACGAATCGCCTTGTTCGCAGGTTTGCTCTTGGCTTTCGGTTGAACCGGTTCCCCGGCGTACACCGCCAGCCCTTCCGTCACGAGTTCATGGGCGACTTCGGCCTCCGCCGCATACTCGCGACCTTCCTGCAACCGAACCACCTGTTTTCCGCCGGTCAGTGATCGGTCGGCGGTTTTCAGCATCGCAATCGTTTTCACAGCCAACCTCCCAAGAATGCTTTGATGCGATCACGCAGAGGCGGTCGTACCGGCAGGGCCTCGCCTTTGGTATTGTAAAATTCCACCAGCTCCGCATGACCGACTGACAGAAAGCTCATCGCCAATTCATCCGGGAGTTCATAGACGTTGCCCTTGTGATATGTATTGACCACGATCCCGTTCGGGCTTCCGGGTTTCGTTTCGAGCATTCGCACACGAATCATAACGATCCTTTCTATGGGGTTGGAGGGGGCGACCATTCGCCCCCTCCTCCCATGACATCAACCCTTCGGCTTAGGCCGGAGGATTGTGACGGGCGTGACCCAGAATGGCAACACCCGCGCTCGGGGTGCCGTTCGTATGGGTGCCAGTGATATTCGCCACGACGCGAATCCACTGTTTCTGCCCGATGTAGCCCACCGAGTAGACGGCATCGTCTTCGGCCGGGTCATCGATCTTGGCGAACGTGCCTGGATTGGTGCCCACGACCACGTTGGTCAGATCCACATCGGCAACGTCCGTGAACGTGCCCGGAGATCCCGAGCCGTTGTCGTCTGCGTGTTCCACTTCCAGCTCAATGTAGAGTGAGCCGGACAGTGTGTCGCCCGACACCCCGACATTCACTGCGAGCTCGACCGATTCGTAGCCCTTCGTGTCGAGGCTCACACCATTGGCATCGGCCGTCTTGTTAGACGCGACCAGAGCCGAGGTGCGCTTGAAGGTATTGTGTGATTCACGAGTCATAGTGACCCCTCCTTGAATACGTTTTCATTTTCACTGCGACTTGCTATTGACTGCTCACCTCACTCCGCCGATTACGACAGAGTCTGCGACCGTGCCGCTTCCGGCAGCACGACCTGTCCACCGACCCGCTTGGTCGTGTAGAAGGCGACGTGCGGCTTGTTGGAATACGGATCACGCAGCACACGGATGTCCACCCGATCGACGATCCGGTAGGCACTCCGGATATCGCCGAACACGATGGCCTTCGCAGCCGCCGCAATCACGGGCATGTCGATCGCCTCGCGATACGGATAGCCGAGAATCGTGGCCGGTGACGGATTCGGCAACGAACCGGCAAAGCCAGCCGCCCAGAGATACTGGTTCGCGCTGTCTTTCAACTTCCGGACCGCTGCGACCGTCGCCCGACGCATGAGGAACGTCGCGTTCTTGGCGTAAAACTCCGGCAGGTCGTAGGCCAACGAGATGAGCCCGTCCGCCGTGACCGCACCCGAGGAGCCCGAGTTCGGGCCAGCCGTCACCTTGTTGATGATGCCCTCGGGCTTGCCGACGCCATCACCACTGATGAATGCCGCGCCTTCCTTGACTGCGAACCGCATCCCGACGCGGTCGGCCAGCCAGCCTTCCACGTCGAATGCCGCGTCGTCCAGCATTTTCTGCGAGACGAACGGATTCGCATAGAGCTCATGCACCGGCACTTTCTCCAAGAGCAGCTTGCCGCTCGTGGTCTCCGGACGTGCGCTCCGCTCACCGATCCACCCTGCATCGAAGTCCGTGGCACCTTCCACCGGTTCTTCGTACGAGTCGCCGACGCTGATCGTAACGATCGACGCCAGTTCCCGCATCGGCGAGAACTCGATGAGCTTCTTGATGATGGTCGCCGACCGGGTCGCCGGAACCATATACCCGCCGCTCGGGTCTTGGTCCACGGTGAGGGCCTTCGCCTCTTCCGGCGACAGGCTGTCCTCACCCTTCCGCAAGAACTTCCCATAGGCTTTCTCATTGGCGACCACTTCGGGCTTCTTGCCCTCGGTGCCTTCCTGCCCAGGACGGTTCAACTTGGTCATCACCTCGTCGAACCGCGCCTTGTACCGCTCTTCGGCCGCATCGAGAGCCTTCTGCAGGGCTTCGATCCGCTCCGTGCTTTCACGCTGCACGTTCTTGCCAGCCTTTTCCGCTGACTCGATGGCTGCATGGAGCTTCGGGGTCAACTCCTTGAGCTCATCCATAATTTTCTTCAGTTCAGGATCCATAGGTCGTACCCTCCTTGACGTTATGAAAAACGCTTACTAAGAAAACAACTTACTGACTGCAAGTAACTCTTTCGCGCTCTGCAGTAGCTCAGGAGACACCTTCGTGTTGGGTTGTCCACCAGAGTCTGGGCCTTTGCCCGATGACTCCTCGTCGCTGGCAGCGTCAAGGAGAGCCTGAAGTGCCTCTACTGCATTTTGGACGAGGTTCATGTTACGGCGACTCAAGACCCGTCCTTCCTTGAGTTGCACGAGGACGTCTTCAAGCAACGCGTCGGCTGATACGTCCGCGACGAGGGCGTGAACCCCGTTGCCCAGACGCACCGACCGCACGTTATCTTTCAACGTCACTTCCCCTTGCTTCTGGAAAAACTTGAACGCTTGCTCCGTGTCTTCCATCTTGTCGGTGATGAACCCACGGGTTTCCAGCCACGTCTTCGCCGTGTCCACGGTTTTGAACCGGTTCTTGGCGAGTACGATCGTGTGGATTTCCGTTTCGGCGGGGTTCCACAGCTTGACCCCCGTGACCAATGCGTTTTCATTCATAGCGAAATGCTTGGTGATCATGCTGTATTCCAGCAGATCAATTTCCTTGAGGATGCGGGAATCACTTTTCGGGTCCCACTCGGAGTCAATGGTCCGGTAGCCGATGCTCATCCGGTCAATGTAGCCCTTCTTCATACCCGAATGAACGCGTCGGCCGTCCTCAATATCCAAGTCAAGCTGGCCCTTCGTGTAGAGTCCGTGACCGTCCTCCTTCATGTCCACACTGAGGCCGATCGGCCGCATGGGGTCATGGAAAAAGAGGATGGGGAACTTGCCGCCCTTTTGCGTGATGGTATTTGTGAACGCACCTTCGGCTACAATGTCCCCACCCTTGTCTTTGTCACGCGTGGAGGCATAGCCTTCGAACTCGCCTTCCTCCGTGACCTGTTTGATTTCGACCTTCAGTGCTTTCGTTTCCATGCTACTCGTCCTCCTCTGAACGGCGATAGCCCTCTACACACCGGCAGTTGATCGTATTCCCCGGCGACGCGCCGAGCGATGAATCACCCGGGAACATAAGGTTCTCGCCACCGACTTCCCACGGGTCATCAATTGGTGAAAACTGCCCATCCATTGACAGATGGTCAAACCCACCGTCCGCGCCGTCGCGAGTGCGCTCGTCTTGCGTGGCGATCCATTCCTTTTCCAGCACAAGGCCAGTAGACTTCGCCCCCAACCGACCGCCGAGGTTCGATGCGGCGATGACTTCCGTGCGCGCGATGCGGTCCGCGCGGTACGTGCTGAACCCTGCATAGAGTTCTTTAATGTCCTGCGAAATGGCGAACGGATGTTTGCCTTCCTCGACGCCGTCTTGGATGATCGCACGGATTTTCTCCTTCGAGACCTTGCCGATCCCCACAATCTTGGCGATGTTGTTTCCGCCATCAGGGTCCAAATACTCCATGACCCCTGACTCCCACACCGACTCGAGCGTCGCCTTCGCCACTTCATTGTGAACCGACCGCGCGAAGTCCGTGCCGATGTTCAGATAGATAGACCGATACAGCTTGGCCCAGTCCTTTTGAAAGCGATTGACCACCGCATCCCCACTCGCTGCCCCGCCCGCGACCGCCGCTTCCACCGCCACGCCTTCCTTGATGAACAGCTTCTTCACCTGACTCCGCACGACCGGCACCCATCCCTGACGCCGGCGATCGACTGATTTCCAGTAGACCCGACGCTGCTCAGACGTGATCAGATTCCACGCCTTGCGAAGCGGTAAGCTCGCCATGCGCCATTCATGCAGGGTTGCCGGTGCCATTAGTCCAACACTCCCAGTAGACGCAGGGCCTCGTCGTTCGGGCCGGACACCTTATACTCCAGCGTCCCTTTGCCCCGCACCTTCACGTCACTCTGCGTCGCCGTCACCTGTCCAACGATGGCCGACTTGTGCCAGCCCATCAACGCCAAGTCAATGACCTGCTCGTCCGTGAGCTGCGCCGTGCCGTGCAGGAACGGCAGATGGAGACCCTTGCCCGCGACCACCGCGGACCCGACATGGACACCGAACCCCCGCGCACCCGCGAGCGAGGCCACGACCAGCCCACGCCCGACAATGTTTTTCACCGTCATGAAGTCGGTGAGTGGACGTCCGGGGAGCCGCGACAGGGGTCGCTTCCGCTTCAGCAATTTCCACAGACCGCCGTGCCCTGCCGATATGTCTTGAGGAACGTCACCACCTTTAGTCAAGGTAGTCAAAAATCCAATAACGACATAGGATCCGGCTGACGAAATCAGTGACCATGCTTTTTGTAAAGTCGCAATGAAGCCTGTGATGACGTACGAACCAGCAGTCGCCGACAGCACCCGACCCTTGGACAGCGACGCGGCCAGACCAGTGATGACGTAGCTCCCGGCGTTCGCCGTCAACAGATAGCCTTGAAGCAATGATGCCGTGAGCCCCGTAAGAACGTAGGCTCCCGCACTCGCCACGATGAACCGACCTCGTGCCAGAATAGCAAGGACGCCGGTGAGTGCGTATGACCCTGCGACCGCGTTCATGAAGTAGCCCTGCGTCAACCCTGCCGCTTGCCCCGTGAGCGTGTAGGCCCCCGCGAGTGCGCTGATTTCGCGGCCCTTCGCCATGAAATTGGCGATGCCGGTGAGTGTGTAGACTCCTGGCTCCGCGTTCATCTGCACCGTCTCGAGCAACGTCGCCGATTGACCTGACACCGTGTAGGCCCCCGGATCGGCACTGAGCTCCTTCTGGGAAACTCCCGATGCCGAATACGGCTGACTCGCATATGGTCCGTGTCCGTAACTCATCCCACCACCTTCACGAGCCAGACGTTGTCAATCACTCCGTTTTTCGGGTAGATACGAAGCGAATTGACGTCATACGTGTCAACCGCATAAACGCCATGAAGCATATGACTATGCTGTTCGGCGGCGATCTCGTAGACTGCCACGACCGGAGAAAGTTTGCCGAGACCGTGAGAGATCACCGCATAGACGCCGGTCTCGTCAGTCACGAGATCGTTCTGCGTGATCGTTTGCTCGTATTCTTCCGCTAGGTTCAGCATAGAGTTTTACGCGACTAACTCCGCATCTGCTGTATAGTGAACGCCCGCCACGTCACCGACCGCGCCGTTCACGTCGCCTGTCGCCGTACAGATCACCCCACGATCTGTCAAAGAACTGGTTCTGGAAGCCGTGGCGGTCTGTACCGCAGGTGTCGTGCCTGACAATCTGAACACCTGTGCGCCTGCCGCCGTCGGGGTGAAGTACGTTAGCGTCACCGGCGTTTTCCACATCTGCACAGGGAACTGAATAGAAATCTGCGCCGCCAGCGCGGTCGCCGCCGCCTTGCCGATGATGCCGGAAGCACCGGAACCGCCGGTCGCTTCCGTCACGCTCGCCGCCGGTACGACGGTCAACGGGAACGACTTGCAGAAGAACCGCTGACAACGCATCACTTCCAAAGCCAACGGCATTTCCACCCAGTCAATAATCTCCGTCCCTTGCGTCAACCGGCACTCACTGATACTCAGGTTGTCGGTCGCGCCGCCCGTGGCGTCCGCGAACAGCACCACGACGAGGTTCTTCGCGTTCGTGGGCACGGTGAAGACCACGCTGCTCCGCTGCCACTGCGCCGCCAGCGAGGTGATGTTCAGGAAGTTGCCGGTGATCGTCCCGTTTTCTCCGGTCGGGCTGGCGTCTGGCGTGATGGGCGACAGATTGGTCCCCCATGCAGGGTCGGTGCCCGTAACCGTAGACCACGCGCCGGTCAGAAACGCGGGGCTGACATCCACCGTGCCCGCTGCGGCCAACTGCAAGAGGCCGAGCTTATACGTCTGCCCTGAGCCGACCTTCTGATTGAGTTTGATCGAGAACCGGACTTTCTGGCCGCGCAAGTGCGCCATTTCGGCGTTGATGATGAACTGCGAAATCATCACCTTCTTACCAGCCGTCGAAGCAATGATGCTGCCATAGTACCGCGCGAGCAGGCCCGTTTCCGGAGTGCCCGACGTGTCAATCTGCGCCCAATTGAGGTTGGAGGCGACGGACGTGGTGATAGCCCATCGATCCGCCACTTGCCCCGCCCGTGTCGTCGTCGAGATGCCCGGAATCGCGGTGGAGCCGGTCGCGACACGCTGCTGAACGCGCATCCCACCATTGGTGAGTACGTTCCTGTCCTTGGAGCCATCTTCAGCCAGCGTCCAGATCACGCCCTTGTCGTCAATCGCTTTGATGCGATTGTCCGCCGTGTCCATGTAGATTTCGGACTTGTTCGCCGCAGGGGTATTCGGTGCGGCGGATTTTGTAAGACGATAGCCCATTTATCCAACCTCCAGTACGGCGGCGTCGCCCACTTCAATGACCTTGCCATTCGCGCATTCGCAGACGCTTGTCAGATAGAGACACTGTTCGGGCGGAACATAGAGATTGCCCTTCGGGAATTGATTATGCGTCACTTCATTACTCTGTGCCGTCAGTTGACAGAAGACATCCTTCGTACCTGCCGCGAACGACACGAGCGCGTCTGCATTCGACGACTCGATCACCTGTAGCCGAGTGAGGCTCCCTGCTCCACTGTTCCAGCGACCAATACCGGTCTCCCACTCCGCACCCCCTGCGATGGTGTAGAAAAACTGGTCTTGGTCGGCGATGCCGGGAATCGAGCTGAAAGCTTGAAACCCAGACACCGCTCCGGCCAGTACCAGATCGCCGGTGCCGGTGCCGGTCGTCGTTTCCTTGACTCGATCGCCTGCAACGAACCCCATTAACGACCCTCGCGCCGTTTCGTCAAGATCACCCGAATGCCCTGCTCCAAGGCTTCCCCGTCCGCGCGATGTTTGGAAATCGCCGCCAGAATCGCGTGGAGTTCCATGTCGGACTTCTGCTCAAGCGGCAGGTCCGTCGCCTTCGTGGAGTTCGCGCGAACTGCCGCTTCAGCCGCCTTGCGCTTTTCCCGTTCGGTCGGCGGTCGTTTCGTTTCCGTGGTCATGCTTTCCCTCCACCGGCCGACGCACCCGCAGAAAAGATTTTCCCGGCGTCAGCCTCAGCTTCGAAGTGACGACATTGACACAGCTTGCACCGCCGGAAGCCCAAGTCCTTCCGGCCTTGATACGATTCCCATGGACCGAGGTTATCTTCCACTCGGCAACACGGGTTGCGTTGATTGCCTTGCGTCAGTCCCATAACCCACCGCCTTTCGTCTATGCGAGGGTGAAAATAGTTCCAGTCGGATCCCCGTTGTTGAACTTGACCGTGAACGTTTCACCGGTCGCCAAGTCCACCGCGCTTCCATAGTCCCACCATGCGATGAGCGGATCCACCGGTGACGTCTGCGTATCGTTGTAGAGGACGACGTAGCGGAACTGCGCGATCGCGCCGCCAGTCGCCGTCCACACGATTTTCGTGCCCGTCAACGTGCCGGTGCCAGTCGCTTCCGCCCATGAATTGAGGGTGTCCTCGCCGCCTGCCGTGTACCCGTTGCCTGCCGCGATTTCCGCCAAGTCGGTCTTGATCGCGTCCAATGACGCCGACGGGGTCGCATTCGACAGGTAGCACTTGAGGACATGCCCCGCCGCACTGAGGTCGTGCTTGGCAAGTCCAAGCTGTTCGACGAAGTCTTCGAACTTATTATACGTTGCCATGCCGCCTCCTAGATATTCAGACCATTGCGGGTGACCGTGTAGATGAATGACTCCACACGCACTTTAGCGTCTTTCACAAATTGCACATCGTCGAACCGCAGATCGCCGTCCACCGTGCCGACCGTGCCATCAAACAGGGGCAGACCGGTTTTCGTCACGGCCCGAAACCACTCCGCTTTCGCCGTGGCCTTGACCGAATACTCATCCTCGATCAGCAGGGACTTGATGGTCCCATTCGCCGCCTTTTCAAAAGCCGGGTCGCCGAGCTTATGCTCCGCGAGCAGCACTTCGTTCGTCGCCTCGTCAGGGGACGCGGGGGCCTTGCCAGCGTACACCCGCAAGGATCCACCGCGAAGCAGAAAGGCAATCGCATCCGCCTTTGCGTTGATCGACGTGAGTGAATGCCGAATCGCCATCGTTATCGCCTCGTCGTATCGGGCATGAAAATGCCGATCGCATTGCACCAGTCCTGGCTCTTATGGGTGACGCAGGTGACCCACGTTAGTTTGTCAAACTTGTCTGACATGGACACGTCATGGGATTGAAGAGCCTTGACATGCTCCACCATCACGTCGCTGTTCTCGATGTGCGACAAATACAGGGAGCCGCCGCCGAGCAGCATGAACATCACCATCAACAGAATCAAGCCGCCGGTCACTGACCGGATTTCAAAGTGGTAGTTCCCGAGATTGATGTAGACCAGCTTGCGCCGGTCACTTGCCTGTCCGTTTTCGTCTGACATCGTATCTTCCGCAGAACTCATGCGCCTCCATTGCGTGACGGGACGATCTCTTCCAGCACATGAGTCGGCCGTCCGCCTTTGTCATATTGTACGGTTTTCTTCCTCGTGCCGGTCTGGGCCTCCACGATCGTGGTGATCTGAATCGGCGTGGCTTTCGGCGGCTCAGGGACTGGAGTCGGGGCTGGTAGCCCCGGAACCACGCCCTCCTCAACCCCTGCCGCATCGAGTGGAATCATGGTCGCCGAGACGAGGATCACATCGCCCCCATCCACATCATCATAGCCGGTCAGCTCACGCTTTTCATTGATGGTCAAATGCTCCGCCGCTTGCACCCGCGTCCACAGTTTTTCCTGATCCTCGGCGAGTGCCGGGACGTTGTCGAGGTCGTACTCCAGCCTGAGCTGAGGACCGAATCGCGGCGTGATGGTGTTGTTGAAGTCGTCCCGAATGCGCGACATCAACGGAATCACGGTCTCGTGATAGAAGGCTTTCCGCGCTTCCTGATAATTGGAATAGGTCTTTTGCTCCCCGTCACCGATCAGCTCCGGCGGGACTTGAAACGCTTGGCAGATTTCACGCTTGGTCATTTTCCGGCCTTCGAGCCAGTCCATGTCCATGGGATTCAAGCCCATCGCCTTCCACTCGACTCCCTCCAAGAGCATAAACCGCCCTGCGTGACTCGCGCCGGTATGCGCCTCGGCGAGCTCCGTCTTCATTCGGGCGTGCTCCATTTCGCCGAGCAGGCCCTTTGCCACGAACGCGCCCGACGGACGGGCGGCATTCTGCAAGAGAGCCTTATTCCACTTGAGGGATTCGTTATCCGTATCGATTGCCCGTGCGGCGACTTCAATGGGGCTCATGCCGTACCAGTCGTTCAAGGGGTGGAAGGTCTTGGAGTGGAGGATCCGTGCGGCGGAAATGTCGTTCCATCGGCCGTCCAGCGTGTAGCGGTAAGCTTTCACACCGCTGACACTGTCAGGCATAATCGTGATGCGATCGGGGCGAAGAAGCCAGAGCTCCTTCGGGGGCGCGACATCATTCGGCCCGACCAAATTGATATAGGAATTGCCCGCGAGTTCATAATAGGCGGCGACGGCTTCGAAGAAGGCCGCTGTCCCCTGCCGCTCGTTCGGCCGTGCCAGTAAGTCGAGCAACGGATGTGACTCGATCTGTGTGCGCTTCTTGCCCTTCGCTGATCCGCCCATCTTGAAGAGCAGCCAGTCGAACTGCGACACGGCCCCCGCGATTTCGTTCACGCAGGCGAACACCGTGGCATTGATCGAATAGCCTTCCTTCGCGAGCGCATCATAACGAGCCGGCGTCCAGATCGGCTGACCATTGGTCGCATAGTAGATCAGCGACTGGACGTCGGACGCTTTGAGACTCCAGAGGAGTCGTAGTCGGTTAAGCCAGTTCACGGGCCTCCTCGACCACGGGATAAAGCCGACACCTAATAGATCCGTAGCGCGTGCCGCCCACGATGAGCGATAACCGGTCTGTATTCAATTGATCAGGCGATTCGTTGAATAGTCGTACAGCGAACAGTTGAGGACTGACATCCTGCAATGCGACTGGACTTGACAGTCGCATTTCCTGATCGAGCATCACCGTCGGTTTTGCCGGTGCCGCTTTCGCCGGTTCCTTGGGCGTCTGATTCGTATAGTTGAAATCCAACGGACATCCGCCATGCAATTTGTCCGGCAGATACTCCTTGATCGCATCGGGCGGACCGATACAGAACTTCGCGCCGATGCTGACACAGGCGGTCAGGGCAAAGGCCATGACTGCCACGAGCCCGATGAGTGATGCGAACCGAGTGAACGTTTTCATACCGCTCCCTCCCCCTATAGGTGAAGTGACGTAGATGGATCCGCGTCAGGGTTTCGCACAGGATCCTGCGAGTGACGCAATGAACTTTTTCATCTTCGCGACAAGCGATTCACGCACCGGCACGACCGCATCGGCGGTGAACTCCACCTCAGAGGCGAACAGACTCACTTCACACAACGCGATGAAGTTTTCGGTCGTATCACAGGCCCACTTCACACCGATCACGTTCTTGCTGATGTCCACGTACCCCTGCTCGGTCTTCAGATAGACCTTCGTGTTCTTGACGCTGCCGCTCGACACAACCTTCACCGTGCCAAGCGCGATCCGTTCGACTACTTTTTCCTGATCCATCCGTACGTTTCCATCATTTCCGTGTTGAGTGATTCAAACCCGATGCCGGTTTCCAACACGAGCAAGCGCACCTTGAGGAGTCCTTCGGCCCGTAGAAACCCACGCGCTTGGACATACAAGGCTCGCATCAACTCCCGATCACAGCCGTTCGGCACCCGCACGATGAGGATGTCGCCGTCCTTCACACACAGCTTGGCGACGGCGAGCTTGAGCGACCGGTTCTTGTCCTCGACAAGCCTGATGCCGTCCTGAGGGACCTCGGGGTCGCCATCCTTGAGGATCGTCACGGCCTTGACTTCCGCCGAATCAATCGCCGATTCAACGGGTGGAACGACGGCCTCGGCTTTGTCCTGTTCACTCATCATGCCGGTGTCCTTTCGTTACGAAAAGATATGCTCCGTCACGGACACGTGCCCTGTCTTATAGGTCGGGAGATGTTGAGCAATCATCCGCGCATCAGTGGACCGTGTGAACCGCACCGCTTCATGCGCGTTCGGCGACCACTGACGCACGTCACCGCAGTACCACACAGGAGCTCCCTCGGTACGATACTCAATCAACCACGCGACGCCCTGCCCTGCTTCGGCGAGTGGATCGTAGACGCGCACCGTCGGCTGGTCGAGCTCGGGGCACAGCGATCCTTCGGGGGTCGGCTCAAATTCACCGTGCTCCAGCAGGAACATGAAACAGCCGCGATGCTTATCAAATCCCGCGCCGACCACCTGTGCGCCCTTGGGAATGCCCATCGTCACGCGCCATGATTCCCCGGTCGTGATCAGCGAGGCGAGCACTTCCCCATTGAGGAACATCCGCTTATACTTGAACATCCGCATGGAACTCAACACGCCTCCCAGACGCCGCGCTTCAGGAACCCGTGCCACACAGGGCCGGTGGACAGTGATACCAGAATGGACGGCGTGACGCTGATCGTGCCGTCCTCGTGCTCTTCGACGCGATGCTGCCCCAGATTGCCGTGATGTCCGTTCGGGGTGCAGCACATCCAGTTCACGTTTCCTTGTGGATCGATCCACTTCGTGTATTCCCCGGCGTTGAGCAGCCCATCAAAATTGTCCGCGACCCGCTTGCCAATCACCCGAGGACACTCGCTCGTGCCTTCGTGCGATTCTTCATGAAGGCCAATGCCTGTGTCATCATGTCCACTTGGTCGTCATGCTCGGCATTCGCCTTGAACTCCGCGCACTCATCCAAAAAGTCCGCGACCCACGGCGCATGTTCCGGAATCCACACCCGACCGGCCTCCATGAGCGGCGTCACGGCATTCGCGCGCGCGACCTTATCCACATCCACCTGCACCGCATGGACTGGGATGATCGTATCGCGCTGGAGTTCCTGAATCAACGACTGCCCCGAAGCCTTGTCCTCCACGATCACCCAATTCGGATGGTCACGGTCATAGGCATCGGTGACCAGTCGCTTGAGTTCAGGGAATTGGACCTTCACCCGCGTGACGCTCAGCAGGAAATAGCCGTGCTCGTTCACGCCCCAATGCCCGAGCACCGACCAGTCGTTTTCCTTTTTCGTCTTGAACGCGGTATCCAATGAATGGATCCGCATGAGGAAGGACGAGGGCGGCAGCTTGTAGCGTTGGAACCACTCGCGCTGAATAATGTTCCCTTCGGGGCTGGACGGTCGCTGTTGATACAGGGCCTCCCATGCGCGGGTGCCCACGGCGACCTTCGTCAACTCGGCGGCCTCTTTGGAATACTGATCAGGCCACAGCGCATCGCCCACCTTGCGATGAACTTCATCGTTCCGTTCACAGATTTCGGGGAACTGGACAATACGCCATTGTTCCCCTCCCGGTTCCTTCATGCGCTTGATCAAGCGACCCGCGAGGTCGTCCTCATGCCACCGAGTCATAATCAAGATGATCGCGCCGTTCGGGGCCTGTCGGGTGTAGACCACCGACCGATACCAGTCGTCCACCTTGTCACGAATTGTTTTGCTATCGGCCTCTTCGCGGTCCTTGAACGGATCATCAATGATGATGATGTTGCCCCGCTTACCTGTGATGCCGCCCCCGACGCCAGCCGCCGTGAGACCTCCGTCAGCCGTGGTATTCCAGCGACCTGCCGCTTGCGAGTCTTCCGCCAAGCGCAGACCGGGGAAAATGTCTTGATACTCTTCACTGTCAATGAGGTTGCGGGTCTTGCGCCCAAACCCCACAGCCAGTTCGGCCGCATAGCTCGTTTCAATAATGTTGAGCTCGGGATGCTTCCCGATGACCCACGCGGTGAAGCGGATACTGGCGAGTTCACTCTTGCCCCGTTGCGGCGGGATAAAAATCATCAACCGCTTGCAGACGCCGCGCTCGACGTCTTCGAGTGCCGACGCAATCTCGCGATGATGCCAGTTGACCCGATACGTGGCGTGAGTGACTTGCGTGAAGGGAATGAGGTGGTGTCGCGCCTTGCGAATCGCGAGTTCAGCAAGGGCTTCGCGGGGAGAAATTTCCTGCTTCGGCTCAAGGACTGACGTTGGCAATGGCCCTCAACTCTTCCTCGCTCTTATGGGCGAGGGCGGATCGATGGGTCACATCCATGACCTCTTTCACTTTGCCGTAGGCGCGATCCACACAATGCAGGAGCACCGTGTCTGATCCTTTCACCCGATCGAGGATCAACTTGCGTCCCTCTTCGGTCTCGAAGAACTGGCGCAGCCATTGACGGGGATTCTTCGGGTCGGGAATCTTGACGTTGTTGATGTTTTCATGCTTCGTATTCGTCGGCACGACCGGCAGGGAAATCACCGCGGGAATTTCCGTGAGTTCGGGGGATTCTGGAACCGGCGCAGACGCGTGAGGCTCCGCGCCGTTTCCATTGCCGTTCCCGCTCATCGCATGGACATGATCGCCTCCAGTGGATGTGAGATCAGGTGACTGATCAGGTGACTGATCAGGTGACTGGCTGTCCATGGGTTCGGGGAAGATACACTCGTGGGAAGATATCTGCAAGGGAATATAGGGTAAACACAGTAAATAAATTTCACCGATGATCAGTGATGACCAGTTGGAAATCAATCGGGAAGCCGAGCGATACGTCCTGTATTTCATGCATCAGTGAGTCGTTTGAGCGTCCACGACCTTCCGCACAAAATTGTGCAGCCACCGACCAAAACACACAAATCGCTCGCCCCCGTGTGAAAACTGCACGACCGGTTATACTTCACTCCGATCGCGTCCACTATAGTGAGTAGATTAGACAAAAGATTACATGAGTCACTCACGTAAGTTAATCCTAATCCCTTGCTATTTACACATAAAACACTTGCAGAATCTAACCGGCTGTAGTATATGGTGAATAGAATGAAAAATCAATTGTTAAGTAACCTACGCGGCTATACTTTATCTAATTCAACTATAGTTTTCTATCAACTCATTTGCCTCGCTACCGTGTGAAAACTATACGAGTAATTTCCGCAACACTAGAAGTATAGTACGATACGATTTTGCAAATTCGCTAACGACTGGATTTTTCACACAAAGATTGAGGTGTGATTTCGGCACCCATAGCACTATAGCAAAAAGTCGTTCCTGGGAACCGATCGTCATGATCGTCGCTCATCCAATTCTGCTATAGTGCTATAGTTTTTCAACCATTCAATAAAGGAGGACACGTTGAAAATGGATACGACAAGTCCGCGACGGAAGTGGCGACACCGGTCCACCCGCCTGTCACTCGACACCGAACGAGTGATTCTGAAGCAGCACGGCAATCGCGCGACCGCAGCACGGGCGGCGGCGCAGCGATTTCCCGAATACAGCTATTTCAGCTACTACCGCGCTCTATGCGGCGAGCCAAGCAACGATCGGGTCATTGACTTTCTTACGAGTCTGAGTCTATCAGAAAACGACGATAAGTGATAACTTTTATACCAAAAGGATAAGGGGCTGGTGATAATTTGAGTCTTGCACAATCGTTATCCCTTTACGGGATACATTTCGTGCATCCCTTATTTTTCTTTTGCATCTTAAATAATTTAGGTTGCAAAAGCCTAGTCGTAGGGGCATAAGGGCACACGCGATTGAGCGGCGGCGATACGGTAAGGTCATAAAGGAGGAAACAGTGTACGCCAGCAGAGGACAGTATCCGGCCTCCCGATAAACGCACGGCGATCCGCCGGCTCGTCATGTTACGGAACTTCATCAGGGATCGTGTCCCCAAGAAGCTCATGGACTTGGACGGCTTTCTGGGCTGCCGTCACCACGACGCGGCGGTCAAGCGCGGAGCTATCGCGTGTATCGCGGGGTGGGGCATCGGGATGCCGGTCTTCGTGCGCGACTGGAAGCGCATCTACAATGTTGGGCATGACCATGACGCGGGGTGGAATCACCTCCACGAGTGGCTTGGCTCGCCGCCTCGGGTGCGGATCGACACGAAATTCACGGACATCTTTTCACCAGGGCTCAACGGGAAGCGGCAGAAAAAGGACGCCCTCATACGACTCAACACCTTCATCGTCAAACTCAAGCGAGCAAAGTGGCACCCCCAGACGCGCGAATTCAGCGGCGACTGGGTGAACTGACCGCACACTTTCACAACGGAGGACCCAGACTATGTTGACCGACAGCGACGCGCCTCAACTCAAACCGGCCAGCCGCGCCGAAGCGATTCGGCGACTGGAGGCCCTGCATCGGTTCATTCAGAAGATTCCAGCCTCGCTCATCAATTTGGATGTCTCGAACGACTGTCTCGAGACCGCCAAGGAAATTCAGTGCGGCTCGGTCGGTTGCATCGCGGGGTGGGGTATTGGAATGCGCGAATTTCGGCGCGTCGCGCACATCAAAATCGAAGACGGCGATACCGCGTCGTGGTTCGATCTGCGGGTGTACCTCGGTCGGCCGAAGGCGATCCTCATCAATGGGGAGTGGATCGGCCTCTTCGATTCCGGTGACGCCTATAACGGGCACGACAAGAAAGCGGCACTCGCGCGCATCCGCGCGTTCATCGCGCACTACCGCCGTGCGCGGTGGAATAGAAGCGAGCGGCTCTTCGCGCGGAGCTGACAATGGCAACGGCACCGAAAATGACCCTGCGGCGGCGTGTCGCCCTGATCACGGACATCACGAAGCTCCTATCCAAGTATCTGGTCGCGCAGAGGTGTGACTTCGACGTGGTCATGAAACGGCCAGCCATTGAGGACACGCGGTTTGACCAGTCGTTCAAAACATTTCGAGCCGGTGACACGATCACGCTGACCGTGACTATCAAAGGCATCAAATGACCGCCACGAACTACTATGAGTTGCGAAACGCCGCGAAGAAATTCTTTGCCGAAGTCATGGCGATCCACGGTGATGACGCGGCGGACGCCCGAACGATTGAGGCTCTGCGAACGGCCCTCGTTGACAGTGACCATGCGAGTTGCGACTGCACGAAATACAATGGCGGTCAGTGCTACAACTGTCTGAACGGAGGCCACGACATCTGCGATAGTGGGCGGGGCCGGTGCAGCCGAACCCCTGCGAGAAAGGAAACGACATGATTTACTTCAAAACAGCGAGGGCGGTGCTGCAACTCATCGCACTCTGCCTCATCACTCTCGTCTGCGCCCTCATCGGGGTGCTGCTCCGCATCGCGGACACGATTGAGGACTGGCTCTTTGAACTCGGCGACGAGTTGAAGAAACGACTGGAGGAATTCCAGCGTGACGTGGATTCCATTACGAAAGGAGACAAGCGTGATTAAGTTTATCTTCAACAATCAACAGGTTGAGTGCGACACGGTGGATGAAGCCATCGAAATGCTGGACCGATCGCGGCCTCACGGGTCGGCAGGATTGCCAACTCGGATGCTGCACGTTCCACCGGTCAATGCGATCGGGACAAAAATCCCACGGCAGATCAACATCTGGGCCAAGAATTTGAGCCCCGAGGAAAAGCGAGTGGCGGTGCTGCTCGCGGTCAATCATCCGAAGCCCATGATGTGCTGCGATATTATGGCGGCACTCAATCAAGCCGAAAAGCAGGTGCAGACGCGCATCTGCGCCTTGCGTACTCGCGGTATCAAGCTCAAGCTGGACCGGTGTGCGGTCGTCACACGGCGGCTCAACCGGGACCTCGGTGGCGAAGGCAGCACCTACGCCCTCACCGAACTCGGCTACGCCGCCATCATGCGGCACTACCCAAAGGGCTGATGACCGGCAACATCATCGAGACGATTGACGCAGTCATTGATGTCGCCCCTGATCTGGGGAAAGCGGTGCTCACGCGATTTCGGACGGTGTGCGCCTGTGGGGATGACGTGCCGGTGGCGATTCGCTGGCTGGAATTCGCGGACATCCTCAACGAGCTGGCGCGGGGGCACGAAAAGTACGACGACATCGTGGGGATTTTCATGGAAGCCGGAGGAATCACAATAGATGGGAAATTCTATGCGGGAGGCTGGAAATTCCATGCACGTTAAGACCATTAACGACAACACCTTCATCGTCAACGGCAGTCAGTACCTGAGCGTGGAACAGGCGAAAGACAAGCTGTTCTATGGGTTTCGCCACACGCGATTCGCCACGGTGCAGTTGGACCCTCAGCGTGAACTGCTCTACGCGGCCTACTGCTACCGGCAGGGCCTCACGTGTCCCACGAAAGAGGACGCGGAGCGCACCTACGACCGGCTCGTCAACGCGGTGGACGCCGCCATGATTGACCATGAAAAGAATGTGACGAAGCTCTGCGATCAGTGGCTGGAATGCGGCGACGGCGAAATTCTGCTGCGCTACGTCAAGGAACAGCATCGAGTGGATTTGAAAGTGCATCAAGGCGGTGACCATAAGCTGCACGTCATGGTCACGCAGGAGATTCCATGATCGACCAGATGGGCCGTCTCACGAAGTACGCCTCATTCCTCGTTGTGCTCGACACGATGTGGGGCCACACAACGAAAGACGCGGAACGGTGGTTCCCCATCAACCCCGATAATCACAGTGGACGCCGGCTCTACCGATTGACCGGCTGTAGATTCCCACACGTCTGGGTGACGAATGCGTGTCCTCAACAGACCAATCACGCTACGAAACACGGGAAGCCGAGCCCGACGTGGCTCTGGGGGTCACTGTGGATGTTAGACGGCAGGGCCAAAGACCTCCCGCTACTCGTGTGCGGAAAAGTGGCGCAAGAAACATTCCGGCTCGTTGTCGGTCACGGGCATCGCGGCCCCGTGATCCGACTGAAGCACCCTGCCGCGCGAACGTGGAGTGAACATGACATCGCGGTCGCCATCAATACCATCAAACGGAAAACCCATGCCCGATAGACAACACCGACGCCCCTGTAAGGATTGCCCGTGGCGTCGCAAGTCGGCGGCTGGCTGGCTTGGTAGTGAGCAGACCCCTGAACAATGGGTGCAGTCGGCGCATGATGAAACCTATATCGAGTGCCACGTCCATGAAGGCTTTCAGTGCGCGGGGTCGGCGATCTATCGCAAGAATGTTTGTAAGTCGCCGCGCTTCCCGGAGCTGCTCGTCTTGCCAGCCGACCACGAAGCCGTGTTCAGCAACCCAAGCGAGTTCATCGCGCATCATCGGTCGCACGGTGTCGTTAGTTCGGAGATTGGAAAGGAGACGTCCCATGAGCACAAGTCGGCGTGAGTTCTTAGGACTCTTTGCGAAAGCGGCGAAGCTCGGCGCGTTCCTCGCAGTCGCGCCGCAGCTCGTACTCCCCGATCTGACGAACTCCGGCGAACCGACGAAAGAACCGGTCCTTCCCGAGTTCAAGGACATGCGGCCGAAACCGATTGTGATCGGGGTGGATCCGGCTCGCTCCGAAGATTACGCGGGGTTCTATATCATTGACACAGATACCGGCAAACACTACGTGATCCCCATTTCAAATTTTCAATTGACGTTGAACCAAGATGTGCGTGAAATGACACCGTTCGGCGGTCAAAAGATCTTTGTCAAGGACGGCCCCGCGCACGGTGAATTGGACATCGAAGCTCCATTTATGTCGTGGGCCGGACTTTCTATGGCAGAAGGCTTCGACTCCTTCATGGGGGTGCCGCTCCATCGGCATCGGCTGCGAGCCGTGCTGAATCTGAGGGGCTTCCCTGCCTCGTTTGATAAACACCGTTACGAAATGGATGTGTGGCTCACCGAGTGGACGCTGGAGCATTCGTTCGATAGTGTGTCCACACTCAATCTCCGGTTCATCACTGGCAACATCAACCGAAAGGAGCAGACATGATGTCATTCATCAAAATGATCAGCGGAATTGCGCTGATCTTCGGAGCGTTCATCGCCCTGTTCTACGTGGTCGGCCATGCGGGGAAAGCCGTCACGAAGGCGAGCAACGTCGCGGTGATCAGTGGGCTCTTCGTGTTTTGTTTTCTCACAGCGGCCATCGTGGTCGCATTCTGGAAAGGACTGGACAAGATGTTGGAAAGCAAGGGTGTTCAAAAACGTCTGAAAGACTGGGGGATTATGCTGGCCCTGCTCGTCTTGACCGGCTGTTCGTGCTCCGTCATTGAACCCGGACATGTCGGCATCGTCGTGGATAATTGGGGCGACGACAAAGGGGTGCAGAACTACACGGCCAAGACCGGCTTCGTCATGCGGGTGTGGCCTGTGTACTCCATCTTGGAGTATCAGACCAACACACAGACCACCGTGTGGAAAGAAACGGAAGCGTTGAATTTCAATTCCAAAGAAGGCGCGGTCTTCAAGGCCGACATCAGCCTGAGCTACCGGATCATGCCCGACAAGGTGCCAGCCTTCTATGTGAAATTCAGGTCGGACGATCTGCGCTCGTTTACGCACGGCTATCTACGCAACGTGGCGCGAACGGCCCTCAACGACGTGGCAGCACTCTACACGACCGAACAGGTGTATTCGGACAAGAAAGAAGTGATCCTCGTAGAGGCCATGAAACTCATCAACAGGCAGGTGGAGCCTGACGGGGTTGTGCTGGAACAGTTCGGGTTCTACAGTGCCCCCGAGCCGCCAGCCGTGATTGTCACCGCGATCAATGCCAAAACACAGGCGATTCAGGACGCGATCAAGGTGGAAAACCAAGTGCGACAGGCGCGAGCCGAAGCAGAAAAGAACGTGGCAACCGCGGAAGGCTCGGCTCGCTCGAAGATTGCCGTGGCAAAGGGCGAAGCTGAGGCCAATCGCTTGTTGACCGCCTCCATCACGCCGTCGTTGATCGAGTGGCGACGGTTGGAAATTACGAAAGACGCCGTGGCGCGGTGGAACGGGCAACGGCCCCAAGTCGAAGGCACCGGCAGCGGTCTGCTCTTGCAGATTCAACCGAAGTGAAACGGTTCCCGGTCAAAGGGCGGGGTGGATGTCCGGTAAGAGTCCGGTTAAAGTCCCTGCATCGAGACGCGCATCCACGAGCAGTGAAGGGAGGCGGCTGTGCCAATCATAGGGTGTGACCAGCTCATTAGTGCCTTGCTTGAGGCGGAGCAGCTTGCTCGCCGGCTCGGACGTTGGCGCACGTATCGTAAACTTAACGACGCGAAGAAGGAGGCTGGCTATGAACTCGCCGACATCCGTACCGGCACACAAAAATCGGGTGCTGAACACGCTTACGAAACTGTTCACCGACATCTGTGAAAACCATCCTGACTTCATGATGGTCGTCATTCTGTGCATCTGCGCGGTTCTGTTCGCGTTCGCCATGTCGTTTCTCAGCAGTCGAGACCACTCGTACGAGTGGGAAAAGAAAGACAAATTCATGCGAGTGTGCCAAGAAGCCGGTGTCGAAGGCTGGAAGTGTCGGTTCATG
>Ga0247727_10007508_pt1 | contig 20736 bp, 16 predicted proteins | sample WisWelCaveWW1625_FD_202498 | JGI IMG/M metagenome (GOLD analysis project Ga0247727, IMG submission 202498) | Biofilm microbial communities from Wishing Well Cave, Virginia, United States - WW16-25 | ecosystem: Environmental > Aquatic > Deep subsurface > Groundwater > Cave microbial mat | place... | reverse complement strand
TCGCGGGACCCGTCCCCCAGCGTCCGCGAGGAGTGCCCCAGGACCTCTGCCACGTTGGAGAGCTCCGTCGTGAGCAGCAGGACGATGTCGTCCATGGACACCATCCCGATCACCTTCCGGTCGGCGTCCACGACCGGCGCCCGGCGGATCCGCTTCTTGGCCATGAGCCGGAGCAGGTCGAAGAGCAGCGTGTCCTCGTCGGCGCTCACCACGGGCCGCGTCATGACCTGGTCCACGGGGACCGCCCCGGGGTCCGCGTGGGGCCCCGCCAGCGCCCGCACGGCCAGGTCGCGGTCGGTGCAGACCCCCAGCGCCCGGCCGCGTCCGTCCACCACGACGACGGCCCCGACCCCCTTCTCCCGCATGAGCCGCGCCACGTGCAGGACGGTGTGGTCCCGCTCGACGGTGACCGGCCTCCGGCTCATGATGGCGCCGACGAGCATGGCGGACCTCCCCGGGGACTGCGGCGGATCCTAGCGGGCCCGGCCGGGGATGTCGCGCAGGATCGTCCGCATCGAGGGGGCGAGGCGGCGGAGCGCGTCGCGGAACCGCGCGGCGTCGGCGAAACCCCCCTGGAGGTCCCCCCAGTGGATCGGGAGGGCCGCGGCCGCCCCGCTCGCCGCGGCTGCCTCCGCCGCCGCCTCCGCGCCCAGCACCGTCCCCCCGCAGACCGGGAGCGCGATCACCAGGGGGGGAGGATCCACCCGCGGCGGGGAGACCGCGGTGTCCCCCGCGTGGAGGAGCCGCGGGCCCGCCCCTTCGACGAGGAAGCCCACGCCGGACCCCGGGGGGTGGAAACCCCCCTCGCCGTCCCCGGCCGGGAGGACCCGCACCCGGACGCCCCCCTCCTCGAAGGCGTCCCCTGCCCGGACGGCCCGCCGGCGGGCCCCGGGGAGGAGCGCCAGCGCGTCGGCGGGGCCGGCCAGCAGGGTCCCCCCCCCCGCGACGGCCGCCACGGATTCCGGCGAGCAGTGGTCGAAGTGGGCGTGGGTCACGAGCACGAGCGCCGCCCGGGGGAGCCCCTTGCGACCCTCGAGGCGCCAGGGGTCGAGGTAGACCGCGGGCGGCCCCTCGAGGAGGACGCAGGAGTGCCCGAGCCAGCGGAGCCCCGGGATCCCCGCGTCGCCGGTCACGCCGCCCGCGTCAGGCGCCGACGCTCGACCCGCCGTCGCAGAAGACGACCTGCCCCGTGATGTAGGCGGCGTCGTCGCTCGCGAGGAAGGCGTGGAGCGCGGCGACCTCCTCGGGCCTCGCCATCCTCTTCAGCGGGATGGAGCCGACGATCCGCGCCTTGATGTCGTCGGGGACCCCGGCGAACATCGGCGTGTCCGTCGCGCCGGGCGCGACGCAGTTCACCGTGATCTGGTTCCGCGACAGCTCCAGCGCCAGCGTCCGGGTGAGCCCGATGACCCCCGCCTTGGAGGCGGCGTAGTTCGCCTGCCCGGGGTTGCCGAGCACGGCGATGGAGGCCGTGTTCACGATGCGGCCGTAGCCCTTCTCCATCATGGGGAGCATGGCGGCCTGGCAGAGGAGGAAGGTCCCCTTGAGGTTCACCGCGAGGACCTCGTCCCACTTCTCCTCGGAGAGCTTCTTCGCGAAGCCGTCCCGGGTGATCCCGGCGTTGTTGATGAGGACGTGCAGGCCCCCGAAGGACTCCAGCGCCTTGCGCACGGCGGCCTCGGCGTCGGCCTTCTTCGAGACGTCGCACCGGAGCGCGGTCGCCTTCCCGCCCGAGGCCTCGATCTCGGCGGCCACCTTCGCGGCCGCCTCCTCGTTCCAGTCGGCGGCGACGACGCGGGCGCCCTCGGAGGCCAGCCTCCGCGCCGTGGCGGCCCCGATGCCGCTGCCGGCGCCGGTGACGATGGCGACCCTGTCCTTGAACCTCATGCTCACCCCCTCCTCATCATGCAGGTCCAGCGGCTCTCCAGGACGGCCTTGCCCTCCTGGTTGACCACGTTCACGTCGTAGGCGACGACCCCGCGGTCGGGCTTGCTCGTCTCCTTCTTCTCCGCGACCTTGAGGACGCAGTGGACCGTGTCCCCGAACTTCACGGGCCCCTTGTACTTGAAGGTCTGCTCCAGCAGCGCGAGGGTCGTGCCCTCGAACCACCCCTGCGCGTTCACGAGCCCCGTCGCCACGGCGGCCGTGAGCATCCCGTGGGCGATGCGGGTGCGGAAGGGCGTCTCCCTCGCGAAGACCTCGTCGGTGTGGAGCGGGTTGAAGTCCCCCGAGAGCCCGGCGAAGGCCGCCACGTCCGCCTCGGTCACCGTGCGCGCGGAGGTCTCGTACTCCCGGCCGTCCTCCCACTGCTCGTAGGTGAGTCCGCGAAGGCGGTAGCCCATGGGCCAGGATCTCCTGCGGGGAGCGGCGGGGCGAGCCCGAAGACTATCCGCGCTCCGGATCGAGGGGCAACGATTCGGCGGCTCCGCGGCCGGGGGGCGTCACTTCGGCGCCTCCCCCTCCTTCGGCCTCTCCTCCTCCCCGGGGGGCGGCTCGGGCGCGGCCTTCTCCCAGGGAGCCTTCAGGATCTCGAACAGGGGCACGACGTCGGTCCCGTTGAGCGTGTGGTCGGGGAGGCGGAAGACGGTGTCCCCGTCGGAGAGCCGGGCGAAGTGGCCGCCTCCCTCCGCCTCGGAACCCAGGACGAGCGTGCGCCCATCGTCCTTCGCGTCCTTCCCGGACTTCCGGGTCCGTACCGTGAGGCTCGCCGTCGCGGGCGGGTCGCCGAGTCCCCACCTCCCGAGGTCCTCCTTCGCCTTCGCCTCGTACCCCGAGCAGCGAAGCGTGAGGAGGTGGGTGAGCGCCCGCGTGAGCGCCGCCCCGTCGGGCTCGGGGCCTCCGGAGGGCCCCTTCCAGGTGCTCCTCTCGAAGTCGAAGGACTCGGTCCTCCCCCCCATCGTGCGGGTGAGGCCGCGGACCTCGGTCAGGTCGAGCCTCCAGACCTCGAGGCCCCGGAAGGAGAGCCAGCCCTCCTCCAGCCGGTCGAGGAGGTCCTTCGGGAGGAGGAAGAGCGTCCCCGTGGCCCCGGGGTCTCCCTTCTCGAGGAGCCGGGCCGGGGCGTTCCCCTCGGCGTCCCGCTTCCCGAGCAGCAGGTCCCGCGTCCCGGCGTCGTCCGTCCCCCGGAGGAGGAGCCGCGCGGGCGCCTTCTCCGGGTCGTCGAGGCCGAGCGCGGCCGGGTCCTCGGCGTCGAGGAACCGCAGGGCCTCCGTCTTCCGCAGAAGGTCCAGGAGCCCCTCGACCGCGGGGCCCTCGGCGGGGACCCGCTCGGGCTTCTCGAGGTCCCAGCGCTCCAGCATGCGCAGCAGCTTCCAGGACTTCTCCCCGCCGCCCCGGTACTCGAGGGAGTCCAGCCGCGCCCAGCCGAGGCGGAGCGCGTTGCGGTCGCGGATCTTCGCCGGGTCGAGGTCCGCCACCGCCCCCGGGAGCTCGGCGCCGCAGGCGTAGACCGAGGGCTCGCCCTTCTCGGTGAAGTAGGTCCTCCCCCCCGGGGCCTCGGCGCCCAGCAGGATCACCACCGGGGTCTCCACCGCGTTCTTCCGGAGGGTGATGGTGGTCCGCGGCCGGAGCAGCCCGTAGCGGTCGAGGTCCGGGTTGGCGTCGGCGACGAACTCCACCGCCTCCACGTGGAGCGCCTTCGCGAGCAGCTCCTCCAGCGCCTGGGGGTCGGCGGCGCCGCGGTAGGGGCGGGTCACCTCCCAGGTCCCGGCGGAGCCCTTCGAGGCCTCCAGGACCGCCCCGTCCTCCCGCTCCACGGAGAAGGAGCGCACGTCGTAGGAGGAGAGGCCGACGGGCTTCCTCTCGCGCAGCCCGGCGAGGTCCAGCTTCTCGAGGGACTCGAGGACCGGGCCCGGGACGACCCAGACGTCCCCGTTCCCGTCCCTCTCGGCGTAGGCGTTCATCCCCTCCGGGGTGCGCTTCCCGAAGGAGGCGCGGACCTCCCGGCCCTCGAACCCCAGGCGCACCGCGGCCGCGGGCTTGTCGAGGCCCCAGTTCGCGCGCTCCGCGGCCTTCACCTCCCCGGCCCTCCAGAGGTTCTTCGGGGCGAGGCGGGAGAGGTCGTTCAGCAGGTCCTCCACCTTCTCCGAGGAGGCCCGCACGAGCGCCTTCCCGGAGAGCACCCGCCAGCGGTCCTGGACCTTCGCGTCCTTCTCCAGGTGGATCTCCGTCGTGCCTGCCGTCACGTCCAGGGACTTCACCTCGGCCCGGGCGAACTCGAGGAACAGCGCGGGCAGCGCGGGGGCGGGCGGCTCCGGGGCCCCCACGAAGATGGCGACGGCCAGCCCCGCGAAGAGCAGGACGGCCAGGATCACGGTCGTCCACTTCGACACGGCCTACCTCCTCCGGCTCCACCAGACCCCGACCGCGACCCCCAGCGCCAGCAGCGGCAGGGCCATCACGGTCACCCAGAAGGAGAGCGCCCGGTCGATGGGGCGGAGCGTGACGAACTCGGTCTCCACGGTCTTGGGGTCGATGGCGATGAGGTCGCGGCGGACGGCCCAGGAGACGGCGTTGAGGAACAGCGTCCGGTTGGCGGGGACGACCGCGGGGCTGCGCGGGTCGAGGCGCAGGTCCGAGAGGAAGTCGGCGTCCCCGAAGACCAGGACCCGGCCCCCGCCCTTCTCCGACCCCCCGACCTTCCTCTCCGCGGTCGCGGCCACCGGGAGCCGCTTGTCCACGATGTCCCCGGGCTGGGGGTTCATGTCCTTGGATCGCCCCTCGCGGAGGATCAGGACGAAGGGCTTCATCCCCTGGACCTCCCGGGGCGCGTAGACGAGGTCCTCCACCGTGACTCCCTCGGGGATCGTCTCCTCCCGGAAGACGGGGGCGGCCCCCGAGAAGACCGTCACCAGGCCGGAGGAGCGCAGGGCCTCCATGGACGCGTGGCGGCCGTACTCGTCCCTCGTCGCCATGACCTCCCGGGTCGCCAGCACGGCGACCCGGCCGAACGCCCGGTCCGCGACGTAGGACACGATCATCCCGTCGCGGCGCGGCCGGAGCCCGAAGGAGGCGAGCACGTCCTCGAGCCCCGTGGCCACGGCCGCGGGGGGCACCGCCGGCTCCAGCAGGAGGACGAGCGAGCCCCCCTCCCGGAGGTAGGCCCGGAGCGCCTCGGCCTCGGTGCCCGGGATCGGGCTCGTGGGGGCGGCCACCACCACGAGGTCGGTCTCGGCCGGGACCCCGGCCTCCTTCGCGAGGTTCAGCGTCTTGACGGAGAAGTTGTCGTTCCGGAGCGCCTCCGCGAGCGCCGCGAGGGACTGCATCGGCGCCCCGCCCGCGAGGGGCCTCTCCCCGTGCCCCTCGAGGAAGGCCACGTGCCTCTGCACGAAGACCACCTCGTTCATGGCGTTGGCGAGGATGCCCTCGCCCCGGAACCGCTCGTTCCCGAGCGCCGAGCGGTCCCGGAACTCCTCGTTGACGGGGACGACCTTGGTCCGGACGACGAGCTTCTCCCCGGTCGGGCGGTAGCCCAGGACCACGCAGTCGTCCTCCCCCGTGAGCTGGGAGAGCGCGTCGCCGAGGCCCGCCTCCTGGAACTCCGCCTGCATCTGGTCGCCCTTCCGGAGCGCGTCCATCGTGCGGTAGGAGATGCGGGGGCAGGCGGCCTGGAACTCCCGCAGGAGGTCCTGCACGCGGGTCGTGGTGGCGTCCCGGCTCCGCCGTCCGCCCCCGTAGTCCACGAGGAAGGCCAGCAGCTCCCCCTCCACCTTCCCGAGGATGGCGCGGGTCTTGTCCGAGAGGGAGTACTGGCGGGTCTCCGTGAGGTCCGCCCCGGTCCCGAGCCAGTGGGGCGTGAATTCGTGGTTGAGGTAGGAGACCACCCCGAGGAGGAGGATCACGAGGTGAACCATGGTGAGCACGTTCAGCGCCACGCCGGCCCGGAACCAGGGCCAGACGATCCGCACGGTGAGCCAGAAGGCCAGCCCGAAGATCCCCCCGCAGAGCAGGAGCCCCCCGATGGCGGCGACCTTCGCCCCGTTCCCCGCGAGCCCCGTCCACCTCACGAAGAACAGGTCCGCCGCCCTCCCCCCGATGGCGTCCAGGAGGACGAGCGCCCCGAGCCCGTAGGCCGCCGCCGTGACCGCGGTGAGGACCAGCGCCGCGATGGCGTCGTCGAGCCTGACCCGGGAGAGCAGGTAGGCGAAGTACCCGGCCACGAGGGACAGCAGGCCGAGATACGCCGAGGCCAGAGCCACGTCCGAGATGATCCGGGGGGTCCCCTCCCCCTCGCCGGCCTGGATCTGGTGGACGACGGCGCCCTCGGCGAGGAGGACGGCCCCCGCGACGACAGCGGCCGGGACCCACCCGGGGGTCGCGGCCAGCACGGGCCGGGAGGGCTTCACCGGCGGCCCCTCCAGGGCCCGCAGCTCCCCGGCGAGGAGCGCTTCCGGCTCCTCCGGCGGCGGCGGGGGCGGGATCTCGGTGTCGCTCACGGCCCTATCTCCACTTCCGGTACTCGATGGAGCGCGCGGCGAGGAACAGGAAGAAGAGCGTGAAGGTGACGAAGTGGATGGCGTCGAGCGGGGCCAGCACGCCCTTGAGGAACGGCTCCAGGTGCTTGGTCGGGGAGATGTAGAGGGCCGCCTCGGTCCAGCCCGGGGTCGCCATGACCTGGAGGGCCTGCATGATGGGCTCCACGGCCCAGAAGAAGAGGATCATCACGAAGGCGAGGAACGCCCCCAGGACCGAGTCCTGCGTCAGCGTGGAGGCGAAGATGCCGATGGACACGTGGAAGGCCCCGAAGAGCAGCATCCCGCAGTAGCCCGCGACCACGGGCCCGCCGTCGGGCTTCGCCAGCGACGCCCCCGCGCCGATGAACCGCAGGACCGCGTAGTAGGCGGCGGTCGGGAGCAGCATGGCGGCGAAGAAGACCATGGCGCCGCAGAACTTCCCGGCCACGACCTGCACCTCGGACACCGGGGCGGTCAGCAGCGGCTCCACGGTCCCCGAGGCCTTCTCCTCGGCGAAGGAGCGGATCGTGAGGAGCGGGATGAGGAAGATGAGGAAGAAGGCGATGGGCCCGAAGGAGTGGCGGTAGGTGACGGCGGGGATCTCCATCATGCTGAAGTAGAAGAAGAGCCCGGCGGCCAGCGTGAAGAGCACCATCACCATGTAGGGCACGGGGGTGTGGAAGTAGAACTGGATCTCCCGCTGGAGGAGCGCCCCGAAGCGGCTCGTCTCGCAGGCGAGGTCGAGCAGCGCGCCCAGCAGGACGTGGAGGAGCGCGCCCGCCGCCACCGTCCCCGCCGCGGCCCCCAGCACCTCCCCCCGGCCCGCCTTCTCGCCCAGGTCCGCGGTCCAGTAGACGCCCGCGAAGAGCGCCAGCGGGACGAAGAGGACGATCCCGAAGACCTTCAGCCGGTCGAGCGCCCGCTGGACCGAGCAGCGGATCCAGAAGCCGTCGGGCCGCTCGGCGCCGTCCCGGAGCAGGGCCGCGTTCAAGCCCCCCCCTCCCCCGCCGCCGCGGCGGCGGGCTCCGCCTCCTGCGAGGAGAGCCCACGGGTGACCTCGTGGAAGAAGTCCTCCAGGCGGGGCGGATCGATCCGCACCTCGACGAGGGCTTCCCCGAGCGCCGTCTCCAGCGCCGCCCGCACTCCCTCGGCGTCCGCGCGGGCGACGAGGCAGCGGAGGTGGGACCCGCGGGCCCCGTCGAGCGTCAGGTTCTCCAGGGCCCGGACCCCGGGAGTGCCGAGCCGCAGCGCGGCGACCAGCGTCTCGAAGGGGACCCGGGCGCGGACCGACAGCAGGAGGTCCTCCTTCAGGCGGTGGGACAGGTCCTCCACCGTGCCCTCGGCCACGATCCGCCCCCGGGCGATGATCAGCGCCCGCTGGCAGACCTCCTCCACCCAGGGGATGATGTGCGTGGAGAAGAGCACGGTGCGGTCGCGGCCGAGCTCCTTGATGAGGTCCCGGACCTCGCGCACCTGGTTGGGGTCGAGGCCCACGGTGGGCTCGTCGAGGATGAGGATGCCCGGGTCGTGGACGAGGACGTCGGCGAGGCCCACCCGCTGGCGGTACCCCTTGGAGAGGTGGCCGATGACGCGGTCCGCCACGTCCCCGATGCGGGCGCTGTCCAGCGCCCGGCGGATGGCGCCCGCCCGCTCCCGGAAGGGCACCTGCTTGAGCCCCGCGCGGAACCAGAGGTAGTCGGCCACCCGCATCTCGGGGTAGAGCGGCACGTTCTCGGGAAGGTACCCGATCCGGCGGCGGACCTCGAGGGACTGGGTGAACACGTCGTACCCCGCCACCGAGGCCCGGCCGCTCGTGGCGGGCATGAAGCAGGTGAGGATGCGGAGCGTGGTCGTCTTCCCGGCCCCGTTGGGCCCGAGGAAGCCGACGATCTCCCCCTTCTCCACGGCGAAGGTGACCCGGTCCACGGCCCGGCGCGGGCCGAAGTCCTTGACCAGGTCCTGCACCTCGATGGCCGCCATGTCCCGGAAGCGCCTCCGCCTCGTTGGCCCGGATCCCGGGGCGGAGCCCGCCCCTTGCGGCAAGACCTACTAGTGAAACGGACGGAGGGCCGGAATCGGGAAGGGTTTGCGAGGGGCCCCTACTCCTTCACCTCGAAGTCGGCGTCGATGACGCCGTCCTCCCTGCCGCCCTTGCCTCCCTCGGCTTTGCCCGCGGAGGGCATCGGCCCCGTGCCGCCCCGCTCGGGCGGGGCCTCTCCCGCGGAGGCCTTGGCCTGCGCCTCGGCGGCGGCCCTGTAGAGCTTCTCGGTGACGGCGTGGACGTCCTTCTCGAACTCCTGGACGGCCCGGTGCATCTCGTCGGCGTCCTTCGCCTTCTCGCGGGCGGACTCCAGCGCCTTCTTCGCCTTCTCCAGCGTCTTCCTGTCGTCCTCCGAGAACTTCTCCCCGGAGTCCTTGACCAGCCGCTCCACGGTGAAGACGAGCGACTCCGCCCTGTTGCGCTCCTCGATGAGCTCCCGCTTCCTGCGGTCCTCGTCCGCGTGCTCCTCGGCCTCGCGGACCATGCGCTGGATCTCCTCCTCCTTCAGGCCCGAGGAGGACTTGATGACGATGCTCTGGCTCTTCCCGGTCCCCCGGTCCACGGCGTGGACGTTCAGGATCCCGTTGGCGTCGAGGTCGAAGGCGACCTCGACCTGGGGGACGCCGCGCGGGGCCGGCGGGATCCCGTCCAGCCGGAAGGTCCCGAGCAGGCGGTTGTCCTTCGCCAGGGGCCGCTCGCCCTGGAAGACCTGCACGTCCACGGCGGTCTGGTTGTGGGCGGCGGTGGAGAAGACCTGCTTGCGGCTCGTGGGGATGGTGGTGTTCCGCTCGATCATGGTCGTCATGACCCCGCCCTCGGTCTCGATGCCGAGCGTGAGCGGGGTGACGTCCAGCAGGACGATGTCCCGCACCTCGCCGCCGAGCACGCCCCCCTGGATGGCGGCGCCGAGCGCCACGGCCTCGTCGGGGTTGACGCCCCGGTTGGGCTCGCGCCCGAAGAGCTCCTTCACGAAGGCCTGCACGAGCGGCATCCGCGTCTGCCCCCCGACCAGGATGGCCTCGTCGACCTCGGCGGCCCGGAGCTTCGCGTCCGCCAGCGCCGACTCGCAGGGCTTCCGGCAGCGGTCCACGAGGTGCTGGACCAGGCCCTCGAGCCGAGCGCGGGTGAGCGTCTTGGTGAGGTGCTTGGGCCCCGAGGCGTCGGCGGTGATGAAGGGCAGGTTCACCTCCGTCGTCATGGCGGTGGAGAGCTCGCACTTGGCCTTCTCCGCCGCCTCCTTCAGCCGCTGGAGCGCCATCTGGTCCTTGCGGAGGTCGATCCCGGTCTCCTTCCGGAACTCGTCCGCGAGCCAGTGGATGATCACGTCGTCGAAGTCGTCGCCGCCGAGGTGGGTGTCGCCGTTGGTGGCGAGCACCTCGAAGACCCCCTCCCCCACCTCGAGGATGGAGATGTCGAAGGTCCCGCCGCCGAGGTCGAAGACCGCGATCTTCTGGGACTTCTTCATCCCCTTGTCGAGGCCGTAGGCGAGCGCGGAGGCCGTGGGCTCGTTGATGATGCGCACGACGTCGAGCCCGGCGATGCGGCCCGCGTCCTTGGTGGCCTGCCGCTGGGCGTCGTTGAAGTAGGCGGGGACGGTGACGACGGCCTTCTCGACCTCGGATCCCAGGTGGTCCTCCGCGGCCTCCTTCAGCGCCCGGAGCACCCGGGCGCTGATCTCGGGAGGCGTGAACTTCTTCCCGCGGATCTCCACCTGGACCGGCTCGTCCTCGGCCCCGGAGATGCCGTAGGGGACGAGCGTCTCCTCCTGCTTGACCTCGCCGTGGCGCCGTCCCATGAAGCGCTTGATGGAGAAGATCGTGTTCCGGGGGTTCGTGATGGCCTGGTTGCGGGCCCGCTGGCCGACGAGCACGTCCTCGTTGTCGAGGAAGGCCACCACCGACGGCGTGAGCCGGTGCCCCTCCTTGTTCGTGATGACCCGGGGCTGGCCGCCCTCCATCACGGCGACGACGCTGTTGGTCGTCCCGAGGTCGATGCCGATGATCTTGTCCGTCTTGCGGTCGCTCATCCTGAGCCTCCTGATTCTGCGCTCTGAAGCCCCGTCCTGGTAGCGTATTCACAAACCCTGTGCCACCCCTTGCGCCTTGGCCCTGCCAAGGTCGTCTCTGTAACCGTATTATCGGCACTTGGTTATGGGCATGGAGCCGCCGCATCGCTCCCGGTGGGAACCCGCATGATGTCATTCTGTCAGTACGTGAGAATGGCTGATCTCACGGCTGTCACGGTGACAGAAGAGCGGAAGCAGGCCCTACCGCAGCCCGTACTCCTTGATCTTCCGGTAGAGGGTCCGCTCGGAGATGCCCAGCGACTTCGCCGCCTTCTCGCGGTTCCCGCCCTGGGCCTCGAGCGCGGTGCGGACGAGCAGCTCCTCGGCTTCGCCCAGCGACATCCCGGCCAGCGCCGCCGACGGCGAGGGACGGCCCGCGGCGGCCGGCGCCGCCAGGCCCAGGTCCGGGGGGAGCGCGTCGGCGTCGATGACCTTCCCGCGGGAGACCACGACCATGCTCTCGACGGCGTTCCGCAGCTCCCGGACGTTCCCGGGCCAGGCGTAGGCGCGGAGCGCCTCCAGCACCGGCGGGGCGAAGGCCTCGGCCTCCTTCCCGTGGGCCTCGCGGAACTCGCGGAGGAAGGCCCCGGCCAGCACCGGGATGTCCTCCCGCCGCTCGCGGAGCGGGGGGAGCGGCAGCGAGACGACGTTCAGCCGGAAGAAGAGATCCTCCCGGAACCGGTTCTCCTTCACGAGGGCCCGGAGGTCGCCGTGGGTCGCGGCCACGAGGCGCACGTCCACCCTCACCGGCTCGTTGGAGCCCACCCGGAAGACCTCGCGGGCCTCGATGACGCGCAGGAGCTTGGCCTGCAGCTCCAGCGGCATGTCGCCGATCTCGTCGAGGAAGAGGGTGCCGCCGCTCGCCGCCTCGAACTTCCCCTTGTGGGTCCTCATCGCGCCCGTGAAGGAGCCCTTCTCGTGGCCGAAGAGTTCGCTCTCCAACACCCCCGGGGAGAGCGCGGCGCAGTTGAGCGCGAGGAAGGGGCCCCCCGAGCGCCGCGAGTTCTGGTGGAGTGCCTGGGCGACGAGCTCCTTCCCCGTCCCCGACTCGCCGAGGATCAGCACCGTGGCGCTGGTCCCGGCCACGTTGCGGAGCACCTCGAAGACCTTCTGCATCGCCGGGGAGGCGCCCACGATCCCCTGGAAGCCGAACCGCTCGTCCAGCCGGCGGCGCAGCTCCAGGTTCGTGCGGCCGAGGTCCTGCTTCTCGACGACCTTGCGGACGACCTCGCGGACCTCCTCGACGCGCAGCGGCTTCCGCAGGTAGGTCGCCGCCCCCGCCTTCATGGCCTCCACGGCGGCCTCGATGCCCCCCCGCCCGGAGACGACCACGACCTCGCGGTCCGACCGCCCGGCCTTGGCGGCGCGGAGCACGTCCATCCCGCTCGCGTCCCCGAGCACCAGGTCGGTGACGACGATGTCGGGGTCGTCCTCGGCGATGCGCTGGAGCCCCTCGGCGCCCGACGCGGCGTAGGAGGCGTCGAGCCCGATCCCCGCCAGAGTCTCCGCCATGGCCTCGGCGTGGCCCTCCTCGTCGTCCACCACGAGGACCTTCACTCGCGGCAGCGACCGGTCCAGGGCGCTCATGCCCCGCGCTTCCCCGCCGCGGCGGCCGCGACCGGGGCCTCCACCGGGAGCCAGATCGTGAACCGGGTCCCCTTCCCCACCTCGGTGAAGACCTCGAGGATCCCCCCGTGGGCCTCCAGGATGCGCCGCGCGATGGGGAGCCCGAGCCCCGTGCCCGTCTTCTTGCTCGACCAGTAGGCCTCCCAGATGCGCGGGAGCGCCTCGGGGGGGATGCCGGGGCCCGTGTCGGTGACGTCCACGCGCACCGCCCCGCCGTGGACCGAGGTCTGGACGAGGATCTCGCCCCGGCCCTCCATGGCCTCCTCGGCGTTCAGCACGAGGTTGAGCAGCGCCTGCTTCACGTGGTCCCTGTCCAGGCGCAAGGAGGGCACGTCGGGGGAGAGGTGGCTGCGGACCTCGATCGTCCGCTCGTTGGCGGCGGGGGTGACGAAGTCCAGCACCTCGGCCACGATCGCGTTGAGGTCGGTCGGGCGGCGCTCCAGCCGCAGGCGCCCCGCGTACTGGAGGAAGTTCGCCAGGATCTCCTCCAGCCGCGCCACCTCCCTCTCCAGCACCTTCACGCGCCGGAGAGCCTTCTCCCCGTCTCCCCGGCCCTTCTGCAGGTCCTCCCGCAGCAGCCCCAGGTTGATGGTGATGGTCGAGAGAGGGTTCTTGATCTCGTGGGCGAGGCCCCCCGCCACGGGCCCCATGGCCGCGAGGTCCTCCCGACCCGGACCGGTGGCTCGTTCGGCGCACATGCCGGAAATCGTACCGGCTGCGGCGGGGCGGCCGGATGGGATTGGGCCCCTCCTGCGCAGTTAGGATCCTGCCGTGCCCGCCGAGGTCCTCCCGGTCGATCCCTCCGCCCCGGACCCGGAGACGGTCGGCCGCGCCGCCCGGGCGCTGCGCGACGGGCTCCTCGTGATCTTCCCGACGGAGACCGTCTACGGGCTCGCGGCCCGAGCGGACCGGCCCGACGCGGTGGCGGCGCTCCGCGCCGCGAAGGGGCGGGAGGGGGCGAAGCCCCTCACGCTGCACTTCCCGACACTGGAAGAGGCACTGCGCCGATTCGGCCCCCTCCCCGAGGGTGCGGCCCGCCTCGCGGAGCGGCGCCTCCCGGGGCCCGTCACGCTCGTCGTCCCCGACCCCGCCGGGGGTACGGCCGGGGTCCGCGTTCCGGACGACGCCGTCGCCCGCGCGGTGCTGGAGGCCGCCGGCTGTCCCGTGGTGGCGACGAGCGTGAACCTCTCCGGGGAGCCGCCGGCGACGACGGGCGCCGCCGCGGCGGCCTCGGAGGCGGGGCGGAGGGCGGCGGTGGTGCTCGACGCGGGCCCGGCGAGGCTCGGGAAGCCCTCCACCGTGGTGCGCTTCGAGGGGGACCGGGTGGAGATCCTGCGGGAGGGCGCAGTACCGGCGGACGAGGCGCTGGAGGACGCGGCACGGCTCATGCTGTTCGTCTGCACGGGGAACCTCTGCCGCTCCCCGCTCGCCGCGGCCATCGCGGCGAAGGTCATGGCGGATCGCCGGGGGATCGGGGTCGGGGACCTGCTCTCCCGCGGCAGGGTCGCCCGATCCGCCGGGACCGCCGCGGGCACGGGGAACGCCGCCACGCCGGAGTCCGTCGCCGAGGGGCGGAGACTCGGCGTCGACCTCTCGGGCCACCGGAGCAGCCCGGTCACGCCCACGCTCGTCGGGCGGTCCCACCGCGTCTTCACCGCGGAGGCCTCCCACCGCCGGGCCATCCTCGAGTTCGTCCCGGAGGCGGCCCGGCGGGTGGACCTGCTCGACCCCGCGGGCCGGGACCTCGCGGATCCCTTTGGACGCGGGGCCGACGCCTACGGGAGAATGGCGTCCCTGGCCGCGGAGGCCGTCCGCCGCCGGTCGGAGGAGGGGACGCTCGAGGGGGGGTGAGGGATGCCGATCAGGGTCGGGAACATCACGCTCCACATGGGGCCCCGGCAGACGGGGGCCCCCGACGACCTGGAGAAGGCCATCGTCGGGTTCCTCGGGGGGGCGAAGAAGAGCCTCGATATCGCCGTCCAGGAGGTCGACAACGAGAGGATCGCCCGGGCGATACTCGCCGCGGCCCGGAGGAAGGTCCGGGTGCGACTCGTCCTCGAGGCGGACTACCTCAGGGAGGAGAAGGCCCGGACGGACCCCTGGCGGGCCGGAGGCGCGAACGAGGCCAACCGCGCGATCCAGGACGCGGTCCTGCGATCGGCCCTCTACGTCCGGTCCGACTTCAACCCCGAGATCTTCCACCAGAAGTTCGTCGTCCGGGACGGAAACGCGGTGCTGACCGGCTCCACGAACTTCACGGACAACGACGTCCAGAGGAACCTGAACCATGTCGCTGTCTTCGAGGACCCCCGGGTGGCCCGTCTCTTCGCGAAGGAGTTCGAGCACGTCCGCCAGGGGCGCTTCGGGCGGCAGAAGGGGGCGGAGGACCCCGCCGCGAAACCGCGCCGCGTGGAGGTTGCCGGGGTCCCCGTGAAGGTGCTGTTCGCCCCGGAGCACTCCCCCGAGATGGAGATCATGAAGCTGATGGTCAAGGCCCGCGAGCGAATCGACTTCGCCGTCTTCACCTTCGCCCAGTCTTCGGGCATCGACGACGCCATGGTGCGGCTGGCCGGGCACGGGATGCCCGTCCGGGGCGCCATCGACGCGGGCCAGGGAAGACAGAAGTGGGCCTCGACCCCCCTCCTCAGGAGGGCCGGCGTCTCCCTCCGGCTCGTGGGGAGGAAGCGGCCCGTGCGCAAGCTCCACCACAAGCTCATGGTCCTCGACCGCCAGGTGGTCGTCCTCGGGTCCTTCAACTACACGGAACCCGCGAACCGGACCAACGACGAGAACATCGTCGTCGTCGGGGACCTCGATACGGAGGACGCGGCCTCCCGGGGGCGCCAGCGACGGCTCGCCGCCTACGCGTTCGAGGAGATCGACCGCATCCTCCGGGTCCACGGGACGCCGGCCTGACGGGCGGGCGACTCCCCCGGAACTCCCTTGGCGGGTCCGCCGGGGGAACCTAGCATCGCCGGTTTCCCGGGGCCCCCGGCCCCGGAGTCCTGGAGGTGCCCCGCTTGTCCATCCGCGTCCTCGTGAAGAACAACGAACCCCTGGAGAAGACGCTCCGCCGCCTGCGGAAGATCTGCAACAACGAGGGCGTCACCCGCGACCTCAAGCGCTCCTCCTTCTACGAGAAGCCCTCGGAGCGCCGCCGCCGCAAGGAGCGGGAGCGGATCAAGAACCTCCGGAAGGCCGAGCGGGTGGGGAAGAAGAAGAAGACCAAGAAGGAGAAGGAGAAGGAGGAGAAGAAGAAGGGCCGCTTCGGCGGCGGGGGCCGCCCGCCCCGGTTCGGCGGCATGGGCGGTCCGGAGTTCCCCTCCTAGGGACGCCAGGACCGGCGCGGCAAGCTGCGCCGCTACAGGGGCTTCCTCTCCAGCGCCGCGATCTTCTCGATGCGCCGCTGGTGCCTCCCCCCGTCGAAGGGGGTCTCCACGAAGATCGCCGCGAGCGCGAGGATCCTCTCCTCCGTCAGCACCCGGGCCCCGAAGGACGCGACGTTGGCGTCGTTGTGCCTCCGGGCCATCTCTGCGGTGAAGGCGTCGGTGACGACGGCCGCCCGGATCCCCGGGACCTTGTTGGCGGCCATGGCCTCCCCGTTCCCCGAGCCCCCGAGCACGAACCCGAGCGCGCACCGCCGCTGCGCCACGGCCCGGGCGGCCGGGACGACGAAGTCCGGGTAGTCGCAGGACTCCTCGCTCCCGCACCCGAAGTCCTCGACCTCGTGCCCGAGCCCCGCGAGGTGCCGCCGCAGGGCCTCCTTGGCCCGGAACCCGGCGTGGTCCGAGGCGACGGCGATCCGCATGCAGGGGCCCTCCCGGGACGGGCCGCCATCCTAACGCGCGGCGGAAGAACCCCCTCGGCCCCGTCGTCCAACCCCATGGCGGAAAACGGTGGCCGGCCCCGGGACGGCCGTAGACTCGCCCCGGCCGCATCCGGCCGCGCCCCCGAGGAGGATCGCATGCACCTGAACCGCGCGCGGCGCCGGGGGCTCCCCGGCGCGGCGGCCGCCCTGGCCCTCCTCCTCGCCGCCTCCGCCGCGCTCGCCCAGGAGAAGAAGGACGAGCCGCCCGTCCCGGTCCCTGCCCCCCCCCCGGCGGCCCCGGGCGAGAAGATCGTGTCCTTCACCTCCCCCCGGGAGGGCTGGACCCTCCTCGCGCTGCTGGAGGCCGTCAACAGGCAGACGGACAGGAGCGTCATCTACGACAGCGACATCAAGGCGAAGGTTGAGAAGAAGAAGATCGAATTCATGGGCACCCATTCGGTGCCGACCTCGCGGCTGTTCGACTGGCTCCAGGGCGTGCTCTCCTTCGAGTCCTACATCCTCATCCCCATCGGGCCCGCCGGCTACGAGCAGTGGATGGTGGTGGACGTGACGAACCCGGCCATCCGGAGCCGCCCCACCTACGTGCGGGAGGGTGAGCTGGACCTGTGGAAGGACCGGGACGGCGTCTACATCGTGGCGACTCTCCGGGTGAAGAACCTCGACGCCGCCGACCTCAACCGCGCCCGCACCGGCCTCCAGCAGCTCCTGACCACGACCAACACCATCGGCCGCATCAACGAGGTGCCGGGCCAGAACGCCTTCATCATCGCGGACTTCGCCCCGGTGGTGTACGCCTGCAAGAAGTTGCTGGAGGCCATGGACGTCCCCATCCTGGAGAACAAGCAGGTGCTCGAGCGCGTCCAGATCCAGTACGCGCTGGCCTCGGACATGGCCCAGATGCTGAACGACCTGCTCTCCAACGTCACGGCCGCCGGCCAGCCCCGCCGCCCCGTCAACCCCCAGCAGCCCCAGCTGAAGCCCGATCCCCAGATCATCGACGACAACCGCTCCAACAGCCTCATCCTCTACGCGGTCCCCGAGGACATCGCGAAGATCAAGGACCTCATCGCCCAGCTGGACACCCCCTACCGGGGCAAGAACAAGATCCACTTCCTCCCGCTCAAGTACCAGGAGGTGGAGGACGTCCAGCCGATCCTCCAGGAGCTGATCTCGGGGACGGCCTCCTCCTCGTCCGCCGGCCGGACGGGGAGCACCCGCACCTCCCGGTCCTCCCGGAGCCGGACCAGCCCGTCGGTCCCCGGGAACCCGAACCCGCAGACCCCCTTCGGCGGCGTCTCGGCCGGGGAGGGGGAGCCGGTGATCATCGCGGACGAGAAGAACAACAGCCTCATCATCCACGCGACGGACGACCAGTTCGCGGACCTGACCGAGCTCATCGCGCTCCTCGACCGTCCCCGCAAGCAGGTGCTCATCGAGACGGCGCTCATCGAGCTGTCCGTCAGCGACACCTCCGAGTTCGGGTTCGACCTCTTCGGCGTCGGCGAGAGGATCGCCATCGACACCAACGGGGACGGGGAGGTGGACACGCTGACCGACACCCGGAGCTTCTTCGGAACCTCCTATTTCGGCAACTCCGGGATCGCCACGACGAACGTCAACGGCGTGGAGGTCCCCGTGGCCGTTTCCCCGACGCTCGAGCCCAACTCCCTGAGCCCCGGGCTCACCGCGGGGATCATCAAGAACGGGCGCATCCCCGTCATCTTCAAGGCCCTCCAGACCCAGATCCCCGCCAAGATCCTGACCATGCCGTCCATCGTCACGAGCGACAACCAGTCGGCCACGATCAAGACCACGGAGACGATCCCCTACAAGACGGTCACGACAACGACGGCGAACTCGACCGAGTCGTTCTCCACGGTCCCCGTGGAGACGAACCTCACCATCAGCCCCAGCATCTCCGCGGACGAGTTCCTCCGGCTCCACATCTCCCAGCAGGTCTCCAGCATCAAGGGGCAGGCGCCGGGACAGCCGCCCCAGACGACCACCCGGAACATCGAGACGGAGCTCCTGGTCCCCAACGCGGCCACCGTCGTCCTCGGGGGCCTCATCGACTCCAAGGAGCGGGAGACCCGGAGCGGGGTCCCCTTCCTCATGGACATCCCCGTGCTCGGGTTCCTCTTCCAGAAGAGCGTCAAGGCGGTCGACAAGACCAACCTCTACCTTTTCGTGACGCCGACGATCATGAAGGACCTCGCCACCTTCACCGACTACCACCGGATCTCGTGGGAGAAGAAGGTCCAGCAGGACAAGCTCTTCGGGGAGGCTGTGGACCTGCTGGGGACGAAGTTCCTCGGGGACTCGGCGCCCCGCTCCGCCGGGGACGCGGTGAACCGGATCGACGCCGCGGGGACTCTCGACGCCTACCGCTACGGGGGCGAGCCCACCGACGCGGAGCGCGTGGAGGGGGCGCGGCGGGCCTGGGAGGAGATGGAGCGGGAAAGGGCCCGGAAGGCCGCGGAGGCGCCCCCGTCCCCCCCCGTCCTCCCCGAGGGGCCGAAGTAGGCGCGATGCGCGACACCGTCGTCCGGATCCTCCGGGAGGAGCGCCTGCTCGACGAGGAGCGGCTGGCGGAGATTCTCCGGATGGAGGAGGAGACCGGCCAGACGCTGGACCGCGTCCTCCTCCAGAAGGGCTACCTCGCCGAGGCCGACGTGCTCCGGGTCTTCTCCCGGGCGCTCGGCATCCCCATGTTCGAGGACCTCTCCGGGTCCTCCGTCCCGGCGGAGTTCGTGAACCGCGTGCCGGTGAACTTCGCCCGCACCTACGGCCTGGTGGCCCTCTCCCGCGAGAACGGGTCGGTCCGCGTGGCGACGTCCTCCCCGCTGGACACCTGGCCTCTGGACGACCTCGCCTCGATGATGGGCTGCGAGCTGGACCCCGTGCTCGCCCCGCGCACCGAGATCACCAACCTCATCAACAAGGCCTACAAGCGCAAGGCCGACATGGTGGACGAGGCGCTGGACACGCTGGAGGAGGGGGACCTGCTCGGCCTCACGGCCGAGGTCGAGGTCTCCGAGGACATCCTCGACGTGGCCAACAAGGCCCCCATCATCAAGCTGGTCAACATGGTGCTCTTCCAGGCGCTCAAGATGCGCGCCTCGGACGTGCACCTCCAGCCCTACGAGGACCGCCTCCAGGTGCGCTACCGCATCGACGGCATCCTCTACGACATGGAGTCCGTCCCCAAGAAGGTGCAGGAGGCGGTCATCTCCCGCATCAAGGTCATGGGGAAGATGGACATCGCCGAGCGGCGGCTCCCCCAGGACGGCCGCGCCACCATCAAGCTCGGGGACGGCGAGGTGGACATCCGCATCTCGTCGGTCCCCACCTCCCAGGGCGAGCGGATCGTCCTGCGCCTGCTCGACCTCACGGCGCGCCTGCTGGAGCTGGAGGAGATCGGGCTGGACGACGAGGACCTGAAGATGGTGGACCGCTACATCCACTACACTCACGGGATCATCCTCGTCACCGGGCCCACGGGCTCCGGCAAGACGACGACGCTCTACGCCTCCCTCCAGCGCATCAACTCCTCCCAGAAGAACGTCCTCACCATCGAGGACCCCATCGAGTACCACCTGGAGTCCATCAGCCAGATCCAGGTGAACGTGAAGAAGGGGCTCACCTTCGCCGCGGGCCTCCGGAGCCTGCTCCGCCAGGACCCGGACATCATGATGGTGGGCGAGATCCGCGACGACGAGACCGCCCGCATCGCCACCCAGGCGGCGCTCACGGGCCACCTCGTCTTCTCCACGCTCCACACCAACGACGCCGCGGGGGCCGTGGCGCGCATCCTCCACTTCGGGATCGAGCCCTACCTCGTGGCCTCCTCGGTGCTCGTGGTCATCGCCCAGCGCCTCGTGCGGCTCGTCTGCCCGGAGTGCAAGGGCGCCTTCGACCCGCAGGAGTCCGACGTCCGGGAGCTGGCGGAGATCGGGCTCCGGGTCTCCGACCTCCCGGGCGGGAAGCTCTTCCGCGGGGCCGGGTGCCCCAACTGCTTCCAGACGGGCTACACCGACCGCTCGGCCATCTACGAGATCCTCCCGGTGGACGAGGTCGTGAAGCAGCAGGTCATGGAGCGGGCGGCCGCGAGCGTCATCAAGAGGACCTCGCTCGACCGGGGCTGCCGCACGCTGCGCATGGACGGCGCCTCCAAGGTGGTCGCCGGCGTCACCACCGTCGAGGAGGTCCTCCGCGTGACCCAGCTGGACGCCTTCTGAGATGCCGGTCTTCGAGTACCGGGCGCTGGACCGCGAGGGCCGGGTCCGCCAGGGCATCCTCGACGCGGACACCGCGCGGGAGGCCAGGGTCAAGCTCCGGGGCCAGAAGGTCCACGTCGTCGACCTCCGCACGAAGTCCGACGTCGGGGGGCGGGGCTGGGCCTGGGTCCCGGGGTTCCTCAAGCGGCGCCACGCCGACGAGGTCGCCGCCGTCACCCGCCAGCTCGCCACCATGCTCCGGAGCGGGATCCCGCTCGCGCAGAGCCTCTCGGCCCTCATCGACCAGGCCGAGCACCCCGACGTCGAGGCGGTGCTCCGCGACGTGCGCGAGAAGGTCACCCAGGGCGCGAGCCTCGCCGACGCGCTGGCCTTCCACCCGGCCTACTTCACGGAGCTCTACGTGAACATGGTCAAGGCCGGCCAGGCGGCCGGGACGCTGGACACCGTGCTCAAGCGACTCGCCGACTACCTCCAGAAGCAGAACCGCG
>Ga0247727_10007507_pt1 | contig 20737 bp, 24 predicted proteins | sample WisWelCaveWW1625_FD_202498 | JGI IMG/M metagenome (GOLD analysis project Ga0247727, IMG submission 202498) | Biofilm microbial communities from Wishing Well Cave, Virginia, United States - WW16-25 | ecosystem: Environmental > Aquatic > Deep subsurface > Groundwater > Cave microbial mat | place... | reverse complement strand
CGGCAATACCGGAGCCAACGCCGCTTCAGTGAACAAATCGCCGGTGACAAATTCAACCGGCAAATTTTCCAGCCACGCGAGCGAGCTGGTTTTTCTAATCAGACAATAAATTTTTGTCTCGACGTTCCCCGGCTTATTTCGCGCCAGCAGAGCATTCACCAGAATACTGCCGATAAATCCGGTCGCTCCGGTTATCAGTGTACGCATGTCACCTCCGAGATTTCAACTGAATATCGCTTGATTTCTAAAGAGCCAATCCGTATATTTACCTAATTTAAAATTTTCCGGCGTCTATTGCAAAAAATTCATAATACTTTATTCCGAGGAGGCAGGTTTGGATCTTTTTGAGAAATGTCGCAACTTTACGCGCGCGCAGCAGGCGAGAACGGAAGGATGGTATCCATATTTCAAAGCCATCGAATCCGGCGCCGATTCGGAAGTCGTCATTGACGGCCGCAAGCTGATCATGGTCGGCTCGAACAATTATCTCGGTCTGACGCAGGATCCACGGGTCAAAGAAGCCGCGATCAAGGCGGTGGCAGCATTCGGTTCCGGCTGCACCGGCTCGCGCTTTCTCAACGGCACGCTGGCGCTGCACGAGGAGTTGGAACACCGGCTGGCAAAATTTATGAAACGCGAGGCGGCGCTGTGTTTCTCCACCGGTTTTCAAACCAATCTCGGCACCATCGCCACCGTCGCCGGCAAAGATGATTTGATTTTTACCGATCGCGCCAATCACGCCAGCATCGTTGACGGCTGCCGTTTGTCATTCGGGCGCACGATCAAATTCAAGCACAATGATCTGGGCGATCTCGAGCGGTTGCTGAAAAAATATCCCAATTCCGCCGGCAAGCTGATTGTGGCCGACGGGGTTTTCAGCATGGAAGGCGATATCATCGACTTGCCGCAACTGGTGAAACTGGCCGAGAGATACGCCGCTCGCATCATGATGGATGATGCGCACTCAATCGGCGTGTTGGGCAAACACGGGCGCGGCACCGGCGAGCATTTCGGCCTTGAGGATAAAGTCGATATCGTGATGGGCACGTTCAGCAAATCTTTCGCCTCGCTGGGCGGTTTCATCGCGGCGGATGCCTACGTGATCGATTTCATCAAACACCATTCGCGTTCGTTGATTTTTTCGGCAAGCATGCCGCCGGCCTCCACGGCTTCAGTGATCGCCGCGCTCGATATTATCGAGCAGGAACCTGAGCGCATCGAATGTCTCTGGAAAAATGCGCGCAAAATGAAAACCGGTTTCGCCGCGCTCGGTTTCGACACCGGCAAATCCGAAACGCCGATCATTCCGATTCTGGTCGGTGATGATATGAAAACATTTTCGTTCTGGAAATTGTTGTTTGACAACGGCGTCTTTGCGAATCCGGTAATCACGCCGGCGGTGCCGCCCGGGCAAGGCCGCATCCGCACCAGCTATATGGCGACGCATACCGACGCCGAGCTCGATCACGTTTTGCAGGTGTTTGCCCGCCTCGGCCGCGAGTTTGGGTTGATTGCGTGAGAGCGATTGTATCGTCGCTGCTGTTTAGGTAAAGGCAATGTCATTCGGTAAGAATCTTTTTTGCCTATAGCATTTTTTCTTAAAATTCAAAAGGATTTCTCCTGAATGACAGATTTTTTCTGACGCATTGAGGAGGAAGCCGCTTGTCAAAAATCGACATCGTTCCGGTGACCGATTCTCGTGACCGGCGCGAGTTTATGTTGTTGCCGTGGAAAATTTACCACGGCGATTGGAATTGGGTTCCCCCGCTGATCATGGATTTGAAGAAGCTCTTCGATAAAAGGAAACATCCATTTTTTTTGCATTCGGAAGCGGATTTTTTTCTGGCGCGGCGCGATGGTGAATGTGTCGGACGCATCGCTGCGATTCTCAACAATAATCATAATAAATTTCATAATGAGCGCGGCGCGTTTTTCGGTTTCTTTGAAACGATCAACGAGCCAGCCGTTGCCACCGCGCTGTTGGAAAAGGCGGCGGATTGGGCGCGAGCGCAAGGCATGACGACTTTGCGCGGCCCGACGAATTATTCGACCAACGATACCTGTGGATTGCTCGTCGACGGCTTTGATTCGCCGCCGGTGATTTTGATGGCCTACAATCCGCGTTATTACGTTGATTTGATCGAGAAAGCGGGATTCAGCAAAGCGATGGATCTTTATGCCTGGTGGATGACAAAGGCGCACGGGATCAACCCGAAAATTCTCCGCATCGGCGAGAAAGTTTTGAAAGAAGAAAACATTCAACTGCGCACGATGAAGGTGAAGGACTTCTGGGGTGAAGTGGAAATTATCAAGAAGGTTTATAATGATGCGTGGAGCGCCAACTGGGGATTCGTGCCGATGACGGACGCCGAGTTTGTTTTTCTCGCCGAGGATTTAAAACCGGTGGTCGATCCGCGGTTGGTTTTGGTGGTGGAAAAAGACGGCGCGCCGGTGGGGTTCTCGCTGTCGCTGCCCGATTACAATGTTGCGCTGAAAAAAATCAATGGACGATTATTGCCGTTCGGCCTTTTAAAATTACTTTATTATAAAAGAAGCATTAAACACATTCGTGTGCTCACGCTGGGTGTGATAAGAAAATTACAAACCAACAGCGGCATCGGCGCGGCGCTTTATATGGAAACGTTTCGTCGCGCTGTCGCGGCCGGATTCAATGCCGGCGAATTCTCGTGGACGTTGGAAAACAACATGCTCATCAATCGCGGCATGAAACTGCTCGGCGCCGAGGTGTACAAGCGCTACAGGATTTACGAGCGGGCGTTGTAATTTTCTTCTACTGCGAAATAAAAATGTTCCTTTGAAAAGGGAAGATTGTCGCTATGTTTTCCCTGAATTCGGCATTGCATGAAGGAGCAAATGGCTTTGAAATATATGACGCCGGAAGAATATCTGGCCCTGGAAGAGGCTTCCGAAATCAAGCACGAATATTATCAAGGCAAAATCTTCGCGATGGCCGGCGGTTCCGTCAACCACAATCGCGTCAATAAAAATCTCATCAAACATTTTGAATCCGGCCTGAGCGGCAAGCCGTGCGAAGTCTTTATGGACAATATGCGCCTTTGGATCAAAGCCAATGGCCTTTTTACATATCCCGATCTCATGGTGGTTTGCGGCGAGCCCGAATTCTATGAAGGCCGGGACGACATGATTACCAACCCGGTCGTGATTGTGGAGGTGTTGTCGAAGACCACCCAGGATTATGATCGCGGCGACAAATTCAAGCTCTATCGCTCCATTCCGACATTGCAGGAATATATTCTCATCGATCAATATTCGGTTCATGTCGAGCAATACTATTAATCGAAATCAAGCTGCGGTTGCGAAAACCGGATGACGTTTACCCACCTTTTGCAACTTTACTCTCTTCTGCCGAAAAAACTCTTGCTTTCCTGCCGAAATTTCTGTATTTTTATTAAAATTATCAGGGACATCCCGATTTTCATTTGCACAATAAATTTAAAGGAAAGTCGGGACTTTTTGAAGTCTTTGTTCTTTGACACATCGTCACTTCGAATTGGCCTTAAAAGAGGGCTATGTGGCCCTCTCTGATAAGCATGTTCTCGTTTTCGCCGAGAGCAAAAATCCCGATTTCCATTTTTATAATTTGAAGGAAAAAGTCGGGATGGATTCAGTGTTACAGTAAGGATTAAAATATGAGGAAAGAGATTCTCATCAATTCCTCGGTCGGCGAAACGCGTATTGCCATGCTCGAAGACGGAAGATTGGTGGAGTTGTTTACCGAACGTCCGGAAGCGGAGCGTATGGTCGGCGATATTTACCTCGGCAAGGTGGTGAATGTGGTGAAAGGGATGAGAGCCGCCTTTGTGAATATCGGCCACGATCAAGATGCCTTTTTGCATTTTAGCGATATTGGCAACACGCTCCAGGAGTACAGCGCGTTTTTAAATTTGGAAAACTCCTCCGAAAATGGTCACACGCTTCGACGCGAGTTTCACGAAAGGCCGGTTCCGAAAGAGGGACAACAGATTCTGGTGCAGATTATCAAGGAGCCGATCAGCACGAAAGGCTGCCGGATAACCACCGAGCTGTCGCTTCCTGGGCGCTACTGTGTGTTGGTGCCCAATAGCGAGATGGTTGGCGTCTCCAAAAAAATTCAAAGCGTGCGCGAGCGCAAGCATTTGCAAAAAATGGCGCGCGAGCTGCGCCCCAAAGGGTTCGGCTTGATCGTCCGAACCGTTGCCGTGGGCAGAGGCGACGAGGCGCTGCACGCTGATGTGGACAATCTGATCAAGACCTGGCGCAAAACCGAAGAGCGCATTAAAAGCGTGAAACCGCCGAGTCTGGTTTACAAAGATCTCGGAATGGCGTCGAGCGTCATTCGCGATTTGTTCACGCCCGATATTGACCGTGTCATCGTTGACACGCGAAAGCTGTATCAGCAAATTGCCAACTATCTTCAGGAAGTCACCTCGCAGCAGAGCAGCAAAGTCGAATTGCATCGCGGCAAAAAGCCGCTCTTCGACGCTTACGGAATCGAGCAAGAAATTGAACGTAGTCTGTCGCGCAAAATTTGGACGCGCAGCGGGGGCTACATTCTGTTTGACCACACGGAGGCGCTAACCGCCATTGACGTGAACAGCGGCAAATATATGGGCCGCGCTCACCACGATGAAAATGCGCTGAAGATCAATCTGGAAGCTGCGCACGAGATTGCGCGGCAACTCCGCCTGCGGGACATCGGCGGGATCATCGTCGTCGATTACATCGACATGACCGACCCGCGATGCAAACGCCGCCTGCAAGATGAATTCCGTCGCGAATTACGCAAAGACCGCGCCCAGTCCAATATCAGCCCTATCAGCGAATTCGGGTTGATCGAGATGACTCGGGAACGCGTGCGACCGAGCCTGTTGTTTTCGTACAGCGAGCCCTGTCCGACCTGTGATGGCACCGGCAGGGTGATTTCAAAAGCCACCGTGCTCACTCGAATTGAGCGATGGCTCATGAAGTATAAGCTGGTGGGCAATGAGCGAAATTTACGCTTGAAGTTGCACCCGGAAGTGTCCAGTTTTCTCAGCAATGGATTTTGGAGCCGCATCCGCCGGTTGATGTGGAAATACTGGATGAAAATCGAATTGCTTCCGGATGAATCGTTGCGGATGGATGATTTCAAATTTTATTCCAAACGCGACGGCCATGAGATTGTGTCGTAGGACAGGCGACGTCTGCAGGGCAGCTTGCCTGTCACACATAAGTGATTTAAAACGGCCCACGAAATACGCGAAAGGAAAAGCAATAAGGCAAAATAATTTGCCGGCAAAATGATTAAAAGTTTTTAAATAGTTTTGCCTGTTGTTTTCTTGTGATTCGCGTGTTTCGTGGGCTTGTTCATGAGTAGGAAGAAAACTAAAATTTTTTGACAAACACTTTTGCCTTAGTCACTGGCAAACCGGCCAGCCAGCTAACCGGCAAACGAGCTTTTAAAAAGCAGGAGAGAAGTTTCATGTATGCTTTGGTTGAAATCGGCGGCCAGCAATTTAAAGTCGCAGCGGGCGATGAAATTTTGACGCAGAAACTCCCCGCCGAAGTTGGCAGCAAAATTAACTTTGATCGCGTTTTGATGGTGGTAGATGGCGAGGTTGTAACGGTCGGTCAGCCGGTCGTCTCCAGCGCTCGCGTCGAAGGCACGGTGGCTGGCGAGCAACGCGCGCCGAAAATCATTGTGTTCAAAAAGAAACGCCGCAAAGGCTACGCTCGCACGCGCGGACATCGCCAGCAGCATTCGCGTGTTCGGATTGAACAAATTGTGATGTAAAGGCAAAAAAGATAAAAAGAAAATAGGATAAAACGATTTATAAGCTTTTCTTATTTTGCCAGTAATCATTTTGCCTTATTGCTTTCAAATGGAGAAATAAAAAATGGCTCATAAAAAAGGCGGCAGCAGCACCCACAATGGCCGCGACAGCAATCCGCAATATCTCGGCGTCAAGCGTTATGACGGACAGGTCGTGCGCGCCGGCAGCATTATCGTGCGCCAGCGCGGCACGCGAATTCATCCAGGCGACAACGTCGGCAAAGGCGGCGATGACACGCTGTTCGCGCTGATCGACGGCACGGTGAAATTCCAACGTTTCGGCAAGACCAAAAAGAAAGTCGATATTTTGCCTGCCGTAACGACATAAGTGGATTGACATTCGATAAAAAGGCCCGAGAAATTTGTTCTCGCGGCCTTTTTTGTTTGAGTCTCATTGTATTTTGAAATGTTAACGCATATTCGACGGCAAAATCTTAGTGTTAGTTTCATAATTGGTTTTTTTTGCATTGCTCACGCCCTCTTCGCCGGCGCGTGGACGCAGCGCAAAGCGCATTATTACTTTCGCCTCAGCGGCTTCGCTTTCAACTCGCGCGCGATTTTCGATAAAGCTGGAAATCCGAGCGACTTTACACAAAACGGCCGTTTTACCGATCGCAGCGCCTATGCTTATCTTGAATACGGTTTAAGCGATTTCGTGACGTTCGTCGGTTCAGTTCCTTACAAAAATTTGCGATTTCGTTCTGAGGCAACCACAACGAACGGCCAATCACTCGATAGAAAAACAACGGGCTGGGGCGATGTTTATCTCGGCGCGCGTTATTTGCTCTCTAATCAAAACACCGTGACATCGCTGCAAGGAGGTTTCAAGCTCAACACCGGTTATCAAACCGACTCGACAGCGTTGAATCTCGCGCCGCCTCTCGGCGATGGGCAGACTGATTTCGAGTTGCGCGCATTAATTGGGAAATCGATTTTTCATCATGCCGCTTACTACAATTTGGACATCGGCTATCGCGTGCGCGGCGGCAAGCCGGTGGACGAAATTCCTTTCGCGCTCGAAGCCGGCGCCGGACTCGGCAAGCTCGGTTTATTGATTGCACAAATTTATGGCGTTCGCGCCCTTTCCGGCGCGGAAGCGTCAACGATCAAAGCGCAGAGTCAAACCTCTTTAAACCCGGTCGAAGATTATATCAAGGCGCATGCGCAGTTGATTTTACATTTTCAGAAAGGCATGGAGGTGGCCTTCATTTATGAAAAAATTCTCACCGGCCGAAATACCGCGACAGGTCGAAGTGTCGGTGTGGCGCTGGCGTTTTACAGTTTTAAAAAATAATTCCTTGAATTTCTTCCAAAACCTTGCTATTTTAAAATGTCAACGATTGAGTTATTAAATTCTAAACAACTTTAGGTATAGGCATTTATTTTTATTGGTTGGCAAAAATTTAAGTTATCAAAAATGAAGGAGAACCCATGGCTCTGGAAGTAACCGATGTTAATTTTAAAGACGAAGTCTTGAATTCCAACATGCCGGTGATGGTGGATTTCTGGGCGGAATGGTGCGGGCCGTGCAAGATGATTGCGCCGGCGGTCGTGGAGCTCGCGAAAGAGTATGACGGCCGCGCGAAGGTCGTCAAGCTCGACGTCGACGCCAATTATCAAACGGCCGGCGCCTATGACGTGCGCAGCATTCCGACGCTGCTCTTCTTTAAAAACGGCAAAGTCGTCGATAAAATCGTCGGCGCCGTGTCCAAACAAAAACTTAAAGAAAAGTTGGAAGCAAATCTATAATTGCCAGCCGCGCAATTGGAAAATTCCAATACGGCGATAAGAGATATTGGCCGAAACCTCGTTTCATGATCAAACAGGTTTCGGCCAACTATTTTTTAAGTATATGTTGTGAATGTCATGCTCCAACAAAATCATTATGACGTGCTGATTGCCGGCGCTGGGCCGGCCGGTTTGAGCGCTGCCGTCACCGCAGCGCGAGCGGGATTGCGCCTCGCTGTTTTTGAGCGCAGCAAAGAAATCGGTTATCCCATCCACACCAGCGGCGGCAGTTGGATCGCAGAGTTGCGCCAGCTCGGCGTGCCGGAACGTTTCATGCATCCCATTCGCACCGGAACATTTCTCGCGTCAAATGCCCGCGCCAGCTTTTCTTTTGATCCGCCGGTGAGTTGCATTTTAGACGTGCGCGGCCTGTATCAATTTCTTGCAGCGCAAGCCGCCGAAGCTGGCGCAGATATTTTTCCAGGCACGGCGGTCGAGCGTGCGATGATGCAAGACGATCAGCCTGTTGGTTTCATGACGCGACAACACGGTGAATTTTTCGCGCCGTTGCTCATCGATGCCAGTGGTGTGGCCGGCGTGCTGGCGCAACAGATGAATCTGCGTGGGCCGATGACGCGGTATGGTTTAGGAGCGGAATACGATCTTTACTGGCCAAATTGGCCGGCGGACACGATCGCTCTACTCTTCGGCAGTTTTGCTCCCCAGGGTTACGGCTGGGTTTTTCCGCACGGCGAGTCACGAGTGCGTATTGGTATTGGCGTGCTTCATCCCGATACAAAGACTGAACCTCGACATTTACTCAATCAATTACTGAATCGCAAAGAAATCGCCGGCCATTCGGTTCCACGCCATTCGGCGGTGGAATTGCATTTTGGCGCTATTCCGGCCGTGCCGCCGTTGGCAAAAACTTCTGCTGCCGGTTTGCTGGTGGCCGGAGATGCCGGAGGTTTGATTTCAACGCTGTTAGGTGAAGGCATTCGCTTCGCGCTGGATATTGGCCGCCTGGCCGGCGAAGCGGCGATTGAGTCGCACCGCACCGGACGCTTCGATGCGGCTTTTCTCGAACGTTTTTTTGATGAACGTTGGCGCGCTCGTTACGGCAAGCTTTTCGCATGGGGCTATCAGATCAACCGGCGCCTCGCACAATATGATGATCAAGCGTGGAATGAAAAAATTTACTTGCTGGCGCAATTTCCGGTCGAGACGATTCCAGCGCTTTTGAAAGGCGAGATCTCCACGCCGCTGTTGCTTTCGTTGTTGTGGCGTTACCGCCGGCAATTCAGCCAACCCCGGTTGCGATATTTGTTTAAAAATATGTGGAAAAAGGCTTGATTTTGAAACTGCATTTATCTATCTTTTAACGTTTTGCAAACGACGGATTTTTATCTTTAGGAAGAGTATCATGGTGGTTTTGATCATGGCCGGGGGAGCGGGAACGCGTTTTTGGCCGAAGAGCCGCGAACGCCGTCCCAAGCAACTCCTTCCCATTATCGGCGAAGAGACGATGCTGCAAAGCACCGTGCGCCGATTGCTGCCGTTGGCGCCGGCGGAAAATATTTTTATCATCAGCAACCAGGTGCAGTACAACGGCATTGTCGAGCAATTGCTGATGCTGCCGGCGGAAAACATCATCGTCGAGGCCCGGTCCAAAAATACTGCTGCCTGTATCGGCCTGGGAGCGATTTTGCTCCAACAACGCGAGCCGGATGGTGTGATGGTGGTATTGCCGGCGGATCATTTGATTGACGATGACGAGGTTTTTCGCGAGACTTTGTTGAATGCCGGGAAGATCGCGGCCGAGGAAGAGGTTCTCATTACCATCGGCATTCAACCGACTTACCCCGCCACCGGCTACGGTTATATTCAATTCAGCGACAGCCGCATCACCGTCGGACCGGCGACGGCGTATCGCGTCAAAACGTTTGCCGAAAAGCCGAATCTTGAAACCGCCAAAAGTTTTCTCGACAGCGGTGATTTTCTATGGAACAGCGGCATCTTCGTCTGGCGCATTCCGGTGATCATGGCGCAGATCGAAGAACATTTGCCGCATCACTATGACGGCCTGCGCGAGATCTCGCGCTATCTCGGCAAGCCCGAGCAGAACAGCATCATCGACCGCGTTTATCAGCAGATCAAAAGCATTTCGATTGATTACGGCGTGATGGAGAAAGCCAAAAACGTCGTGGTGTTGCGCGGGCAATTCCGCTGGAACGATCTGGGAAGCTGGGACGAAGTTTACAAGTTGCTGCCGAAAGATCAGGATTACAATGCAACGGGTGAGAATCAGCACATCCTGTTGGATAGCAGCGGCTGTCTGGTGGATGTGCCCGGAAAAACCGTCGCCGCCGTCGGTATTCGAGACCTGATTATTGTGGAGACGGAAGATGCGTTGCTGCTCTGTCCGCGCAGCCGCGCGCAGGAAGTCAAGGATTTGGTGGAGCTTCTCAAGCGCCGCAAGCTTAATCATCTTCTGTAACACCAACGGCGCGCCGGTTTATTCTAATACGCATAAAACTGGCTGGGAAAAATTATGAAGGAAGATGAAATTCTATCCGGTTTGGAAAAGTTGGTTGAAAGTTTAAGTATTCAGTTGCGCTACGAAAAGGGAGATTTTGCCGGCGGTTATTGCGTGCTTAAAGACCAGGGCATGATGATCGTCAATCAGTCGCTGTCGCCGGCCATGCGCATCAAAGTATTGGCACGCGAGCTGGCCGGCATAAATCTCGCGGATGTCTTCGTCGTGCCGGCGCTGCGTGAAGTGATCATGGAGGCGGCCCCGACCTCCTCCTTAAAAAAGAGCAACGAAAGTCGGGACGAATCCCTCGTGAGTGTCATCGAACCCACCGCATTGGAGAACTAACATCGTAGGAGGCGATATGGATAAATTTGAATTAGTTCCCTATTTTAATGAGGCGCTGTTTATCCCGGCCTTGCGCGCCAGGACCAAGGAAAGCGTTTTGGAAGAGCTGGTCGATTGTTTCGTGCAGGCTAAATTTTTGCGCAATCCGACTATTGCGCTCGAAATGGTGCATCGCCGCGAGCAGCTCGGCAGCACCGGCATTGGCCACGGCATCGCCATTCCGCACGGGCGAACCACCGCCGCGGCGGAAGTGATGATTGCGTTCGGTTATTCCAAAAACGGCATCGACTGGCAGGCGATGGACGGAAAACCGGTGCATCTCATGTTCATGGTTTTGGCGCCGCCGCAGGAGCTTAACAATCGCTATCTTCCCGTTCTTGGCCGTCTCGTCGAAGTGCTCAGCGAACCTCATCATCGCGATAAATTCCATTCTGTCGGCACCTATTCCGATTTCATCAACCTTCTCAAAAACTAATGTCAGGCAAAATTAAAACTCAGATCGAATTTCTCGTGGCGCTGCAAGACCTCGATATTATGATCAAAGAAATCGAGGAAGTGAAGGAATTGGGTTTCGAAGTCAAAGGCGAGGGCTTGTCCGCCTTAATGGGTGCGCGCGATGACCTCGTGCAAAAAATTAAAAAGCCGCTGCTGGCGGCTTATGAACGCCTGCGCAACCGCTACAAACGCGCCATCGTTCCGGTGAAAGACGACAATTGCCTCGGCTGTTTCATGCGCCTCCCCACCTCGATTACGGCGCACGGCCGCACCGACAAAGAAGTGCTCATCTGCGAAAATTGCGGGCGGATACTTTACTGGCTGTCGTGAATGCTTTTGCCAAAACACTTGCAAACTAAACAAAATCATCCTATATTGAGATGTTTTGTGTTTGCAATTTTCTGGCGCATGACCATTTCATAGATTTCATGAAATACGAAGAGTTTCTGGAAGAAGTTCAAAATGGCCGCCTCAAACCGGTCTATTTTTTTGCCGGCGAAGAAACGGGCTTCATTGACGAAGGCGTCGAGTTTCTATTCCGGAAATTAGTAACGCCGGAAATGCGGGATTTCAATCTCGATTCGTTCTATGGCAGCGAAGTGAACGCGGCGCGCGTGATCGACAGCGCCACGAGTTATCCGTTGATGGCCTCGCATCGCGTCATTCTGCTGCGCGACGTGCAGAAAATGTCCCCGGGCGATTTGGAGGCGCTGGCGAAATATGCGAGCAAGCCCAATCGCACGACGTATTTGATCATCACCATGCGTGAAAAAGATTCTCGCAAGAAAGGCCTCGAAGCGTTGCGCAAAGGCAGCGTCTGTGTCGACTGCCGGGCGCTTTATGAAAATCAAATCGTGCCGTGGATTCAAAAATACGTGCGGCGTTTGAATATGAGCATCACCGGCCCGGCGGCGCAATTGCTCGCCAGCGAAGTGGGCGCTTCCACTTCAATGCTGCGCGGCGAGATCGAAAAAATTCAGCTTTATCTCGGCGCGCGCCAAGAAATCACCGAAGAAGACGTGCAGCAAGTCGCCGGATTTCGCAAAGAATATTCGATTTTCTCTTTGCAAGATGCGGTGGGCGCGAAAGACGTCGCCGGCGTGCTGCGCATCTATGAAAATTTGTTCCCCAATGCCAGCACCGGCGCGATCATCAGCAGCCTGGCGCGATATTTCGGCCAATTGCATTTAGCGCATGGCTTGCCGGACCGGCGCGACCAGGCCCGGCTCGCCGAGAAAGCGGGCGTGCACGCATTTTTCGCCGAGCGCTTGCAAAAGGCGGCGCAAAATTATACGCCCGCCGAGATCGGCAACGCGCTGGAAGTCTTGTTGCAAACGGATTATTTGATGAAAACCCAGGGCGTCGTGGAAACCCTGGCTATGCGATTGATGTTGATTGCGATTGTGCGTTGTATTTCGCCAGGGTTTTTACCTTCTTCCCTGAAGGAAGGAAGATGAATGGCGGAGCCTACTCAAACCGTTGATCATAAAATCAGTGACGAAGATCTGATCGAAAAATTCCAACGCGGGGACATCTACGCGTATGAATTGATCGTCAAGCGCTACAAGGACCAGCTGCTGAACTTTGTCTATCGCTTTCTCGGCAATCAGGAAGAAGCCGAGGACGTCGTACAGGAAACTTTTTTGCGAGTTTATCGCAATCGTCACGCCTATCAGCGCGTGGCGAAGTTTTCGACCTGGATTTACACGATTGCCGGCAACCTCGCCCGCACTGAGTTGCGGCGCCGCAATCGCCGCAGAATTTTTTCGCTTTCAACTCTTGGCGTTGAAGACAAGGAATATGAAATTTCCGACGAACTTCTCAGCCCGGAGCGGCATACCAACACGGTTTTGAGCGAAGAAATCATTCAGCGCGAAATCAACAAGCTTTCGTCGAAGTTCCGGGAAGTCATTATTTTGCGCGATATTCAGGAACTTTCGTACGAAGAAATCAGTAAGATTATTCGGGTTCCGATAGGAACGGTCAAATCGAGGGTCAATCGGGCGCGATTAAGGTTGCAAGGCCGCCTCAAACATTTGCTTGATAAGAATAAGTAATTTTAATCTATTTTTTCAAAAAGGAGTTAAGGCTCTTTAAACTTGTTACAGTAAGGGTTGAGTATGAAAAACTGCGAGAGGTTCACACAGCTTCTCTCGGACCATGCGGAGAATTCGCTGGCGTCCGCCGAGAAGCGTGAACTTGATGTTCACCTGGAACAATGTTCCGTATGCCGCTCTGCCGTCGATGGGGTCGTCAATCTACGCCGTAATCTTCGCCGCCTGCCCGCGATTCATGCGTCGTCGGATTTTGATACAATCCTGCGCACGCGCATAAAACTGGATCGCCGCGCCCACTTCGCGCCGATATGGAATATGCGGTACGTCGCACCCCGGCGACTCGCAACTTATTCGGTTGCGGCCGTCGTTGTCTTTGGCTGTGTGTTTTATTTTTGGCAGCGTCCCTCCGCTAAAGCGCTCCCGCCCGCCTCTGCTATCGCCGTTACTCAAATGCAACTCGCTCCCAACGGTGTTTTGACGCAGGTTTCTCCCGCCAAAATTCTTTACACGCTGGATCAGGTGACGCCGCAATTGTGGCCGAATTTTGGCGCGACCCGCAAGGGATCGGAACCCGCTTCATCGCCAGCAGATTCATCGCGAACCGGTCCTGCACCCCGGCCGGCTGCCACTCCGGTTTCACATCAGCCGATTACTTTCTAACCGGATATGTTTGTGAAGCCAAAGTGTTGTCGTGCCGCTGCTTTCCCACGAATATTGTTGCGTCAATCAAACCAGCTCATCGTAACTATTGTCGTTTTATTGGCGAACAGTGTTTCGGCGCAAAATCTGCTAACGACACTGGAGCGGGAAATGCGCCACCTCGTGGAGGTTGCCAAACCCTCCGTGGTGACGATTATGGCGTCAACGGCGGCGGAAAAATCGGGTGAGGGCGGCCTGTTCGGCCTGTTTCGCGGCAAAAAAAACAACCAGCCGGAAATTAAAGTCGGCAGCGGGTTGATCGTCAGCAGCGACGGTTTCATTGTGACAAAAGAGTCGGTGATTCGCGGCGCCAATCAAATCGAAGTCACGCTCGTTAATGGCGAACTCTTTCGCGCCGAAACGGTGGCGTTGGATTCAGCCAGCGGCGTCACCGTTGTCAAAATTGCCGGAGAGAAATTTTCACCGGCGCAAATCGGCAGCGCCGCCTCCGTGCAGGCCGGCTCGTGGATGGCGGTGATTGGCAATGCGTTGGGCATGCCGCAAGCCGTTTCCGTCGGCGTGGTCAGCGCTCTTCATGCGAGCGGCGTCATTCAAATTTCTGCGAACGTCGATCCCGGCAGCAACGGCTCGCCGGTTTTTAACGCGCAGGGCAATGCCGTGGGCATCGTCTCGGGACGGATGGGGCTCGCCCCCAACAGCGTGATTCCGGAAAATTATTTTAGCTGCACTTCATTGGTCTATCCACTGGCTGCATTCCTGCCCAGGCTTCGGCAAATTATCCAGCGCTATTATGAAACACGCGGCTGGCTCGGCATCACGGTTATGGCCGACGCCAAAGACCGGCAGCATCTCAAAGTATTGAGCTTTGCCAAAGACGGCCCGGCGGAACGCGGCGGCCTCCAAATTGGGGATGTCATCACGCATTTCACCAACAGGCCGGTTGACGCATTTACGAATTTGCCGGCATTGGTTGCAGCCTGCCGGCCCGGCACGAACGAGACGTTGACGGTTATGCGCGGGGATAGCGCTATCAAACTCACCATGCAAATCGGACAGGCAGCGCCGATTGCCCTGAGCGAGCTGCAAGCTGCTCGCGACGAGATCGCGCATGATATGGAGCATGACGAAGGCAAAGCGTCGGCACAAATCGAGATCAGGAAGATCGAAAATTTGCAGCTTCAGCAACGCATTAGAGCTTTGGAAAAAGAATTGAAGTATCTGCGAAGCTTGCAACAAAAACATTAAAAAGTCATATCAAATCTAAAGGAGTCATGACATGGCAAAAAAAGAAGGTGGTTTTCAGGCGAAAATAGCCAAGACGGCTGCCGGCGCCGATGCGTTCGCGGTTAAATGCCCGAAATGCGGTGAGCCGATTCATCCGGTGCAGCTCGTGGTTTCCGAACGCACGCCGAAAGGTTCCTGGAAATTCAACGAGCGTTACCTCGGCGCCTGCAAATGTACCACCAAAGAAATTTATGGGTAGGGTGGATAATTCTTTTGAAGCGAGAGAAAATATTCCGTGATATTAGCGCGCGTCATCGGCACCGTTTGGGCGACTCGCAAAGACGATAAATTGCAAGGCTTGAAATTGCAAATCGTGCGCCCGGTCACGCTGGATTACAAAGATCGCGAGGGCTTTCTCGTCGCGGTCGATGCGGTCGGCGCCGGCGTCGGCGAAGTCGTGTTGGTCGTGCAAGGCAGCTCCGCTCGCCAGACTGCGGCAACGGAAAACAAGCCGGTCGATGCGACCATCATGGCGATCGTGGATAAATTGGATGTCGTGTAAAAAAGATAAAAAGCAAAAAAGATAAAACGAAATTTTATCATGTTTCTCGCGCGTGTGATTGGCACGATTTGGGCGACTTGCAAAGATGAAAGCCTTGTCGGCGCCACGATGCAATTTATTCAGCCGCTTGATCGCTTTAAGAAAAATTCCGGCGAGCCATTGGTGGCTATTGATACGATCGGCGCCGGCCCGGGCGAAGTGGTGTTTTACATCACCGCACGCGAAGCTTCGATTCCTCTGCGCCATGCGCTTTCCCCCGTTGACGCTTCGATTGTCGGCATCGTCGATACAATCGAAAATTATTAAATCATGCCGAACCCCTCGCTTCTCCCTGAAATCGTTCTCGCCACGCGTAATCACGATAAAGTTATCGAAATTCGCGCAGCTTTCGCCGGCATGCCCATTCAAATTTTAAGTTTGGATAATTTCCCGCAGGCCCCCGAAGTTGTTGAAGATCGTGACACCCTCGAAGCCAATGCCATCAAAAAAGCGCTGGAGATTCATCGGCATACCAATCTTCCGGCCGTCGCCGATGACACCGGTTTGATGGTTGGCGCGCTGAATGGCGCGCCCGGCGTTTACTCAAGCCGCTTCGCCGGGCCCGGCGCAACATATTTTGATAATGTACAAAAATTGTTGCGAATGATGGAAGGCGTTCCTTTGACGCAACGCTCCGCCGAGTTTCGTACGGTTATCGCGCTGGCAGTAAATGGCGAAACGTATATAGTGGACGGCCGCTGTCCGGGGCAAATTACGCTTGCGCCGCGCGGCAACCGCGGTTTTGGATATGACCCGGTTTTTCTCGTGCCGGAATTAAATAAAACTTTTGCGGAAATGGCTCTCGCCGAAAAAAATGAAATCAGTCATCGGGGGCGCGCGTTGGCCAAATTTAGAAAATTAGTGGAATCGAAGTTTTTATCATAACCTGTCCGGCAAATTTTTAAAAAGAAAAGCTCCGTGCATTACAATCACGGAGCTTTTTTGTTTTGAAACTTTTGTGTTAAATCAAGCTACGGCTTTTTTTTGTCCCATATTTGCCAGGAAGTAAACCAACGAGCCGACGCCCCATAGCACCAGGCTGGAAACCACTCCGCCAATGAGATGGCCGCCGATGTGCAGCAGCGGATTCAAGTTGCCGCCGTGTTCAAGATCGGTATAATAAGTATCGATCCCGCCAAAAGCATCGATAAGAATGCCAAGAATGATGAGCGCCGCCGTCGACATGGCGAGCGTGAAAGCGATCCCCAATAAATCGCGATAGCCGTATCCCGCCGCATTGGCGCGAAAGGCATAAACCACCATCAACACGAGCAAGAGAATGGTGACGCTGGTAAAATGCGTGCCCTGCGCATAAGGAATGTTAAGCACCGGCTTCATCAGAAACCGAATCACCGAGACGAGCGCCAGCAGATAAATTCCCGTTTTAGTAAACTGCCAGTACTCGCTCAAAGGCTTGTTGAACACTTTCATACAACCTCCTCAGGTTAAAAGTTAAGGATTGGCGTCCTTCCCATGGCTTGATCCATTGACTTCACAAACGGTTTGCAGGCAGCGCAAAATCGCTTTTGTATAAGTTTCCGGATCGGTGCGAAATGCGGCGCCGTGTGTTGCTTTCGGAATGATGAGGATATTTTTACGAGTGCTCGGCGAAGCCTCATAAAGCTCCTGCGCGACTTCCGGCGGCATGCGCGTATCAGCCCCGCCGGCAATAAAGAGAATCGGGCGGTCGCCGATTTTTTGCACGGCGCGGCGCAGATCAAAATCTTCCGAGCCGAAACCGATGCGCCATCTGGTAAACAGAATCAATTCATCCACAATCGGAAATTTGGGCAAGCCCATCAAATTTTTGGCGTGATGCACGATGGTATGATCAAATGAGAGAAAGCTGCTGTCAATAATCAATCCGGAAATTTTTGGCTCTTCGGCGGCGGCCAGCAAAGCTGCGGCTGCGCCCATTGAAACACCGTACACCACGATCGGCGATTTGATCTGCAAGCTATCGGTTAAATAATGCACCGCGCCGATAATATCGAGGCGCTCGAGATAGCCCATGCCTGTCAGCTCGCCGCCGCTTTTGCCGTGCCGGCGAAAATCCAGCAGTAAACCGGCATAACCTTCCTGCCAAAATTTTTCGGCGCGATCCAACAGCTCGAGGCGCGAGCGAAACATGCCGTGACAATAAATGATCGCGGCCGGCGCCTCATCGCGGGAAAAATACCATCCGGACAACGCGGTTCCATCCTGCGAGTTGAAAGCAACTTCTCGAAAAGCCAGATCGCTGCTGATTGCCGCCGGCGTAATTTCCCGATCCGACGGCCGCGAGCTGGCGTGAGTGATGAGATACGAGAATCCGAAGGGCACAACGAAGATGAAGAACACAAAAATCAAGATGCCCAAAATCATGAGTATGAGCCGCGTCCTGCGCCAAAGTTTTGTGCGTTCAGGCTTCGTTGGAACGGATGAATGGGTTGGTGATTCCGTCATTTTTCGGTTGAGATACTTTGGTTTTATTTTGATTGGAGGCGCCTCCGGGCTCGCCGATCCACATCATCAAGCTGCCGGCGATCAGGCTGCAACCGGCGGCGAAATAAGCAACGGCAACAAAACCAAATCTTTCGAATAATACACCGCAAATGGCGACGGCGGCAGCGATGGCGAGCTGCGAAGCGGCGTTGCGCAGCGCGATATAAGCGCCGCGCTCGCTTGCCGGAACCAGCTCGCTGATCAAAGCTTGAAACGGCCCTTCGCGCAGCGCCATGGCCAAACCGCCGGCCGCACAAAAGAAAAAAACACTTGTTTGCGTTTGCACGATTTTCACCATAAAAAGAACAATGGCTAATATCATACTGCTCAATGCAATCATCCGTCGTTTGCCGAGACGATCGGAGAGCCAGCCGCCGCCGAGCGCGCCCATCACGGAAGCAGCGCCGGTCAACATAAAAACTGCGCCGATCGTCGCGATGGACATGCCAAACGCCGTTGTCAACCAGACGCCGAGATAGGTCACCACTCCAGCCACTGCGGCTGAAACCGTCATCGCGAGCAGCAGGCCGAGAAGCGTTGTCTTGCGAATCAGATAGCCCGGATAATTTTGCAGTTGTTGTCGCAGCGCTTCTTTTGCAAAAGATAAATTGCGAACCGGCGTCGTCGTTGAATCGTTGCGGCCATCATTTTTTGCCGTTGCCAATCGTGATGGCCGCATGAATATTCCGAGCAGCAATGCCAACGCGGCGAGCAGAAGATATAATGTTCGCCAACCCCAGGCAGCGGTGATCCAGGCGCCGAGCGGAACTGCAATGACCGCCGCGATAAAATAAATCGCGCCGAGCCACCCCATGGCGCGGCCGCGCCTCGTGTAATCGAATAAATCGGCGATTTGCGCGATCACGCATGCCGAAATGGCGCCGCCAGCTAACCCCGCCAACAATCGCGCGAAAACATAATGTTCGAAGCTCGCGGCAAAATAAGAGATGACGGCGGCGCCCGCAAAAACAAACGCGGCGGCTCGCAAAAAAATCAAACGCCCGATTCGATCCGACATTGGCCCAACCACCAGCGCCCACAGCGCAGCGGCGATGGCATACGTGCTGACCGCCGTTCCCATCACTGCCGGAGTGACGGAAAAATCCTCCGCCAATTTCGGCAAAATCGGCGAAATGATTTGCACGTCCGTCAAGCCGAGCAGAAAAATGCCGAGTAAAAGAACGAATAATCCGAGTCGATTTGGTGTCGCCATCCTTCAAAGCATCCACGTCTGGTTGTGTAAAAGATAAACAAATTTTGGTTTTAGTCAAGCTTTAAAATGCTTGATTCAAACCGATTATCATCTGATACGGCAAGACCTCAACAGGCGAAAAATGTTGCAGCAAAGGAAATTGAAGAAAAGTTCCCCGAAGTCAAAGTTGTTGCGATCTCTAAACCCTCGAGCGACAAAAAAAATTCTAACCCGCCGGCAACGTAATAACCGCGCCTTGCTCCGGCTTGCCGTGAAAATGCTCGAACACGACGGGATCTTTGGTGAAATAAAAAATCTGATGCGACGCGGCGAGTGCGTCGATAATTTGCAGGGCGTTGCCCATTCGGCGCGCGTCGGCGTGCGCGAGCGGATCGTCGAGCAAGAGCGGGATGGACTCGCCGTTTTGCGCGAAGATTTCCACCACCGCGGCGCGGAGCAGCAAATAGACTTGCTCGATCGTGCCCATACTCAGCTTCATCAAAGAAACCGGCGCCGCGATTTCCGGCCCTTGCAGGCGAATGGAAAAATCCGTTGGATCAACTAACGCGCTGGTGTAGCGTCCGTTGGTGAGTTTACCGAGATGCCGGCTCAAGAATTCGTTCAAGCGCGGCGCAAAATCACGGTGTAATTGTTGCGCGGCCTGCGCAATAAAATCGCGCGCCAGCTCCAGCGCTTGCCGGGCATTTTCCAGATTTGTCACTTCTGCTTCAACCAGCGCGATATCTTCTTCGATTTCGGCCAGAGGCGGCAAACCTTGCAGCCGGGCCGCCACGCGTTCCTGCAAAATCGCCAGCGTCTGTTCCTTCGCATGAATTTCCTGCTGCAGGGTTTCGCGCTGCCGCTGCAATTCCACCCGCGAGATTTCATTCAACGGCGGTTTCACCGGCTCGCTGCGCTCTTCCGGCAAAGAATTCGCCGCCGTCGCGTTGGTTTTGGCGTCGAAGGCGCGCAGTTGCTCGCGCAGATGCGTGATGGCAGCGGCAATGGCTTCGGGAGTTTCTCCGGTTAAAATTTCCGTCTGCAGCGCCTCGGTTTGTTGATCTTGCATTTGCAGCGTTTCCAGATATTCGCGCTTCTGGCAGCCGTTTGTAAAAATTTGGAACGCTTTCTCGCCGACCGGTTCCGTAATTCCGGCTTTCTGCAAGACCTCCTCCAACTCGTACGTCAGCCGCGCCAGAATTTGTTCGATCTGTTTTTGCTTCTCGTCGATTTGCGCGAGCCGTTGCTGCGCCGCGGTTTTTTCGCTCCAAAGCTGATGGCTCTCGCGCAGGCGTTTTTCGGCGTCGTGCAGCGTTTCCGGCGCGATGTGGCCGATGCCGATCGCCATCATCCAATTCATCAGCGGCTGCTCGATCTGGCTCATTTTTTCCTGAAGCTGCTTTTCGGCTTGAATCACGCTGCCGAGTTTTTCAAATTGCAGCCGATGCTCCTCCAATTCCATAATCGAAGCGACTTGATAACGCAATTGCACTTCACGAAGTTCTTGCCGTTCTTCCATGTAGCGGTTTTCAACTTCCAGCAATCTCGCCCCGAGCTCGCGGCTGCGGGCGCCCCAACGCAC
>Ga0247727_10007506_pt1 | contig 20737 bp, 20 predicted proteins | sample WisWelCaveWW1625_FD_202498 | JGI IMG/M metagenome (GOLD analysis project Ga0247727, IMG submission 202498) | Biofilm microbial communities from Wishing Well Cave, Virginia, United States - WW16-25 | ecosystem: Environmental > Aquatic > Deep subsurface > Groundwater > Cave microbial mat | place... | reverse complement strand
ATGAAATATTTGCCCGAGCTGCGGCTGGCAATTCAACATGAACTCGGGATTCAAAAGCAGGATAAAATCGCAGCATGAAACTTCGGAGCTTTTTTTCAATTCCAACTAAAAAAGAGATTGACCCGTTCTTATTATTGCCTTACCTAATGTTGTTTACTGGCGGCAGCGCCTCAAGTTCTTACAGGGAAAGTTTCGGTATACTGAAGGAGGCATAATGGACAATTCCCATTTTCATTTTTATGACTGGGAAACCTCTTTTCAATTGGTCAAAAACGCCGGTTACGAAATTATAGCCACAATTGCGGATGGGCATTTCCCTCTACCGATTTTAAGAAAAATTACCCCGTCGCTCGCATTGAATCTTGATAAAATAGCAACTCGAATGTGTCCTGGATTGTTTGCGTTGCAGTTTGTGATTGTGGCAAAAAATAGGCTTTAATCAAGAATGGTAATCAGATTAATGTTGATTATAGTAAACTGAAAACATCAGCTGAATTTTTAATTTAAACGAAGAACAGTCCATTCCTTCGTTAGCCCTCATCCGGATACATTTTTTACTAAAACATCCACTACTTTGTTTGGGCTTAAAATACATTATTATTGGGTGTGAAGCGCACAATCATGAGAAAGCCCCTCGTTAGTGTAATAATTCCTACCTATAACTATGCGGAGTTTATATGTGAAGCGATTAATAGTGTTTTGAAGCAAAATTTTCCACAGCACCTTATTGAAATTATTATTGTTGATGATGGTTCCATAGACGATACAAGCGACAAGATCAAGAGTTACGGAAATGCAGTAAAGTATTTTTATCAAGAAAATATTGGAAAAGCATGGGCAACCAAGATTGGAATCGAAAATGCACAGGGTAAATATATTTTCAATCTTGATGCGGATGATTTGTTCTTGCCCGATAAATTGCATAATGTTGTTAACATTTTTGAGCAAAACAAGGATATTGTTCATGTTTCCCACCCTGCGTTTTGCTGGAATGTAAAAACAAATACTAAAACTGTCGAACCAATTCCTAGCAGCATTATTGGCAGGAAAATATTGGGAAGGAAATTTTTATCATTTCTTTATAGGCGTAATATTTTATTTGGTGGTGGGTCAACTTTTGCCGCACGCACCCCGATTTTAAAGGACCTTTTTATTTCAAAGGAAATTGATATGATGACCGATGAATATTTGGTTTTATCAACGCTAAACCAGGGGTATTCTTTTTTTTTGAAGGAACCATTGTCTGTATGGCGAATCCATGGCAATAATTATTCTAACACCAATCCTAATGACGGCTATGAAGGATTGATGAAAAATATTAAAAGCATGGAGGCAATTCTAACTATTCTTTCAAACAATGATTTTGAAGATAGTCTTAAAAAGCTATATAAATTCAAAATAACTATAGCAAAACTTGCGATGCAGGAAAAGGTTGGAAACAAATCATTTGATGATATTGTTAATATGTGGGTCGAGCTGATGCGTAATGCCAAGATTTTTGGTCCAAATATAGTTAATATAATGAAGTGTTATACGGTTTTAAACCGGACGATTCCAACCAGAGTTTTAAATGTTTGCAAAATGGCAAAGCGGTTTCTCCCCTAGAAATATGGTGGCAACAACTATCCAAATCGTTCCTCGTCTTCCCCCTTGGATTGATGGCGTTGGGGATTATGCTTTGAATTTGGCACGTGAGTTACGAAAAAGTCATAATATAGAAACACATTTTATTGTTGGCGATCCTGAGTGGGATGAGCCGTCAAAGGTCGACGGATTTAGGGTTAATAAGATCGACTCTCGTAGCCCCAACGCTTTATTCGAACTACTTCACAACCAAAATGATATGTCTATGCCGATACTATTGCATTATGTAGGGTATGGTTATGCAAAAAGAGGTTGCCCCTTTTGGCTGCTCGAAGCACTTAAAAACTGGGGAAAAGAAAATTCACAAGTACGCCTTATGACAATGTTTCACGAACTTTATGCTTCTGGACCACCTTGGCGGAGCTCATTTTGGGTATCTCCCATTCAGAGGGGTTTGGCTTGGGAGATTTCTAAACTAAGCGATTTTATTTTTACAAGCCGCAATCAATATGGGAATGTACTGCGTCGCTGGAATTGGGCATCGCAGAAGGCAATACATGTGATCCCTGTTTTTTCGAATGTTGGTGAACCCAAAGAGATCCCGCCTTTAAAGAATCGACAACGGCGAATGATTGTCTTCGGGAAAAATAGACGGCAGATTTACACAGACCAGATAGAAAATATTTTTCAGGCTTGTAGGGCTTTAAATATAGAAGAAATTGTGGATGTTGGGCCATTGACAGGTTTAGACATTAAGGATATCCGTGGGATACCCCTTGTTTCAAGAGGCGAACTCCGGGCAGAGGAAATTAGTTCGTTAATGTTAGGCTCTACCACCGGCTTTTTGGATTGCCCCACCAATTTTTTAGGCAAATCAACCATATTCGCCGCTTATTGTGTACACGGATTAGTTCCCGTCGCGGGGAAATATATTGGAGATGCTGACGGGCTTAAGATGGGAAAACACTACTTGGTAATGAGTGATGATTTGAAAGTTGTATTGGAAGAGGAAATGCAAATGATAGCATGTAACGCCAACGCTTGGTATCAAGAGCACAGTCTGGCAAGACATGCCGGAATCATCGCAGCATATTTAGTGACACCATAAATGATTATGGTGATACAGATGCTGAGTTATTCATTTCATCACTGTTTTTTGGTTAAGGTCCGAATGGAAAGCGTTGAAATTTTTTGATCGTAAAGTAAATCAAAATATATGAGTGAAATCCTCAAGTTTAATAGGCTAAAAGCAGCAGAAGCTAGCGGCGGCATAAGCAATAATGTGATCTACTCTATGTTTGAAAGAATCTTGATTCAAATTGATGCAAAAGGAGATATTTTGGATTTTGGTGCCGGCGCTGGAAACCTGACCAAACGTTTACAGAAGATGCAACGCTTTAGTGCGATTACTGCTGCAGATTTGCTAGGCCGTCCACCTGGTATTTCTGAGCAAATAGAATGGCTAAACTGCGACCTTAATGACAAGATCGCTGCTCCAGACAAATCATTCGATGTAATTATATCGGCCGAAGTCATTGAACACTTAGAGAATCCTAGAGCTCTTATGAGGGAATGGTCAAGAATGCTTCGTCCTGGTGGTAAGCTTGTATTCAGCACACCTAATAATGAAAGCTGGCGGTCTTTGTTAGCGCTTCTCTGGAGAGGACATTTCGTTGTATTTGGCGATACATGTTATCCTGCCCATATCACCGCGCTCCTTAGAAAAGATATTGAACGGATACTTAAAGAAACGGCCTTTTCGGCTCCCAAATTCATTTTTACAAATGTTGGAAGGTTTCCAAAATTCCCACAATTGACCTGGCAAAGTATTTCATTCGGTTTCTTAAAAGGGTTACGTTTCAGCGATAATTTAATGGTAATTAGTCAAAAACCCGAGGCGTGTGAGTGAAAATTATTAGATATCTCAACAAGCCGGAATACATTTTTAGACCGAGGCAAATAATTCGAAATATTTATTGGAAGTTCAAAAAATATAATGTGGCTGCTGTCGAGGTTGTTCTCCCGTGGGGGATGAAAATCAAGATATGCCCAAGTGAAGCAATTGGCCGTTCGATATGGACAATGGGATTGTACGATTTAAGTGTAACGGAAGTACTGTGGAGATTAATTGATCCAGGAGATGTTGCTATCGATGTGGGAGCTAACATAGGTTATATGACAAGCATTATGATAAAGAGGGTAGGGCGTACGGGTAAAGTTTGGTGCTTCGAGCCGCATCCTCAACTATACCAAGAGTTAGTAGAAAATATAAAATTATGGAAAGGATTATTCGAAGAAACTCAAATTCAGACACAAATGTTAGCCTTATCTGACTATTCTGGGGAAGCTGTTCTTGAAATTCCCAAAGATTTTGATAAAAATAAAGGAACAGCATCCATTTTATCATCTAATGAATTGTCGAAACATAAATTAGCTATTAAGAGATACACAGTTCCGCTGATAAAGTTAGACGAAATTTATACAGGCGCTGAAGAAATAGGTATTCTTAAAATTGATGTGGAAGGACACGAGCTTAACGTCTTACAGGGTGCTAATAAGCTAATCTCCGAGTCACGGATCCGTGATATTATTTTTGAAGATCATAATGGGTATCCAAGTTCTGCCAGCCAATTTCTGAAAAACAGCGGCTATATGCTATTTCAAATTTTGAAAGGATTTTGGAAGCCATTACTTAAGCCGCCAGATCAAAAACATTTTCATCCTTGGGAGCCGCCTAATTATCTTGCAACCAAAAGTCCTTTACGTGCCACTGAGCGCTTGAAAAAATCCGGTTGGCAGTCGTTGCATGTCTATAAAGAATAAAATTCCTTCAATCATACTTTCCTTAACTTCTTACCCTTGTTAATCTTTTATCATGAAAATCCTTTTTTATTCACCTGCTTTTTACCCTAGTATAGGCGGACTTGAAACCATAACGTCCATTCTGGCTCATGAGTTTATACGTAAAGGATACCAAGTGAAACTAGTTTCACAAATTCCATCAACGGATAGTAAAAGGTTCCCCTTCGAAGTAATCCGAAGGCCTAGCCATTTTAAGTTATTAAGTCTGGTACGTTGGTGCGATGTTTATTTCCAACTTAATATCAGTTTGAAAGGACTTTGGCCTTTAGCGCTTATTCGTAGGCCCTGGATCGTATCTCATCAGGGGTGGTATGCTCGTCTGGATGGAAGTTTGAGATGGCAAGATAAGTTGAAACACTTTGCAACAGGATTTGCTACTAATGTAGCCCTTAGTCAGGCTGGGTCTAATCATTTATCGGTGCCTTGCGAGCTGATTCCCAACACTTATGAGGATGAGCTTTTTTATGAGATGTCTGAGATTCCTCGCAATAAGGATCTTGTTTTTTTGGGGCGGTTGGTTTCAGACAAAGGATGTAATTTACTCATATCGTCGCTAACCAAGATCAAACAAAAAGGCTTTGAACCAAAATTAACCATCATTGGGGGAGGACCGGAAGAGGCAAATTTACGCAAACAGATAAAAGAATGCAAACTTGAGAGCCAGGTCGATTTTGCGGGTATCGAAACAGGTAAAGAATTAGCAGTTTTGTTGAATAGTCATAGAATTATGGTGGTACCTTCAATCTGGAATGAGCCCTTTGGCATAGTTGCGTTAGAAGGCATTGCTTGTGGATGTGTGGTTGTTGGATCAGAGGGTGGGGGTCTTAAAGAAGCAATAGGTCCTTGTGGTTTGACTTTTCCAAATGGAAATTTGGAAGCATTAACTGTATGCCTGATGGATCTTTTGTTGGAGCCTTCAAAATTGGAAAGATTTAGAATAGAGGCTCAAGAGCATTTGTCCCGTCATAAACCAGCTAAGATAACAGAAGCTTATCTGCAGGTTATGAAAGAAGCTCTTCAAAACAAATCGAAATGAGTGACAAAGTTGTAGCACTCGTTCTGGTTCCGGTAGTTGTTATTATCTTTTCGTTTATTTTTTGGCGTAAGGCCACCATATTTTTAATGTATTGGGTGCTTGTGTTAGGTGCAGTTCGGAAATGGTTTTTTCCCGGCCAAGCTGACCTTGTGTTTTTTTCCAGCCACCTTATTTTAACTGGGATTTACCTGCGGTTTTTCCTTTCAGGATATCGAATTCTTAAAGGTTCTCCGGCGCTCATTTTGTTAATGGCTAGTCTCATCGGTTGGGGATTTCTTAGCCTGCTTAATCTCCGCATGCCAGATATTCGGATAGGAATTTTAGGTATCGTGATTCATTTTTACTTCATTCCGTTGATGTTTATCATTCCTCGAGTCTTTCGAACGCGTAAAGAGTTAATAAGATTTTTAGAAAGGTATGCATTATTTTCTGCTCCCCTACTTATATTGGGAATTATTCAATATTTTAGTCCGTTGGATAGCCCGCTTAATTTTTACGTGAGTGAAACGATGTCCATTTCAACCATAGGACAGTATCCAAGGATTACTTCTACATTTTCATATATTTCCGGTTATGCAGCATACTTGAATTTTCTTTTTATGATTTTGCTTTATCTTTTGAGTGCTAAAAAAATACCCGCTTTTTTTAAAATTGCCTTACCTGTTTTGATAGTCCTTACAGTTATTAATTTATTCATGTCAGGCTCTCGTGGACCTGTGGGTATCTCGATTCTTTCGGCAATGTTATATGTAGTTATTGCAAGTAGGTTGGGTTTGGTTTTCTTTGGGAAAGTGTTTAGCCAGATTATCGTGATTTTAGGCATCCTACTGTTTGTGATAAATACAAATTTTGCTGCCCGTGAATCTTACGACGCTTTTATGGAGCGGGCGAGAACAACGGAGGATGCAATTCCAAGAATTATTGATACCTTTACCCCTTTTAAATTTTTGCCCGCCGCTGGACTTTTCGGTTACGGCATTGGGACCACTTATCAGGCAACGCAACGGTTTGAAATCGATTGGAAAGATATGCCGCGAGGTTTTGAAGAGGAACCGGAAAGAATATTATTAGAATTGGGTTTAATTGGGTATCTTTTAGTTTACCTTTTGCGGCTAGTTATTATTTTCCTTTTCTGGAAGCTTTTTAAGCGTTTGAGGCATATTAATTTAAAACTCTTAGCTCTTTGCTCTTTACTTTTTCAACTTCAATTTATACATTTCAATAATCTAGTTTTTAATCTGACGTCAGGTATTTTTTATTGGTTCTTCGTGGGTTTTTTATTTCTTCTTCCAAAACTTGATAAACGGAGAGTTCATGTCCTCGCACCCGAAGGTTCTGATCTGCCATCCGGGTAGGCAGCATTCTCATCAAGCGGCAATCGCTCTCCAAAAAGCTGGCATGTTGGCAGGCTATTGGACGGGAATTCCTTGCATCAAGGAGCATATAAGTTTGCTTCCCCAATCGTTTTCTAGGGCATTAATTCAACATTCATTCTTTCCGTTCGAAAAGCATTTGGTTCATTGGCTACCCATAGCGCCGGTACTGAGAAAGGTTACAACAATATGTTTACCAACATTTTTATCTAAAGATCTAATTTATTTAAGCCACTCTCTTTTTGATCAATACATAGCCCGCCAGTTACCCTCTTGGAAAGTGGAAGCTGTCATTGGATATGAACACTCATCCTTAGAAACGTTTAAGACCGCGAAACGGCTAGGTATTACGACTATTTTGGATGCGTCATCTATTCATTATCAAGCGCAGGATCCATTTTGTCTTTATAAAGAGTCACTTTCGGTACATCGCAGCATCAATGAAAGAAAAAAGCAAGAGATTGAAAACGCAGACTACATTTTAACTGTATCAGAACTAGCCCGACAAACGTATATCGAGGCCGGTGTTTCACCAGACCGAATATATGTTTGTTGTCTAGGGGTTAATATTGATTTGTTTAAACCTGGCAAACGCGTCCAAAGGAAGGGCGCTCCTTTAACATTCTTATTTGTGGGTTCATCTTCTCGTCTCAAAGGTATTGATATCCTGATAGGTGCTTTTAATAAGATAAATAATTCAGGAAACCGCATTTGTTTACGGCTCATAAGCAGCAAGGGTGATATGCAGCATTTAGTTGACCATACACCCAAAGATTCTGTCTGTGTAAAAAAGCGAATGAAGCAAGACCAACTTGTGAAAGAATACCAAAATGCCGATTGTTTCGTTTTGCCATCACGTTTTGATTCTTTTGGGATGGTTGTTACCGAAGCATTAGCCTGTGGGCTCCCTGTGATTACTTCAGATCAAGTTGGAGCAAAAGAATTAATTATAGAAGGAGAAAATGGATGGGTTGTTCCAAAGGGAGATATTGAGGCATTAGCTGAAAGGATGGAGTGGTGTTTTAAGAACGAAGATGTTCTATACTCAATGCGAGAAAAGGCACGTTTGTCAGTGTTAGAGGCATCTTGGTCAAACTACCACGATAGATTAATTTCGGTCATGAAAACGATTTTGAATAGCACAGCGCAGCATAGCGTGTAAGATGAAAATCGCAATTATTTCACACTCGTATTTGAGTGAAGAAAACAGAAAGAACCTGGCGGGATTAGTTACACACGGTATTCAATTAAACATCATTGTGCCGTATGAAATGGAAAGCCGAATTTTCTCGAAGATTATATTTAAAAAGGATATAAATAATCATATTGACTATAAAGCTTATAAAACAATTAACTTTTTTGGCAGCCAATATATTCTGATAACGAGTGATATGGGGTTTAGGCAATTTCAGCCGGATATTGTTCATGTTGAATATGATCCATGGTCCGCCATATTTTGGCAAGCTTTTGTATTTAAGCTTATTTGGGCCCCTAAAGCAAAGGTTATCTGTACAATAAAAAAAAACACCTTTCGGGATTATGCTGGAGTATTAGGCTTGATGAAGAGGCAAATAGCTCAAAATGGTATTGACAGGGTTGACCACTTTATAGCTGTGAACCGCGGTGTTATGAATATATATGAAACTAGATTTCATATAGATAAAACAAAAATTTCGAAGTCTGGACATCTGGGGGTCGACACAGAAGCATTTTGTCCTCGCAATTCGAGAACAGCTCATGGTGATAAACAACCGATCCATGTCGGTTTTTGTGGACGTTTTGATGAAGAAAAAGGCGTCATGGACCTGTTTCAAGCAGTGAAAAACTGCCGGGACGAAATGCATAGGGAGATATTACTAAAATATCTGGGAGATGGGGAATTGAAGGGCGAATTAGCAGAAATGGTAAAAGAAAACAAATGGGTAGAGCTTTTGTCTCCAATTCCCCATAACCAAGTTGCTGAATTTCTGACAAGTTTGGATATTTTTGTTTTACCGTCTCACATACGATCGGATCATGAGGAACATGATGCGCACGCACTTTTGGAGGCATTAGCATGCGGCCTGCCCTCCATTGGCGCATCCTCAGGCATTATTCCTGAAATACTGGGTGACGGCACAGGGTTGCTTATACAGCCGGGCTCCATTGAGGAGCTTTCGCAAGCGCTCAAGCGTTTAATAAATGATTATTCCTTACGTATAAAATTAGGGCAGTTAGGAAGAGTTAAAATTTTAGAAAATTTTTCGATTGAGAAATTGGCCAAACATAAAATGGACATTTACAGAAAAATATTAAATGAAAATTAACCCAAGTCTTTTTGAATATAGTGCTAAACAAAACTATCAAAATAATTCTTCGGCCTGCAATTATGAAAAAAGGGACTTTTATAAGGGGATTCTAGGTTGGTATAGAAAGAAAAAGGAAATCAAAGTTATTTCTGATCTTATCAGGCAGATTCCAAGTAACATTGTTATATTGGACTGCCCATGTGGAAATGGCCGTTGGTTTAATTATTTGAAAAATAAGGCGTCCCGAATCATTGCCTTAGATGTATCGAGCTCCATGTTAAAAAATGCCGCAAGTCGTGTAACTCAAGCAAGGCTTAGTTTAGTTAATGCGGTGCTTAGTGATGCGGAAAGCATTCCATTGCGGGATAATGCTGTAGATTTTACATTCTCGTTTGCTTTGATGAAGCATTTGCCAACCCCTGTGAAGTATCGTGTCTTGATGGAATTTGTCCGAGTAAGCAGACGAGGCATTATTTGTTCCTTTGCTATATTCAATCAGCTTACTTATGCATTTTGGCGATACAAAAAATATAGAGAATCTTACCCTGTGTTTTGGAATGAAATTGAATGGATGTGTTCTTTCGCAGGTTTAAAGGTAAAAAAGGTAAAAAAAATAGCGACGGCGGTAGGTTTGGAGCACCTGATTTTGTTTGAGAAGGAAGTTCTGGTTTAGATTTATACCTGTGCTAAGAATTCTTCACATCGTTCCTTCTTATCTTCCTGCCAGACGGTATGGGGGAACTATTTTTGCCGTTCATGGTTTATGCAAGGCGCTCGCCAAACGTGGGCATGAAGTCCACGTTTTTACAACCAATGTGGATGGTAATGCCGATTCAAACGTTCCAATCAATAGGCCTATAGATGTAGAAGGTGTCAAAGTTTGGTATTTTCCATCGATGTATTTTCGCCGATTATATTACTCACCTTTGATGCAAAAAGCTTTGAAGGAGAGAATAAAAGATTTTGATTTGTTGCATCTCCATTCAATTTACCTTTGGCCGACTTGGGCAGCGGCGTGTGCCGCCAAGCATACGGGTGTTCCTTATATTGTTTCCCCTCGAGGAATGTTGATTAGAGAATTGATTGAAAGAAAAAGCCGATTATTAAAATCTCTTTGGATACGGTTCATTGAGAAAAAGACGCTAGAGGGTGCAGCCGCAATTCATATGACTTCTGAATTGGAAGCTAGAGAAGCTGAAGTTTTCAATTTTAGATTAAGAAGAGTTTTTGTTATTCCCAATGGTGTTGACTATAAACCACTGAATTCACAGCAAATCACTTCTGAAGTATCTTCAAATATAAAAGAAACCTTGAAGACGAAACCCTTTATCCTTTTTTTAGGGCGCATTAACTGGAAAAAAGGGTTGGACCGGTTGATTCCTGCTTTATCCTATGTGCCAGATGCTCATTTGGTGATTGCTGGAAATGACGAGGATAACTATACAGGAGTTTTGGATCAGTTAGCCAGAACTCATAAGGTCCATAACCGGATAAGTTTTATCGGCCCTGTTTATGATCAAGATAAAGTAGCCCTGTTGAAAGAAGCTGCAGTATTTGTCCTACCTTCTTACTCGGAAAATTTTGGTAACACAGTTCTAGAAGCAATGGCGGTCGGTTGTCCGGTAGTTGTAACCCCGGAAGTTGGTATTGCTCAAGTTGTCAAGGACGCAGGAGCGGGATTAGTTGTTGAAGGCGATCCAAAGATTTTGGGAGAAAGTATAGCTAAACTTTTGGCCGATACAAGCGAGCGCCAGCGAATGGGCAAGTCGGGACAAAAAACTGTTCAGGAGCAATTCACTTGGGATGTGGTAGCAAAGCAAATGGAAAACGCATATCATCAAATTTTGTCGTAATAAACATGCTCTCTAATATTACTCCCATCCTTTTAACTTATAACGAAGCTCCCAATATTGGACGAACCCTTGAAAAATTAAGTTGGGCCAAAGAAGTTGTCATTGTTGATGGTTTTAGCACAGATGAGACGTTGTCAATCATTGCACGATTTCCCCAGGCGCGAGTTTTTCAGCGCAAGTTTGATACGCATGCCAATCAATGGAATTTTGCACTCAAGGAAACAGGGATCAAAACAGAATGGGTATTAGCGCTTGATGCGGATTATGTTCTATCTGCCGAGTTGATTGAGGAGTTAAAGAAGTTGAAACCCTCGGATGATGTGACGGGATACAGAGGCAAGTTTATTTACTATATTTTTGGCAAGGCGTTGCGAAGTTCAGTTTATCCGCCTGTCACTGTTCTTTATAGAGGCAAAAATGTATTTTATGAACAGGATGGCCACACTCAGCGAATTGTATTGGATGGAAAAATAGGTAGTCTAAACTCAGCAGTTCAACATGATGACAGAAAACCGCTCGCTCAATGGCTTGCTGCCCAAGATCAATATCAGAAACTTGAAGCAGACAAGTTGGTTAACTCCAATTGGGCTAGTTTGAAATGGATTGATCGCATGAGGAAAATGCTCGTGATTATACCTTTCGCGGTATTTTTTTATTGCTTCTTTGTAAAAGGTTTAGTGTTAGACGGCAAGGCGGGATTATATTACTCATTCCAGCGACTGATATCCGAAGTGATCCTTTCGCTATACCTTTTATCCCACGTCCTTAAAAAACTTTACTGATGTCCTCTTTTTATCAAGAATTCCGTTATTCCTCCGGTGAAAATCCTAGTGGGAAAAATGACTTAGAGCTTTCAGCAAAAATTGTTCACCAAATAAGAAAATTAGGTAATATTAGAACGATTTGTGAGCTTGGCTGTGGCAATGGATATTTCGCGAATCAACTTTCCGGGTTAGGGTATGAAGTCACAGGGATTGACGCCTCTGAAAGCGGAATTAAATACGCGTGCGAAAATTACGGCAAAAATGCAGAATTTATTCAAGCCGGGATTGACCACAATCTTGTTCAAAAAGTTCACGGAAGTCAGTTTGATCTCGTTATTGCTAAGGAAGTTATTGAGCATCTTTACAGACCAAGCGATTTAATGGAGGGAGCCAAACAATTGCTTAAAAAGGATGGGTATCTGTGTCTGACAACTCCCTACCACGGTTATTTTAAAAATTTGGGCATAGCAATTCTAGGGCGTACGGATAAACATCTTAACCCTTTGCGGGAGTGTGGTCACATCAAATTTTTTAGTGTTAGAACGTTATCAATATTGTTTGCCCAAGCTGGATTTTCAAACATGGAATTTTCTTTCTTCGGCCGTGTTCCACTATTTTGGAAGAGCATGATTTGTATCGCACAGAATAAAAGCTATGCCCCTTAATCTTGATAAGCTAAAAAGTTTTAAGGTACCATTATTACTAATTCTTTTAATAATAAGTATTGCCGGGACTTTGTTTTTTACGGTGCCTGGCCCAGGCAGGTCTGAACATGAGATTCCGTACAAGGATGGGACAGTTTTTTATGCTGCCGGTAAAACCTGGTTACAGGGAGGGAATCCGTATAATTTAACTGAATTGAGAAACACAATTGGGAGACCCTACCTAAACTATTTTCTCTATCCCCCTTCGGCTTCCCTTTTCTGTATTTTCTTAACTTTGTTTGACTTAGCTACAGCACAATGGGTCCTTTATATGATTAACTGGCTTATGGTGCTTGCGATCATCATGATGAATATTTACACGATTAAAAAGCAGGAAGGTTCCGTCGGGTGGGATGCTACTTTTCTTATGTCCACAGCTATTATCAGCCTTACTGCGACACGAACGATCCTTTGGTTAGGGCAGTCGTCACTTGTTGCAATAGGATTTCTCATGGCGGCCTGGCTTTTAAGGTATCGAAGTTGGGCATTATCGGGTATTTTATTAGGGATGGCGAGCTTTAAACCGCAGTTATCGTTAGCGTTAACATTATGGTTTTTAATCAATCGCAATTGGAAGATTCTAGCCATCGCGATCGTTACCTTTTTTTTGCTAAGCCTTTATCCCATTTTCACGAATGGCTTATGGGAAAGTTTCAGAGAGTGGTATGCCGCTTTAGCGAATGCGGATGCGGTTGTTACGAGCAAAATGTCTTCACCCGGCGTCGTGGGGATTGAGAGTTTTTTGTATAAATTCGGAATTCTTTTCCCGAAGGCTAAAATCCTAACGGCGATTTTTATTGGAACTTTATGGGTATTCCGAAAACATATTTATGAAGATTCCATTTTTGCACTTTTAATGGTCGTTTCTTTAACTTTCCTTTTTACGCATGCGTATGATTATGTTTGTTTAGCGCCTGGTTTTGCTTGGCTTTGGTTACTCTTGCGCAATAAAAAATTTGGTTTAACGCATGTTGTTACTCTCTTGCTCCTCACACCTTTTTTTATCCCGAATCGAATGGTCCAGCTTACGGGCCTGAATTTATGCAGATCGGCATGTGTGTTAGGAATTGGAGTTTTGTTGCTATTTTTAAGCGCAAGATACCAATCCGTCCGGTTGGCGCTTCAATGACCGTATTGCCAGAGAGAAAATGGATTTTAAGCGTCGGTATCATTATTTTTATTTTGATGGGAATTGTATATCAGGGCGTAGGATTTTATCGTCTTATTTTCACCGACTCAGCCTATGACCTCAAGATGCGCTGGCCCGAGGTCCAAGCCATTCTTAAAGGGCAAAACCCATATGATTTTCAAAAAGCTTCTTTGGAAGCGGGAAAGAAAGTTAAAGGATTGGATTACCCCCCGTGGTCTTATTTTACGGGCTTTATTTTTTTGTGGCCTGCGAAATGGTCGTTGGTTCGAATCTATTTTGCTTTATGGAACGCGGTTGCTTTAGGGATGATTGGCTTTTGGGCTTTTCGTATCGGCCGTGAACGGGACCGGTTGACAGCTTGCTTTCTTTGCGTATCTACACTGGCATTGTCCAATTTTTATACAACCTTATGGCTGGGACAGTATTCAATTATCGTTGTAGCAATCCTCGTAGGGGTTTATTTGCTGGAAACAAAAAAACTTCCATTCTTAAGCGGCTTAGTTATGGGATTTGCGATGTTGAAACCAACCATTTCGATTCCATTCCTTTTTGCATTGCTGATCAAAAAAAAGTTTTACTCGCTTTTTATTTCAATGGCTTACATTACCATTGCAGCGGTCATAATAGGCATTATGATTAAAACATATCCTCTCGAAATGTTTCATCGGGCTTATATGGCTTCAAATGATAACGTGATGAGAGTGCTTAACCCGGCACGATATCTCATTCATGCGGGATTGAGCGCTCCCACTGCTTTACTACTGTCAGCCATAACGTTCCTCGGGGCAGCATTATTACTAATGCTTTTGTTTGTTCGATCTCCACTTCAGGTCCATTTTTCCATAGCTGCAGTAGCAGGGCGATTAGCGACTTATCATAGGCAGTATGACAACATCATGATCCTATTTTTATTAGTTCCGTTGGGTTATCTGGCATTCGTGAGGGATTCAAAATGGGGTTTAGCAGGTTTTCTGCTGGTGGGCTTTTCTCTTTGGCTGCCGATTCCGGCGCTTCGGTGTGAAGGTTTTCAATTATTTCAAATCCTGGCTTGGATTTTAGGTCTTGCCATTTATTTGACAGAACAGCACAAAATCGAAGTTGTAAGGGAACAGACTGTAACTGCAAAATATTAACCTTGTTTTTATAGCAATTCATGACAACAATATCCCTGTTTTTTTAGCAATATTTATCATTTATCAAGGATTTATAATGAAAAAAGATATCGCAGAGGACTTATTGCAGTGGAAAGAAAGTAACTTGAGGAAACCCCTCCTAGTTCGAGGTGCCAGGCAAGTGGGTAAGTCTCACGCGATTACAAGATTTTTGCAAGTGATCTTAACCCACCCAGGATCCTTTCTCCCTCTGTCTATTCCAATCTATGCAATTGAAAGATTAGAATCACTGATTCAATCGTGTCTTCAAATGACTTTATGATTATTCTTGGTATTAACGCGTATCACCCGGATGCTTCGGTGGCGCTTATGAAGGATGGCGCGCTTTTGTGGGCGGCAGAAGAAGAGCGGTTTAACCGGATCAAACATACCTCAGGTTTCCCGCGGCTTGCGCTTCAAAAATGCCTTGAAGAAAATGGTATTTCTCCAAGTGAAGTCAATGCCGTTGCTATTTCAAAGGATCCCCGGGCCAATTTCAAAAGAAAAATGGTGTTTGTGATGAAACAATGGCCCAAAGGGGAGCTTCTTTTAGACCGCTTGAAAGCCTTTCGAAAAGCTATTCGCGTTGAAGATGATTTCCGGGATTGTTTTAACTTGCCTGCCGGAGCGCTCAATCCAAAATTTATTCACGTGGAGCATCACAAGGCGCATGTGGCAAGCAGCTTTTTTCTTTCAGGATTTGAGCGATCCACTTTTTTATCAATCGATGGAATGGGTGATTTTTCCTCTGCGATGTGGGGAATAGGAGAGGGGAATCACCTTCATGCTTTGGGCCGCGTTTATTTCCCGCATTCCGCAGGTTTTCTTTACACGGCGGCAACACAATTTCTCGGGTTTCTGAGTTTCGGGGATGAATATAAAGTTATGGGGCTTGCAGGCTACGGGAACCCTCAATTCTTGAAGCAATTCCGGGAAATGATTCGCCTCAAACCGGATGGCCAATTTAAACTCAACCTGGATTATTTTCAGCATCATCAGGGAAATGCTAAAATCCGCTGGGAAGGTGGAAGGCCCGAGCAGGATATTATTTATTCCCAAAAATGGGTGAAAATTTTTGGCAAGGAGCGTCAACCCCAACAACCTGTCACGCAGCGTGAGCAAGACATGGCTGCCTCCTTGCAGGTGGTTCTGGAGGAAATCTATTTTCATGTTTTGACGAATCTTTACGAGAAGACAAAAGAAAAAAATCTTTGCCTTGCCGGTGGTGTGGCTTTCAACGGCGTTGCGAATGGAAAAATCAAAAAAAATACCCCTTTCGAAAATATTTATATCCAGCCTGCTTCAGGAGATGCCGGTACCGCGGTAGGAGCTGCTGCCTATGCTTCTTATGTCCTATTTAAGGAGCCCCGCCTCTTTGTCATGAATCATGCTCTCCTTGGTACGGAAGCCAATGAAAAAGAGATTGAATCCAATTTAATGGCTAAAGGGCTCTCCTATGAAAAGCTGTCGGAGGACAAGCTGATCCAGGAAACAGTCAAGGCGCTAGTGAATGGAGAAGTGGTGGGCTGGTTTCAGGGTAAAATGGAATTCGGACCGCGCGCGCTTGGTAACCGGAGTATTCTGGCGGATCCCCGAAGACTGGATATGCAGGATATTCTGAATTTGCGAATCAAGCACCGCGAAAGTTTCCGTCCCTTTGCTCCGGCTGTGCCTGAAGAGAAAGCTTCGGATTATTTTGAAATGGATTGTCCGTCATCTCCATTTATGATCAAGGTGTTTCCGGTAAAGTCCAAAAAAAAATCCCTGATTCCCGCAGTCACGCATGTGGACGGTACTGCCCGCGTCCAAACCGTATCCAAAGAAACCCAGCCCTTATTCTGGAAGCTTCTCATGGAATTCGGAAAACAAACCGGCGTTTACGTTCTTCTCAACACTTCCTTTAATGAGAATGAGCCTATTGTCTGCACCCCTGATGAAGCCATCAACTGTTTCCTCAAAACCAAAATGGATGTCCTTGTTTTGAGCCATTGTTTCCTTCGTAAGCACACGGCAGTTGACACGGCCGCCTAGTACCGCTTTTCTTTTGTGAAAATTCTGCTGATTAATCAGACGTTTTACCCGGACATCGTTGCCACAGCGCAGCATTTGACGGATTTTGCGGTTGATTTAGCGAAGAGAGGCCATGATGTTACCGTCCTTGCCTGGCAAAGGGGGTATGCGGAGCCGCACCCCCTTTATCCTGCCAAAGAAATTTATCAAGGCGTAAAGATTGTAAGGGTCTGGCCCTTTGCTTTCGGCAAAAAGAGCAAAATCGCCAGGATCATTGACGCTTTTTTTCTGAACCTTTCCTTTGCCTGGAAGCTTCTCTGGCTTGGCCGGTTTGACAAAGTGATTGCCATGACCTCGCCCCCGCTTGTGGGCTGGATTGCGCTTTTATTTTCGAAATGCTGGAAAAGCAAATTTATTTACTGGGTCATGGATATCAATCCGGATGAGGCCATTGAGTTGGGGTGGATTAAAAGGGGATCCTTCCAGGCGGTTGTCCTGGAAAAAGCGCTTCGCGCCATTTTAAAACAAAGCGATTACATCGTTGTCCTTGACCGGTTTATGAAAGACCGCCTGGCAGCCAAGGGGGCCCGGGAAGAAAAAATCAGAGTGATTTCTCCGTGGTCTCACGATGATGACTTAGAAAGCATCCTGCATGAGCAAAACCCGTTCCGGGAAAGACACGGTCTGAGGGATAAATTTGTTGTGATGTATTCGGGAAACCACAGCGTCTGCCATCCCCTGGACACGCTCCTTGAAGCAGCGCTTCTTTTAAGGAAAGATCCAAACGTGGTCTTTATGTTTATCGGCGGCGGCGTGCGTGTCAAAGACGTGCTTGAATTCAAAGAAAAAAACAGCCTTCCCAATATTATTTACCTTCCCTACCAGCCCCGCTCCGAAGTCAAATATTCGCTTTCTGCCGCGGATCTTCATGCAGTCGTCATGGGCGATGCTTTTGTCGGGATTGTCCACCCCTGCAAAATTTACGGCATCCTCAAAATCGGCCGCCCTTTTGTTTATATCGGGCCGAAGCAAAGCCATATTGGAGACTTAATAAAAAAGGATGTCGGGTATCACGTTCAGCATGGCGACGCGGTAGGCCTTGCTGAAATAATTGAAAAGGCAAGTATGTTGGCTACAGACCAAAAAACTGCGATTCAAAAAACCGAACAGTCTTTGGCCCCTCAATTTTCCCACGATTTTCTAGTCCCGCAGTTCCTGCAAGCAATAACCTCGCTTTAATCTAGCTCCTTGCTTTGCGTTCGTTTCAAAGTGTGGGTAGAATTCTTAAAAGGAAGCCTTCCGAGGGGATAATTTGGGAAATATCTTAAGTCTTCTGGGGACTATCCACGCTTAACTGAAAAGGCAGGGGCGTGGTCCAGGCCGTGATTTCGTTTTGGGATGTTTTGATTTTGACTTCCGTGGGTTTTTCAAAATAGCCTTTGCTTACCTGTCCGATGGCGACTCCTTTTTCAAGAGACGGGGAGTTGCAGGCGCTTGTGACCGTACCGATTTCATTTCCTTCCACGTAAAGTTTATCTCCGCCCGCCGGTAAGGCCCCTTTCTCAAAAATTAACCCCGTGACTTTTCGTTGAAGCCCGCCATAGGTTTTCGTTCTTGCGACAACTTCCTGACCCGGATAACATCCCTTAGTCTCGCTTGCAGTGACCTCATCAAGCCCAGTTTCAGGAAGCGTTAAATGCTCGTCCATATCAATTCCGTAGCGAAGCACGCCCGCCTCGATTCGCAGAATTTCACTTGCCCCAAACCCCACGGGGCGGAGTCCGTAAAGTTTTCCGACCACAAGGATTCGTTCAGCCATTTCGTGGGCGCCCTTTTTGGGGATAAGGAGTTGATAACCTTTTTCACCGGTGCGTGATTTGCGAATCAAAGTGATCTGAATTTCCCCGAAGTTGCCATTGGCATGATGATATTCCGAAAGTTCGGGGAAAGGCCCTGGGAAAATGGCCTGGGCAAGGGATTCCGACCTTGGACCTTGAATCGAAAGAAGGGCATATTGATCCGTGACATCAGTCAATTTTACCTCTTCCTGGACTACAAATTTCTGGAGGGTTTCCATGACTTTTTTCTCAAATCCCATTTCAACGTCCATCAAAATGTGATTTGGGAAAATATACACATTCATATCGGCAAGCAGTTTTCCGGTGCCCGATAAAAGCGCGGCATAACACCCGTTTCCAAGGCCAAGGCCCTCAATGTCATTAGTGAGCATGCGATGAAGAAAACTGACGCGGTCTTTCCCCGTGATTTTGATTTTTCCGCGAGCCGAGTCATCCAGCAATCCCACGCCTTTTCTCACGGCAGTGTATTCATAAAGAAATTCTTTGAAGATCGATACAATCTCCCAGTCCCTTTCGATTTTGAACGTTGCTCCGAGAGATTCCCAGAGTTTTTTTAAGGGCAGGTGCCTAGTTTGCATTTTCAGTTAACTCCTTTACGATTTTTTGATGCGGCGAAGGAAATGCAAATTTTTCAAGCTCCTTAACTCTCACCCATTTTAAATTAGAATTTCTCTGCGGCCGTCGTGGAGGCTGTTCTGTATGGGCCCCTCCGCCCGGTGTGGATCCTCCCATTTCGAACACCTCCGCGCCGCCCGCTGATATACGATTCCGTCGAACATATGGAAATGTCTTTAGATTGGTTGAAGTTGAGGTGTCAGCAGCTGTTGTGAGCGAATGGCGTAGGCTTCTCGCAAGACTTAGGCGGTTTGACCGAGGGGAAACGACGGCCTCCGAAGGAGGAACGGCGAGGGGCCCCTGGCAAAACGCCTGTAGTTCTTGCTGAAGCCGAAGCCCTTGAGCGAACAGCGGCTGCTGACAACTTCGTTTTATTTGATATTCATAGACGTCTAATTGTATCTGGTATCGGGTAAATCCATGATGAAGGGTCAGGCGGCGTTTTAAATTTGTTGCGGCCATCTCAACTTCCTGAAGCATCGATTTTTTATCCTTCCAAAAAGGAAACGTCCAAAGGCCGCCCCAGCGGCCGGTTTCAGGCTGTTTTTGAATCAAAACAGTACCATTATCCCTTAAAATTAGTGCGACCGTACGTTTTTTTTCTAACTTTTCTTTCCTGAGCTTCACTGGGAAGTGTGTTTCCCGCTTTATTTCATGCGCCTTGCAATGCGACGAAACCGGGCATTTTTGACATTGCGGATTCTCCGGCGTGCAGAGGGTAGCGCCCAGCTCCATGAGAGCTTGATTAAAATCACCCGGATTTTTTTCCGGGACAAGTGACTCCGCGATTTTCCATAACCTCTCAAGAGTCTCGCCCTTCCCAACATCCTCGGAAATCGCAAAAAGCCGTGTGAGCACCCGGATTACATTCCCGTCCAGCACGGGTGTTTTGACGCCAAAGGCGATACTGGCAATTGCTCCGGCCGTGTACCTGCCAATACCGGGAAGCTTCATGAGTTCCAAAGGTGTTTGAGGTATTTTGCCTTGAAGGTTTTTGGCTATTTGGCAGGCGGCTTGATGCAGCATTCGGGCACGGCGGTAATAACCAAGGCCCGCCCAGTATTTCAAAACGTCAGAGAGTTTTGCTTTTGCGAGGTGTTGAAGGGTGGGGAAACGTTGGATCCACTTTTCATAATAGGGGATCACGGTATCCACCTGGGTCTGCTGCAGCATGATTTCAGAAACCCAGATTTTATAAGGGTCTTTTGTCCTGCGCCAGGGCAGATCCCGCGCCGCTTTGTGGTACCACTTGAGAAGAGCAATGGGGATAAATTCTTTTTTATGACTCATGGGTGGATATCTATACCATCATAATACATAAGCCCCTCTTTCTTCTAGTGCAAGAAATGTAGCAGAGTGGATCCGTGCTGTATATAGAAGTGTGTCCTTTTGGGATTGCAATGAGGAAAGAGAAAGGGTACGAGTTCCTAACCCTGTCAGGGAGAAAGGAATCTCGTACCCTATGGAACAACTTCACTTCGAGGAACA
>Ga0247727_10007505_pt1 | contig 20738 bp, 8 predicted proteins | sample WisWelCaveWW1625_FD_202498 | JGI IMG/M metagenome (GOLD analysis project Ga0247727, IMG submission 202498) | Biofilm microbial communities from Wishing Well Cave, Virginia, United States - WW16-25 | ecosystem: Environmental > Aquatic > Deep subsurface > Groundwater > Cave microbial mat | place... | reverse complement strand
GATCCAGAAATAGCCAAGGCGGGTTTGAAGGATGCTGAGCTGCGTCTTGATGGCAGTCGTGATGCGATGCAGGACGCGATTAAATCCGTCAAGACGCTGAGCAGCAAGGATGCTCAGCGTTCGATGACAACCGCATATCAAAAATATGCCAAGGCGCAGGCTGAAAGGAGATTCTTCTATCAGGTTTTGCATCCTGAGCTTGCTCCAGAGCTTGCTGACGCTCAAGTTACAAAAATGGAGGCTGATGATTTCTGGAAGTTTAAGACAGATGCTGGCACGACTGCCGAAGCGGCACAGCTTATTGACCAATTGTGGAATGATATCAAAAGTAAAATTCCTTTCACGGTTGATGATAAAGGGCAATTAGTTCGCGATGAACAGGGTAGATTGGTTCTGAAATCAAAGCCTCCGACCAGGTCTGATTATTTGACTGATGAAGATTATGCAAACGCGTTAAGCGCTTGGGCGCTGAAATTGTCTGCGTTCCGTGATGCGCAGGCGGGATATGAGCTTAATTTGGAGTCGCGATACTTGGATGGCAAGTGGACGCTTCCTAAGATGTTCTATTCTTCAGAGCATTTTGATGAAGAGTATGAAAGGGCAATGAGGGAATCCAGGTCGCTGGACAAGTTTGCAAATGCCAAGGGCACGACGGTTGCAGAAAAGCTTGGTAATATGAAAGCAGATTATCAGGAAAAGCAGACTATTGAAAGATTGTTGCGCGGGGTTGAGTTTACGGACGCGTTTGACACGCGTGACAGGTATACTCCTGGTCTAGCGGACGAGCTCATTAACACGGATACTTTTATTGACATTGGTTTGATGGCAGTGAGCGGCGGTGTTGCTGGTGTTGTATCAAAGGCCGTTAGAATCACTATGACTGCAGTTAAGTTTAGCCAGCGGGCGATTGCAGTAAGCACGTTTGCTGCAAATGCAGTTACGTTCCACATAACGAATAATTTGTTGAGCGCTGCCAAGGTCAGCGTTCTGGAAAACAGGAATTATGCTGCTGTGTTGAAAGACCAGGTTGATGGCGGTCAGTGGGGTATCAAGGCGTTTGCCATGAGTGCTGCGATGATGTATGGCGCTGCGGGCCTGAATCCATTGAATACTCCTCTTAGAAAGTTCTTTACTGCAAAATTCGGACAGTGGCTTGGTCCAAAGCTTGCATTTGGCACCGCATTGGCTATGGAATCAGGTGCTTTCAGCCTTGCGGAAGGCGCGCAGGCAGGCATTGAGGGTCACGCTTACAGTGCAAAGGACTTGGGCAAGAGCTTCTTGCACAATTTGATGGTGTTTGGCGCTTTGAAAGGATCGCACGCATTTACTGAAGGAATCAGCAGTCCTTTGAACAGGATAATGGCGGAGCAGGCACGGCGCGCGATGGGCGCGAAATACGAGGGAGTCGGTCGTGATTATCAGGCAAACAAGGCCAAGTTTGAATCCGGTAAAATGACTTCTAAAGAGGCTGGCGCGTTCAAGCAGAAGGTTGAAGCCGCAAAGGCTGATTTGCAGAATAGAGTGAAGTCTAATGATATCAGTCAGGAAACAGCCAACTCTGCTCGCAATGAGTTGAACAGGATGGCTGCTGATACGGCGCGCATGGGCGCTGAGTCCAAGATTGGCCAGATTTTGAATGAGGCCAGTGTGCGAACAGGCAAGCCTGTTGACAAGTTGACGAACAAAGACTTCTCTGCTCCAGAGCAGAAGCTTATTTCTGATGCAAAGCGCGAGGCGCTTGACGCGCAGGAGAATTCTTTGCGCTTCCAGGAAACAGGATTAAATCCTGCTGCTCCTGACTACAATGCAAAACAAAGCCAGATTAATGCTGAAAGGGCGTCTATAGATAGGGTGCGTGCGGGCTTGGATGCTGCTGGAGCAAAGGGTGAGGTGGATAGGTTCACTCAGCAGTATAAAGCGGTGCTGGCTGGAAAAGTTGATTCTGTTATAGCGCAGAGGACTCAGGAGATTAATGATTTGACGAAGACAGTGTTTGAGTTGCGCGAGCAGGGCAGAAATGTGGAAGCTAATCGTTTGGAAGCGATTGCTGAAGCCCAAAAAACGCAGCTGGATTCATTCACAAAAGATCCAAAGGGAACGATTGTTAGAGAGTTGAGGACGGCTAAGGACAAGTATGATGCAGATCGCAAGGCGTCATTGGCTGCCGAGGCAAGAGCATATCCGCGTGAGCGTAAAGCATTGCTTGAGCTGGATGCGCATTATAAGAATCTTGAAGCTGCCGGCGAGCTTGACCAGATTACTTCAGAACAGATGCGCAAGGATATTGCTGCGCGTCTCGAAGTGCTCAATCAGCGTGAGAAGGCGCGTAAGATAGAAGAATGGGCGTTCAAGAATGCTGATGAGCTGAAAGCCGAGAGCGAAGGTCTTGCCAGTGATTTGAAAGTTCTGAATACTGAGCTTAAGTCGATTGATGCAGATTTGAAAGAGGGCCTTATGTCTGCAAGGGATGCCGCAGTTCAGAGAAGGTTGATTGATGATCAGATAAGTCAGGTTAAAGATTTGCAGCAGCAGCTTGATGTGAATATGCGCGCCGCGCTTAAGACTGCAGGCGTTGGCTCTATGACAGAGCTTGCTGCAAAGATTAAGGCATTGGCAGCTCGGGGAGCTCCTGAAGCAGCATCGTTGAGACAGATATTCGAAAGTGCTGCAGTGTTCAAGGGCGCGATTAAGGGTCTCAAAACTGCAGTAAATCAGCTGTTGAAAGCAAAAGAGGCATTTATTGACAAGCCGGCGCTTGAAGAAGTGAAGAAGACAGCAGAGTCTGAATTTACTGAAAAAGAAAATGAAATTAGTCGGGCATTGGATGAAAAGGCAGTAACGTATGAAGAAGATTTGAGAACAGAGGCGCAGCTTGCAGATGCATTTGAACTTGCAATGGGTGGAGCGCCTGTTGCAGTTATTGAAGCGCCGCCTGTGTTTGAAGTTGTGAATGATTATCTTGACTATGCTGTTACCAAAGAGGGAGATGTCTGGTTTAAGCATTCAGACGGCAGTTACGAGTCTTTGGGTGTTAATTCTGAAAAGGACTTGCCAAAGGCGCTTGAGGCAATCAAGAATGCCAAAACAGCCGAAGCAGCCAAGACAAAAGCGCGTGAAGCCGAGATTGAGACTAGAGTAAGGCCGAAGCCGATTATCGAAGCGCCTGTTCCAAAAGAAGCAGCGAAACCAGTTCCAGAGGCAGAAGTTGAGACTAAAGTAATGAGGAAGCCTGCTGTTGAAGCGCCTGCGCTCGTAAAGGGACCGCTTGAACAGCGTATTGATAGCATGCTTGCCCAGCGCGCATCAGATTCTATAATTACTGAACAACCGGAAACACTGTTCGTTCCGGATGCGGCAAAAGATTTGGCGCCATCAGGCACGCTTCAGATAGTGTTATCAGCAAACGACTATCTGTCAACAAAGACGTTCGCCGATGTGTTCTTTGAATTAGAATCACGTCTTCTGGGCGCTGAGAGTTCGCTGAGAGATGGTAAATTTGGGGAAGCGCTCAAGCAGTACAAGGATGTGAGTAGTCAGACGCGCAGAATTGAGGATGATATGTATGCTCAGATGAAACAGGCAGGGCGGACATTTGGCGCTGATGTCCTTTCATATTATACTGGTGTTGAGAAAGTGCGCGAGATGCAGGTAGAGTGGCTGGGAAGCATTGTCGAAGGAAACAAGATAATAAAAGACGTTGCAAAAGATTTGGGCGACATCGTCGGCCTGCAGGAAGCAATCGCTAAAGCGCCTAAGCCGAAGACAATCTTGAAAGCATCAGGCAAGGGCGCAACAAAGTACACTTTCCTTGAAGAAATGGCAGATGGCACGACAAAAATCGTGAAATACTATCATGCTCTATACGATGAGAGACTTAAAACATACACGTCAGCCAAAGAAGATATTGCTTCAATGCTTAATGAGTATCTTGATAGAAAAACGCCTAAGGGCATTCAAGAGGCGAAATGGTCGCTTGCTGAGAAAGCGCTTGCAGGCACGAGCTTGGGCGTGCCCAAGACGCGTGCAGTTGGAATGGTTGACGGGCGTATTGTGGTAATTGAAGACTTTATGGAAGGCAAGCAAAGCCGTTATCTTGATTTAGCAAAAGAAATTCCTGGCACGGTTCCGAATGCTGAAAAAGTAAGAAATGAGGTTAGGGCAGAGATATCAGCGAAAATACGCGAAGCTGCAGAGGCGATGGTTGAGAACGGCGTGAGCGTTCGTGATATCGGCTTGAATGTTTTGATAAAAATTGATGCAGCAAAACCAATTGGGCAGCGAGCGACGCTGTCGCTTGTTGATGTTGGCGAACTTAACACGGTTGTTGGAGATTTGATGAACCCAGCCTCTCCAAAAGCACGTGCGAAGAGGCTATTTGAGTTATGGGACAAACAAAAAGCAGGAGAAACTCTTTCAGGTGCTGAGAAATCAGAGTATGATGGCTTAATGAAGCTGGAAAATAAGGACTTCCGAACACTTGATGAGTTCTTCTCTTACGATAATGCCCGTGAAGGGCTGACGAATGAAATTCAGGGCGTAGATAGGCTGCTTAAGGACATCTCTGCAGAACTGGCATTCCCAGCAGTAAAGGAAGAAATGCCTGTGGCTGAAAAGCCTGCTGTTTCTGAGCTGATTAGACGGCCTGCGTCAATTGAGGATCCTGCTGCGCGTGCTGAGGCTGAAGCGCTGATTGCAAAGGCAGATGCTGCCTGGCAGAAGTCAAGTTCTCTTGATACAAAGAATCCTGCATTCTTGAAGGAGCGAAAGGAAAGTCTTCAGGCAGCCTTGGATGGTATTCAGGAATTCAGGAAGTTTAGCAGGTTGCTTTCTGATTCAGAACTAAGCTATTACGATAGTTTCTACGAACAAATTGATAAGCAGCTTCAGGAAGTAAGCATTCTGACTGCTTTGCCCGCTGAAACATTTGTGCCTGAGCGTGTTGCAGGCGCTCCAAAGGTGACGCGCTTGATTAAAGATCTTGGTGGCGGCGCCTTTGGTGTCGTGTATATTGCAAATGTGGAGGGCAAGGAGCGGCCTGTAGCAACCAAGATTATGCTGCCTAGACTTTCTGCAGAGGAGTATCTCAGTCAACGTGCCCAGTCTAAGCGTTCTGCAGAGTATTTCTATTCTGAGATTGATAAGATTGCCGAGGTCCGAAGGCTTGGTCTGGAAACTCTTGTTGGCGAGAAGATTGTCAATTTGCCAGATGGCAATCCTGCATTCATGACTGAATTTGTTCCAAGTGCGGAGACTGTGGAAATTGATGGCAAAACTTACCGGTTCAAGCCGGAAGAAGTTTATCTTGATCTTGAGGGGTTGACTGTTCACTATTTCAATGAAAATCCTGGTCTGGAAGGCAAGTTAGTGTCTGAATTGAGAAGGGTTCGTGATACTTTGAAAAATGCAGGCGCAACAATTACTGATCCTGTTGTGGCAGGCAACATTAAGTATAATCCGGCAACTGGAAAAGTCAAATTGATGGATGTTGGCGTGTTCGAGAAAGTTCCTGATTTGAAATCTCCAAAATATGCGCAGATGGAGAGTGGAATTGAGTTGCTGATAAAGGAAATTGAACGCATCGCTGCTGAAGCGAAGCCTGTTGCTCCTGAAGTGTCTGCTGAAAAGCCTGTAATCGAAGCGCCTGTTCCAAAGGAGCCTGCGAAGCCGGTTGAAGTGCTGAAGGAAGAAGTGGCAAGAGCTGAGGAAGAGTTGGCTCCATTTGCTGCGTTGACTGAGGAAGTTCATAATGCGGTATCGGTTGCAAATGCTGCGCGCAGTCTTGCTGATGCGCAGAGCAGGCTGGCAGGATTTGCGAGTTCTAAACAATTGCGTGAGCGTGTTGATGCATTGCGCTTCTCTGTTCAGAAAGCCAATGCGAATAGGCTGACTGAAACGCAGAGAGAAACAATGCCTGATGCATTCAAGGCAGCTGAGGATGCATATAGCCGCGCCAAGGCCGCAGAAGATGCGTTCTTGAGTGATACGAAGATTCAGAGAGCGCTTGAACGTGATGAGTCAGCCACTAAACGCGAGACAGAAGCATTCCAGCTTGCCAGCGAGCCGATTATTGACCGGATTGGAGTGCTGACTGACGAGCTGAAACAATTACATAATGAACGATATAATTTGTGGGATGAGAATAAGTTTGATGAAGCTAAAAGCAAAACTGCAGAGATTGGCAAGAAGACTGACGAAATCTATCAGCTGAGCGAGCTGGCTAATGCGTTTGCAAGCGATCCTGAAGGATTGGTGGAAATGCAGAGGCTTAATGCTGGCGGAAAAGTGGCTGAAAGTGAGCGGGTTCTGGAAGATAAGCAGATAGAGGAGGGAATTCCAATTGCGCAGCCTGAAGCGCCGCTCACTGTCGTTGCAGTTGTTCAGAGTATTATTCAGCCATTTGTTAAGACCGTTGCAAATGTTTTTGCGCCAAAAGCTCCTGCAAAGCCGGAAACAGCTCAGGAACAGGTTGATAAGCTGCGTGCTTTGGTCGTTGAGCGCAGGAAGGCGGAATCATCAAAAGATGCAAATGCGATTGGAGAAGCAAATAAGCAGCTTATCGCGTATGTCGAAAAGCTTACTGGCAAGTCTTGGTCAAAGCTTATCGATGAAGCAAAACAGAAAGTTATCTGGAAGACCAAGTTCATTCCTCAGGTAGAGGCTATCAAAGCTCCAAAAGACAGTGATGCGTATAATGCTGAATTGAAGAAGATTCGGGAAGCGAACAGTGAGAGCATCAGGAAGGGCGAGCATAAGTCTATTACTGACAAGCTTGGCGAGGATCTTGCATTGTCTCGCTTGTATGCTGCCAAGAATGAGGAAGTGGTTAAGCAGAAGAGTCGCGAGAAGTTCGTGCCAAAGCCGGCAGTAATGACTGAATTTGAGAAAACAGTGCTGACTGAAAGCTCCAAAGTGCTGCGTGATAATAAGAAAATTCTTGAAAATGCGCTTTCAACGAAAGCTCAGCTTGATAGTGCAGTGGAAGGATTGGGCACTGCTGAAGAGAATGTGAAGAATGTTAACAAGTTCTCGAATGGTTTGTTAAATGCTTTGGACGCCGAAAAATCAGGAATCCAGGCAGACTTGCAGAGAGTCAAGGCAGTGGTTCTTGAAAAGAAATTGCAGGATATTACGAATGTTATTAGGAAGTTGAATGATCCACGCACAACGGGCACGGTGACGTTGAGGGAAATGCTTGATGCTACGAGGAATCCTGCAAGTAATCCTGTGAAAGAGTTCATTGGAAAACAAACTGCTAAGATTGATGCTGAAGTTAAAGTGATGGAGGACAGGCTGCAGCAGGCGCCGAAAGTAATTCCGACAGTTGCTGCGCCCAAGCCGGCAGTTCCAGTTGTAGAAGTTCCTGTTGCCAAGGAGCCCGCAAGGCCAGTTCCAGAGGCTGCCAAGCCTGCTGCTGTGCCAAAGCCAACAGTCACATTTGAAATGACGATTGGTGGTCAGAAGATCAGGCTGCCGTTGATGGAATCAATTGTGAGAACAGTTTCCAGCAAGATGCTGGAAACGGCGAAGACAGTGAATAATGAAGCATATGCGTACATGATTGTAGACGCAACTGATCCTGCAAATATGAGGCCTTTGGGCGCAGTGATTAATGAGCCCAAGAGCACGCTGCCATTCAAGGGCGGTGCGATAACTACTAGAGGAAATGTTGATGTTGAGTATCAGAATCGGCTTTTGCAGTTGGAAGAGCTGTATAAGCGTGATGTTTCAGGTCTTAAGGAGTTCTATCAGGAGAAAATCAATGCGGCAAAAACAAAGGCAGAAGCAGACCAGCTGAATGCCGAGTATAAGAAAGAGACAGGTGCGGCTTATGATAAATACGGTCAGAATGTGAACGAGGAGAATAAGCGTTATTCTGATGACATAAATAATCTGAATAAGAATATTGAGTTATACAATGCGCTTACCGCACCAAATGCGAAATATAAAACAAAAGATAATGCGCGCAATGCAATTCTGAATAAGCAGCTCTATGACCAGGTTGTTCCTGAATATTGGGCGCAGGTGTTTGGAAAGACAAAGCCAACTCCTGAGCAAATGGCTGACGTGTTGCTCAATACCAAGTGGGAAGCCTGGGCTGCAAGCCACCAGGTTGTAATGTTAAGTCCGTTTGAAGCGCGGGTGAGGCAGGCGCTCGAAAAAACGATGAAAGAGCCGGGAATGCAGGGCAGGGCGATTAAAGTTATTGCAGGCCATACGCATCCGTATGCTAGAAAGGATATGGAAAATGTCGTAAGAACGATTAAGAGCAGGATTGATGATGCATTGGTCAAGAAAGCTGAAGAAACTGTTGCAAAGTACAACGCTCTGAAGGATAAGACAACAGCTGAAGCGCATAAGCTGGTGGATGAGAATAATCGTCTTGCTGGGCAGTTAAGGAATTCAAGGCAGCTATTGCGCAGTGTTGAAGAAGAATTAACTCGGTTTGGCAAGGACCCGCTCTTTGATGCCCAGTCATTCAAGGATTTGTTGAAAGTGATGAAGCCGCATATTGAGAAGATGTTGAGCCTGGAGCAGGGCAAGACTGTTGCTTTGTCTGAGCAGGAGTTCCTTGATGGAATTTTGTATGAAAGGTTTGGCAGTAATCTTGGCGCTACAAAGCTGTCTTCAGTCGATGAAGTGACTTTCGTCAATATCGGCACAAGTCCGAATGGCGTTGGCTCGAGTAAAGCTGGCGTAAGGGAAACGCTCACGTTCTTGGTTGTAGGCGGCGAAACAAAAGTTTTCAAGATTAGCGAGCAGGGCGGTAAATATGTGAGTACTGAAATCAAGCCCACTGAGGCGCCTAAAGCAGCGCCAAAAGTTGCTGTGTCTGCGCCCAAAGTTGAAGCTCCTGCAAAGTCCATTGTGAGTCGAGTGAATGATGCTTTGCGCAGTACAGCGCCGGGTGTGGCTGCAGTGCCGCTTTTGTTCATCGCGCCGCCGGTTGCGTATACGCTTTTTGCTGTTGCTGGTGTAGGTGTCACTGGGTATGGCTTGTATAAGGCAGCGAAATGGGTTTGGAATCGTATGACGGGTAAGCCTGTTGTCGAAATGCCAACTGTTGTTGAAGAGCCTGTTAAAGCTCCTGCAAAACCTGAAGTTCAAGCGCCTGTTGAGCTTAAGGAGCGTCAGAAAGAGATTGATAAGGAGTTGACAAAACAAATGCAGAGCCAACCGGTCCTGCCTATGTCGTTTGATATTTCTGCGCATAAGGATTTGGCCGAGAAGTTTTCTTCGCCTGATGCGAAGGTGCGCATGGAGGGTTTCAGAGAAGTCAACCCTGTTAAACTGGTTGGCGATTATGAATTGCAGAACATGCTCATTCATTTGATGTTTAACGATCCTGATCCAGGTGTTCGTGCACGGGCAGCGTATTCGCTTGGCGAGAATAAAATTGTTGCAAAAGAGCGTGTTTATGCAATTTTGAAAGCGGCAAATGATCCAAATCCGGAAGTGCGCGCAACCGCAATTGATGCGCTTCAGTATGTTCAGTTTAATGACCAAGTGTTTGATGCAGCGCTTGCCGCAGCGAAGGATTATGATACGTCTGTGCGTATTGCGGCCGCCACAACCTTGGGAACGCTTTCGAGAGAGGATGCTACTCCCATTCTTGTTTATTTGTTGAAAGATGATGCCGTTAGTGTCCAGAGAGCGGCTATACACTCGTTAGAAACAGTTGGATCTGTGCGCGCATTGGAGCCTCTTTTAGAAAAGGTGATTAAAAAGGAGCAATATGTGGGAAAGGAAGCAGTGCGTTCATTTATTTCTGTTGCCCTGCGTAATGAGGAATCGGCTGTATCTTTGGTTAAAAAGGTGCTGAATCACGAAGATGAGGATGTTCGCGCAATGGCTGTTGAGGCATTGGCGGATATTGAGACTCCTGCGGTTGGTTTTGAAGCATTGAAAGATCCGTCGGAGAAAGTGCGTGCTGCCGGGGTGGAAGCGCTTGGGAAAACTATTGCAAATCCTGATGCGGTGAAAGTGCTCATTCCTTTGCTTCAGTCTCCTGAATTGCGTGAAGAAGCGATACGTTCTCTTGGAAATTTAAAGGCGGAAGTGGCCGTTCCTGAATTGGTTAAGCTGTTTGAGACTGATGTGGAGAAAGAGGTTATTACTGCTTTAAGCAAGATTAGAAGTACGGATGCAGTTAAGGCCTTGAAGGATTTGTTTAAGCGGAAGTCTGATAACGTAAAAGCAAAAAATGTGAATCTCAAAGAAGTGTTTTCTGGCTCTGTTTATGATTACAACAATATGATGGCAGTGCTGGATTCATTAAACAGGATTAACACGCCGGAATCAATAGACGCATTGATGCACATTATTAGTTTTGCTGATCCTGAATTCAGCGAGCGCATAATCGGGATGCTGAAAGAGAACTTCAATGATGAAAATGTTGTTGTTGCTGCTGCTTTGCGCCAGGCTCTTGATAATCCGAATCCGCTTATTCGGTTTAATGTTGCAAGGCTTTTGGTCGTGCAGAATTATAAGGAGGAAGTATATTTCAATAAAAATGAAGGAGAGGTGCTCTATCCTGATGTTGCGCAGAAGGTTATTGGTGTGCTTGTTGGCTCATTGGGCAATGAAAATGCATATTATTCTGATGCGGCTTTGAAAAACCTGTTCGTGATGTCAAACGTGTACGCAGATGATATCGTGCGTGCTGCTTTTGAGGCGTATAATAGTCCGGCATCACGGGAAAATGCGGCTAAATTATTGAGCAGGATATATTTCAAAAGAGAGCAGCAATTGAAAGATGCTGATTTGAAAAAGCAGTTGAAGCAGGAGATGACCAGTCTCGTGCGCATTGTTGCGGGCATTCCTGATTCTGTTTCTGAAGAGGCTATCAGGCAGTTTGATAATCGTCTCGCGCTTGGTGAAAATGCAGGAAAAGGCCTCCTGCACGAAATCATTCTTAAGCGTCTTGAAGGAGAGGCTGAATATGATTCCTGGCGCAGTGAGATAAACGCTGATGCCCGAAAGAAATATGTGAAAGTAGGTCTTGACCTTGACGTGATTCTTGGCAACAAGCAAGTTGTGCACGATCCGGTTATTCTTGGTGAGGAGCGCATTGTTTGGAATGAAGAGGCGCGCAATAAGGAGCGTCAAAGGTTGACAGCTGATTTGATAGATAATTTTGGAACAGTGCTTGAGCACGATAACCGAATGCTGAAAAATCCTTCTGGTTTGCTGAAAAGGATTGTTAATATTTTGCGCAGCAGTCAAGTTAAGGTCAGTGACGCATCGGCGGCAGGCGTGCTGGATGTTTTGAATCAGAATCCAGCCGTTTTAACAAGCCTCTCTGGTAAATTGCTGGAGATTTTTAACAAAAAACAGGCCGAAATAGTTCCGGGCAAGGAAAATGAGTTTGAGGCTGTTAAGGCGCAGATTCAGCAGGCTGCTAAGGCGCTGAAAGCATTGGAAAATGGTGATTTGTTCAAGGGCGATGAGAAGGTTGAGCCGATTACGTTCAGGGTGAGTCAGAAGGATCCTGTGACGCTTTTGACGATTGGCAATGATGGCGGCTGTTGTATTGCTATGGGCGGTGAGAACGAGCGGCATGGCCCGAAATTCTTCGCTGATGACGGCACGATCTTCATAGAGATAATCAAGGGCAAGCAGCGTATTGGCATGGCCCTGCTTTTCGCAACAACGTTGGATGGCCGTATTCCTGTGCTTGCTTTGAACTCTATAGATATTCCGCGAACGTTGGACGCAATTGATAAGAGCATTCTTTTGGAGACGTTTGACTACATAAAGAAGTTTGCTGCTGCTGCTGGGTTTAATTCTGTGGTTGGTCAGGAGCATTTCATGAGATTATTGATGAAACAGAGATATAAAATAGAAATCGGAGAGCTGAATCCTGTAAAAATGAGCAACAAGTTTGTTAAACTGACGCCAATTGCTGATGAGTATTATTACACCAATTTCTTTAAGACGACTGAAAAATATGCGGATGGTAAGCTCTATCCGGTTCTTACTGAGCCTTCGTTTGAGTTCTGGAGCAGTATGAAGTCTCCGCTGGAAGTGAAGCTCTTTGACGCCAAGAAGCAGGTGCCGACTGAGCGGCGTATCGATGAAGATGAGATGAAAGCTCTTGAAGGTTTGGCGCCTGGAGATGTGATGGAAGAGACACAAGCAATCCCTGTTCTTAAAGTGTCCGAGTTTGCGCCTTCTGAAAATGAGCGCGCTATTATGGAAAACTGGGTTGGTGGAGAGCTGTTGACTGGCGTTCCAAGGGATGCAGTTGCCGGAACGCAGGTTGTATTGCTCGATGATGGCCGTGTCAGGGTGCTTGCCAATGATTTGCAGGTTGTTGATTTGTCAGATGGCCAGCAGGCAACTTTCGGCGGCTATTCTATGAGATATGCAAATGGATTGGTGGACATAATGTATCAGGCAACGCCTGATGCGACAGCTGAAGTTGTCGGCTACAAAATAGCTGCCTTTGCTGCGCCTGCTCCGGTTGTCGAAGCTCCTGTTCCAAAAGAGCCCGCAAGGCCTGTTGAAGAAGGCACTCCGTTTGTTGTATTGTCCAAGCCTTTTGAATTGACAGCGGCAGAAGCTGTGAAGTGGAATGAGGTGTCTGATTTGGTGAATAGGGCAAATCTTGAATTTTCAAGATTGCAGTTTGAAAAAGCGAGTAAAGACTATGAGGCGGCAGATAGGATAGTTACTGATGTTTTCAAGTCTGCAGCTATGGGTCTGGATGTTCGACGGCTTGAAGATTACATTAAGACTATGACGTCGTCAAAGCCGGAAGGTGATCTTGCTCCGGATAAAGTGGTGCCTGGGCTTGAGGAAAAATTGGCAAAAGCGCCTGAAGTCAAGCGTCTGAAGAAGTTTATCGGCGAAGGAGGATTTGGAATTGTTTTCCTTGCCGATGTTGAAACAGCTCCTGGTGTTTTGGAAGAAAAGGTTGTAAAGTTTTTTAACTCAGATGTATTTGGTTCTAATCCCCAGCTTACCAAGCAGGAGATTGTCAGGGATAATTTCCTGATTGATGTTATTGATATTGGGAATAGGCCTGCAAAGTATTCGCTTGCCGAAGAATTGGGTTTGAAAGTTCCTGGGCACCGTGGCTTAGTGCGTGTTCCAGGAGCGAATTATGCTTATATGATGGATTTTGTGAAAGGAAAATCAGTCTGGGATTTGACGCCTGCTGAGGCCAAGATTGCGAAAGAAAAAGGAATGGTTGACCGCTTGAATGAAATTGTTGTAAAATTGTATAAAGGCATTGAAAGCGGGCCGAATAAAGGCAAGTATGGATGGGTTGATATAGCGAATAATTTGTTGATAGATCCGAGTGCTGAGCGAGGAGATCTTGAAAGGATTGTCGATCCTAATTTTATTGAAAGGCTTGCGCCGTGGCAGGTTGCGTTTGAAATTTCTGCAGGCATCGAGGACCCAGATCCGACTGCGGCAAAGGATGACCCAGAGGCTATGGCCTTGGTTACTGATATGTGGGGAATAACGCCTAAATATGGAAGGGACTTAAGCATGCTTGATAATCCAAACTATGGCGCTAAAAGATTGAGAATTGAGTTGGAAGCGAAAGCTGCGCGTGCGCCGGTTCCAGTAGGCAAGGCAACATTCGTGATCTATCAGCACGAGGGCAATGTCAAATTGCTGCTTGGTGAGTTTGAAAAGAATAATGTCAAGCAGGAGGACGTTAAGACTTATCTTGACGATTTGAAAAATGGGCGGTTAGTAATGGACGGCACTCCTGAGGCTGTCGTGCTGGAAATAATTATGGAGAATTTCAAGGTGCCAGAAACGCCTTCTCAAGAGGCGGAACAGCTTGCATTGATAGCGGATGTCGTGTCGCGTATGGGAAAGCCTGCGGCCGTAATAACTTCTGAAAACACGATTTTTGAAGCGCTGGCTATGGAATACTTATATAGCTCAGGGGGAAAAGATGTGGTGTGGAAAGGAGCATCATTTGAAGATATCATCGATCTGCTTTCAGATCCTGACAAGTTTGCGGCGTCCGGCAAATTTGGTTTAAAGGCGGGCGATGCTGAGAATATTAAGGATTGGATTGATTATGCCAAAAAATCAGAATTGAGTAAAGGGCAGTTTTACAAAACCGTGAGGCAGAAATATTCTGAAAATCCTCTGTTTAAGAATGAAATTTTTGCGCCTGAAGGTTTTGTGAGCGTGTATCACAGAACTTCTGAAGAGGCGCTTTCTGGTCTGGCTGAAAAAGGATTAATTCCTTTAGCGCCTGCTTACAAAGAGGGAGCTGATAAGTTATTTGATAAGTTTGCACCGGCTGGATTCAGCCGTTCGAACTCCGTGTACGGTGCTGATAATCCATATAGTCCTTCTTTGGCAATGGGCAAGGGCAGAGTTATTCTTGAGCTTAAAGTTGATCCCAAAAAAGTATTGGTAGCTGATGCCGAGGTATTTACCGAGGGTGTAGTTGCTTATGAAAAGTCTAATATCGAAGGCGCTGAAAATTGGGCTAAGCGTTACTGGGAGAGGTCCATCACCTTGGAACAGTTCATGAAGCTGCCTTTGGAAGAGAGGCTGAACAAATTCAACTTCCCTGAAATTATAATACCGCAAGGCGTTAGTCCTGAAATGATGAGGGTTCTTCCTCCAGCAGGTGTCGCACCCGAATTACTCGCTCAGAATCAGGGACCAACAGGACGCTTTATTGAAGATGTGAAAGGCGGCTCAGCTCAGTCACTTCTCGCAATGGTCCTTGTCCTTATCGCAGTTCTTGGTCTGGTATTCGCTTTCAGGAGGAAAAAGCCTGAAGACGAGCTGCAGGACAGGATTGATGGTTTGAAAAAGCAGCTGGAAGAAATTAAGAGAAATTAATCAAGTTTTTTCAAAAGTTCGACTGGCAGGGTTATTGGATTCTCTCCAGTAAAAACTCTTTTTCTGGTTTCCGGGTTGTAAAATACTCTGAATTCAAGGTCAGGAAGTTCAAAATTGCCGCTGTCAAGGCTGTACCAAACGGGGTCTTTCCTTAATCCGGCTTTTTTGACCATGTCAAGCAGGCGTGATAAGCTGAAGTTTATTCTGTCGCGTCCCCATTTTGTTACGTGGGTGTGGGGCGTCACGCGGCCTTTCTCGTAAAAGTGTTCAAATGCTTCTGCCAGAACGTGCACAGCTCTCCCGTGAGAATAGTGCCCTGTGAGTTTTTTTTGTATGTGATGGTCCCAATATTCTTGTTCTGTTTCAAAGGGGAGCGTTTCTTTCTTAAAGTTTAAAGTAATCTGGCTTTTTTGAGCATCTGGCACTGCACTGATGATTTGATAGTGAACAGGCAGGATTGCAGGTTTGTCCAGTTTTGGAATGTACTTTATGCCGATATATTCTGCTGCGCGTGCCAGTTCGCTTTCTGCATTTACTGCTGCAACAGATGGTGCGATATTGAATCCAGGCAGCGCTCTCTTTTCCTCCCCGTTTGTAAGAACGCTTGTAATGTCCGCTTCTACTCCAAGGTCAGTTTTCATTATTCCGATGATGTGTTCTTTGACTTCGCCCACAAAGTCTTTCATCATCTCGCCGTCTTCAAGCCATTCAGTGAGCTCTAGCTGTTTTTTGACAACTGCTTCATCTGCAAGGTTTGGCTGGAAGGGCACTAAATGGTATTTCATAAAGCAGGGTATGTTTTGGCAGAATATAAGTCTTTCTATGTTTTGCCCCTTTTAAGTAACAACATTTATTATTTTCTATATGTAAAAATAATCACTCTTTCACGTCTACCCTATACGCTCTCTTGTCCTTCGTGTCTCCATTTGGGTCTATCAGGATTGCAGGATTCGGGTCATAAGCAGAAACAACAACCAAGTGCGAGCCTGCTGCCAGTGTTGCTTTAATCTCAAGTGATTTTCCTTTCGGCGCTACTGTTGCTTTCTTCCACTTTTTCTCATCCTTGAAGTCTGCTGCGCTTAGTATGACCGGCAGTCCTTGCTGTGTTTTTGTGAGTTCTTCATCATTTCCTGTGCAGTACCACGCCTGCACATTAACAGAATACTTCACTGTTGGAGTTGTTTTCAGTTCTATTCCCAATTGTTTTCCTTTTCCTATTTCTATTGGTTTTTCTTCTGTTGCGCTTTCAATGCATTTTGCAAATCTGCGGAAATAATTGTGAAGTCCATTGCTGCACAACGGCCCCCAGTCAATTCCGTCTGCTGTTTTGTACATCAAACAGTCTTTTTCTTCTCCTTTCCAGTATCCTTTGATAATCTGTCCTTTTGAGTCTTTTGCAGGATAGATTCCTATGCCCTTTCCTTTTCCAATTGCCGGCTTCCACATCGGGTTTTTCTCGTCGGTGGACGTGTTTATTGCATCTATTTTGTCCTCTGTTTTAGCATATTCGTCTTCGAGATCCGCTCCGTGTCCGAACTCGTGGAAGAACCTGTTCATTCTTGTGACAACAGCCAATACGCCATCAGTTCCGCTGTATCCTGTGACTCTTTCTCCATTTTCTCTGAGAATTATGCAAGGCAGGTCTGCTTTTGCTTTTTCTTTCAATTCATCTCTGAGTTTTTCGTTCCCAAGCTGAAGAATATTATCGTTATCGCATGTTACGTTGAATGCAGTTCCGCCTTTGCTGTCAGTTGTCCATTCCTTGTCTGATGGCACCCATATGTAATGTACATTAATCAATGGCTTGTCTTCTTTCAGGATTGCATAATTGTCAAGCGCTTTTACAATACTCTCCGCGTCTTTTACAAACTCTTTTTCCTTGTTGTACCCTTCCGAAAGTATCAGCATGTCGAATCTTGATTCATTGCTTCCGTTCTTTAGCAGCGTAACTATTTTTGCGTCTTGTAAAAGTCTGTCTAATGAGAATGCTTTTCTTCCAATCAGGAGTCCGCCTGCTATTCCCAAAAACTCTCGTCTATTAATCACCATCTTAGTACGAAAAGACTGCAGAATATTTAAGACTTTTCTTCACTATGCAGTGCCGATGAAAGTTTATAAGCCACGTGTACTGTTTTGCATTCAAGAGGGGATGTTATGGTAGAATGGAAAGATTCGCTATTCAGAGCGTTCAGCGACTGGAAAACCTTGCTTCTAGGCCTTATCATCTCAATTGTTCCTGTTCTGAATTTCGCCACATATGGCTTTGGCCTTAATTGTGCGCGCAAGCCTTATGACAGGAAATTGCCTTCATTCAGGCAATTCGGAGGACTCTGGGTGCAGGGGCTGCTCTCAGTGATTATTATGGTTCTGTATTCGCTCCCTGCTCTTATCGTTTTCGGCATTGGCTATTTGACTGATCAGTATGATACTCTGATATTGATAATAGCGGGCATATTTGCAGTGGTTGCGTATTATTTTCTTCCAATGGCGTGGATGAAATTCGCTTATGGAAAATTTGGCGGCGCATTCCGCCTTGGCGCAATTGCCGGCAAGTGTTTTAGTTTGAAATATTTCGGCGCGTGGCTGTTGTTGTCAATTTTGACATTCATAATAGCGGTTTTATTGAATTTTATCGCAATTCTGCTGTCTTTCACTATTGTAGGGCCATTCATAATAATGGGATTTTTGGCATTTTGGCTTGCTGTCTTTGGTTTCACAATTTACGGTCAATTATATGAAGAACTGAGGTGAAAAATATGGCTGCTGCAACAACATTGTTAATAAACATCGGAAGTACCATTGTGATTATTTTCGTCAACGCGCTGGCGTTATGGCTGACGATTGATAATATTTTGAAATATGCGCGTGAAGGTTTCAAGACTGCATTGAAGACCGGCGTTTCAGCCGGTGTTGTCAGTTTCGTTCTTGGATTGATTCCGACTTTTGTTCCAGAGCTTGCCGGCAACCAGGGCTTGACATTGCTCTTTTTCATCATCAATTCTATTGTAATGCTGTTCTTGATTAAGCGGTTTTATGGCCTGCGCTGGGGAGAGACAGGTGCTGCATGGGTTGTAGTGCTTGTGTTGAGCTTCCTGATAGGCTTTGTGGCAGGCAACTTTATCGGCATGGTAACGCCGGCATTTTTTACTTAATTTTTTGGAGGAAAGAATATGGCATTGGCATCAACATTGCTGACAAACATCGCGAGCACAATACTCATCATTCTCGTTAATGCATTTGCCATCTGGCTCACCGTCGAGAAGATCTTGAAATACGTGTCATCCAAGGCCGGCGGTTTCAAGACTGCGTTCAAGATTTCCTTGATTGCGGGAGTTATCAGCTTCGTCTTGGGTTTGATTCCTACTTTTAGTCCTGCATTGGTTGGCAATGCAATGCTCAATCTGCTGTTTTTCGTCATAAATGCAATTGTGCTTCTTTTCCTTATTCAGAAGTTCTATGGTTTGAAATTGGGAGAAGCAGCAATTTCGTGGCTTGTAGTGCTGGTTCTCGGCTTTGTCATCGGCTTTGTCGTTGGCAACATCACAGGCATGATTATGGCTGCGTTGTAAGAATGGGGCTGCCCGGATTTGAACCGGGACGACGTGGTCCCAAACCACGCATCATAACCAAGTTAGATCACAACCCCGTTGAGAAGTTCTTAAGTGTCACCGTTTAAAAGGCTTTTGCTGACAAGTCAGCAAGTCAACATGTACACAAATCGAAGTATAATATAGTGGAAACTCCAATAAAACTTTCACAATGCAGACAGTTGCGTTAGGACAAGCTGTGATCATCGGAAATCCTCCACGAGGATAGGCCAAAAAGTTAGATTTTGTAAAATGCAACATCCAGCTAAAGCGCGGAATTTTATGGAAACGTATTTAAAGCACGTTTTGTTATAACGTCTTAATATGAGAAGAAGCCAATGGTTTGTGTGCGCAATAGTGTTTTTATTAATGGCTATATTCTCTCAGAAACTTGGTTCTACTACGGATTCTCAATCGCAAACTGTGACTGAAGAAAACCTTAAACTACTAGAGAGCGCAGTAGAAGAAAATAAATTTACTGAAGCATCTGGCATACTTCATCTAAACACCCAAGGTATGGCTAACTCCATGTTTATTGTCTCTCAGGTTCATTATGGTTTTTCTAATTTTTTCTGGGGTGTTTTTGCTATTTGCCTGATTTGTGGTTTTATAGAACCCAGAGCAGAAAAAAAGAAATAATGACGAACTCAAGTGTCTATTATTTTCACGGAAGACTTTCGCAAACTATTCCATCTGCGTCACCGTCAAGGTGGTGAACGTCATTACTCACTCCGCCACATTTCTTGAATACCTCTTGAGCTTCTGATTGTGTTGAGAAATCATCACAATTGTAAGTATTAGTATCACAAATAACTTTATTAGAGTTTTCAGCTTGTTCTTCATAATCTGGCGGAAGCGTAGGACATTTAAGAACCATTTCCACCGTATCAGTTATATAATTATATTCAGGTTCATGCTCACAGTTATACATATCATCATCCATCGCATCTCTCATAGCATCACTTCTCAGGTCATCATCCATCGCATCTCTCATAGCATCACTTCTCATGTCATCATACATCGCACCTCTCATAGCATCACTTCTCATGTCATCATACATCGCATCTCTCATAGCATCACTTCTCATGTCATCATACATCGCATCTCTCATAGCATCACTTCTCATGTCATCATACATCATATCGTCATACATATCATCCCTCATCTGTTCTTCTTCTAGTTGTTGTCGTAATTGGTTATCATGCATATCATCATACATCATCTGGCGATACATAGAACGGCTATAAAAAGAATTATTAATAACACTAGTCATTATCATTAAAAATAAAATTATCCAGAACCAAGTCCACCAACTACCCCCTTTCTTATACATAGTTTAAAATGACAAGATTAAACTTATAAATATTCCGACCTGCGGGACTGTTTCCAGTTTTTTATGGTAGTGTTTCGCATGCTACTCCGTCACTGTCGCCGTCTAGTTTGTGTACGTCTCGCCCGCAAGCTTCAAGTACCTTTTGTGCTTCCGCTTGCGTTTGGAAGTCTGAACAGTTGTAAAAGTTACTTGAGCAATTAATGTCTCTTTTTTGTTGAACAGAAGAGGTTTGTGGAATTGGTTGCGTTGTCCAAATGTAGCGTCCTTGTGTTTTCGCTGTTTGCTCTGCATTCTCGTAATCTGTGCATCGTGCCGTGTCTGGAGCGTAACGGTAAACTTTTGCAAAGCCAGAAAGAACCATTTGCTTATTCACATCAACACCGTCCACTTCAATGTAACGTAGTAGTCTGCCGTACCTGTCAGTTTCACTCATGTCTTTGATGAGCGTGACTGGTTTGTTGAGGGTGAGTTCTGATAGCTTGTTGCTCGTCTCCGCATAATATTCTTCTCCTCGTTCTGGTGTGTCAATGCAGATTAAGCGCACTGTCTCGCCAGTGCTGATTACTAACGTGTCACCGTCCACGACTTGTACGACAGTAATTTCTTGTTGTGGTTGTGCTATTACTTTTTCTTGAACTGGAAGTAAGCTGGGTGGTTGTTCAACAACAGGCTCAACAGCAGGAACAGGACGAGCAGGCGGTTGCTCACGAGCGCAAGAAATAAGCAGAATAAGCAGGATTACGACTGGCAGGCGGGCGTTCATACAAAGAGATGTATAGCGGACTTGGTTTAAAAGGTTATTCTAATCCGACAAGCCCAACAAGTTGAATGAGTGTCTTGACAAAACCAGCACTTTGCTCAACGAAAAGACCAAAACACTATAATTGTGTTACGCCTTTTTTTAAGCAAACATCAGTATGAACAGGAAGCCGAAAAACCAGCCAACACTATAAACTCCCAAGCCGATTTTCCAATCATCGTGCTTGCCAGCA
>Ga0247727_10007504_pt1 | contig 20739 bp, 14 predicted proteins | sample WisWelCaveWW1625_FD_202498 | JGI IMG/M metagenome (GOLD analysis project Ga0247727, IMG submission 202498) | Biofilm microbial communities from Wishing Well Cave, Virginia, United States - WW16-25 | ecosystem: Environmental > Aquatic > Deep subsurface > Groundwater > Cave microbial mat | place... | reverse complement strand
ATCGTCAGCCTTGTCTCCCACCGAGTAGCTGCACAAAATCCCGCACTCACCCATCTGCCCATACGTGCTCTCGAAGCAATAGTCGGCCGCACTGTTGGCGAACAGCGAAAAACCGCTTCCCTTCGCCTGCGGCCAGAAGCGCTCGGGATACAACAGCGCCGTTTTCACGATGCGGCCGTATTGAAGCTGATCGGCGGCCTCGCGCTGCACATCCGGAAGTTGGGGTTTCCACGTGATGCGGTTCAAGCGGTTTGCCGGGATGGTGCAGATGCAAAAGTCCGCGGTGAATTTCCTCCCTCTGTGCGTGGTCACGCGCACCTGACGCTCCTTTTGCACGATGCGCGACACCCGCTGCTGGTCGTGGATCCTGCGCCTCCCGATGCGTTTTACAAGCGCATCGACCAGGCGGCGGTTGCCCCCGATAATTTTGTAGTCCATTTCGTCGAAGCGGTCGCCCTGGAAATATTCTCCCGCCGCCGAGTAGGCGGAGCACATGCGTATGGATTCGCCGAAGTCCGTGCTGTCCATCAGGTCCCGCCGCAGCAGGTCTTTCTCGCCAAAGCCGATGGACCGCAGCTTGTTCCACCAGTCGTATTCATCCAGAAGCTCATCTTCGGGCCGCGAATTGTCCTCAAAGTCGCGCCCCAATCTTTGGAACGGCCTCTTCAACCGGGGATCGAAGGGCCACGCCCCCGGGGCGTAGCGCCGCGAGCGCTGGCTGCCGTCATAGAAATAGAAAGAAAAGCGATGTTTTTGCAGCGGGAGGCGGAATTCTTTGCAGAGCCTGCGCATGGCGTCGTGGTCTTTGCCGATCCATTCGGCGCCCAGCTCGCAATTCAAATACGGCGCCTGGGGAAATGAAAACGTATGCACGCGGCCCCCCAGGCGGTCCTGTGCTTCCAGCACGGCCACTCGCCACCCGCGTTCCACCAGGCATTTTGCGGCGCTCAGACCGGCCAGCCCGGCGCCAATGACTATGCAGGAGTGTTCGCGCATAGGATCCTCCGGGAAATTTCGGCGGAGGCAAGCAGATCGGTGGCAGACTCGGTACTGCCCTCGGGGCCGAAAACCCGCGCGATTATACGCCGCTGGCGGAGCGAAGGCTGATTTCACTTTGCGGGCTGGACAGATTCAGCGCCCTGTAAATAGCAGGGCCACATGTGCTAAAAGAGCTGCGTCGCAGGATGCGTGCAGCCATCAAAATGAAACGGCTTTGGCTCGTTTTAGGAGTTCCTCTGGCCTTCGGGTATTTCTCGCCGCGCCCTCACGCGCGCCCGCCGCAGCCGGAGCACACGCTCCGGGGTTTCACTCCCACGGCATCGGCTGCGCAACGCGAGGTGGAAAAGCAGTTCCTGGCCATCCCGTCGGCGGAAGAGGCGCGACGCCATCACCGCTGGCTGACCCAGGAGCCACATCCCGCAGGCAGCGAACGCAATAACGAGCTTGCCCGCCTGATTGCCGAAGAGTGGAAAAAGCAGGGGTGGGAGGATGTGGTCCTCCATCGTTACGACGTGCTGAACTCGTTCCCCAACCAAGTGAGCGTCGAACTGATCTCGCCCGTGGCCTTCCGTGCCTCGATGCGGGAAGACGCATACGATGCGGATCCCGACACGAAGAATCCCGCCGTGCGCGGCGGGTACCTGGGGCTTTCCGCATCAGGGGACGTGACCGCTCCGGTCGTCTATGCCAACAGCGGTAACCCGGCGGACTATGCGCTGCTTCGGAAAAAGGGCATCAGCGTGAAGGGCAAGATTGTCCTGGTGCGCTACTCGAACCCCTACAGCTATCGCGGATTCAAGGCCCTGACGGCCCAGCGCGAAGGCGCGGCCGCGATGCTCATCTACTCCGACCCCGCCGAAGATGGCTACAAGAAGGGAAAAGTTTTTCCGGACGGGCCGTGGGGCCCGGAGAGCCACATCCAGCGCGGCGCCATCACCTACGATTTCATCGTCCCCGGCGATCCGCTCACGCCCGGATGGGCCTCCGTTCCCGGCGCAAAACACGTTCCCCTGAGCGAGGCGCAGTCGGTGCCGAAGATAATTGCGGCGCCGCTATCCTGGCGCGATGCCAAACCCCTGCTCGAAAATATGGGCGGACCGGACGCCCCCCCGGAATGGCAGGGCGGTCTGCCCATCCAATACCGCCTGGGCGGCGAGGCCGCGCGCGTCCGCGTCAAAGTCGAAATGGACAACCGCGTGATGCCCAACTATGTGGTCGAGGGGCGCATCCGCGGCAGCGAATTTCCCGATGAATGGGTCATACTCGGAAACCACCGCGATGCCTGGGAATTTGGCGCCGTGGACCCCTCCAGCGGCACGGCGTCGCTGCTCGAAGTCACCCGCGCCCTCGGCGAGCTGAAACGCAAGGGCATCCGCCCGCGGCGCACCATCGTCGTTTGCAGCTGGGACGGCGAAGAAATCGGCCTCACTGGCTCGACCGAATGGGGCGAGCAGTTCGCCGCAGAGCTCCAGAAAAAAGCCGTGGCCTACCTCAACGTGGATTCCTCCGTCACCGGCCCGAGTTTCAATCCCAGCGGCGTGGCCTCTCTGGCGCCGCTTGTGGTTGAAGTGTCGCGCGCGGTGGGAGATCCGTCGGGGAAATCGCTCTACGAGGCGTGGAAGGAATCCAGCGCGCGAGAGCAGCAGAGCGCCATGTTCCAGTCGCGCGGCGCGGCCACCTCCGACGCCGACCGCGTGAACACCCGCATTGGCAGCGGCTCGGACCACACGGTCTTCTTGAACCATCTCGGAATTCCCGTGCTGGACCTCACTTTTACTGGGCCCTACGGCGTGTATCACTCGATCTATGACGATTTTTTCTGGATGAACCGGTTCGGCGACCCCGGCTACAAGTACCACGTGCTGACGGCGCAGGTTTGGGGACTGCTCGCGTTGCGCTTGGCAAACGCCGGCGTGCTGCCCCTGGACTTCTCCGTTTACGCGCAGCACATCCGGCAATTTGTCCGCGACCTCCAGAAAGCCGCCCCGGAACATTTTCTGGACTTCGAGCCGCTCCAGCGCGCCACGGTAGATATGCAGACGGCCGCGCGCGCCCTGCTTCATGATTCGCAAAAACATCTGGGGCAGGGCACAGCATCTCCCGCCGCCCTGGCGCGGTTGAACGAGCGCCTCAAAACCGTCGAACGCAATTGGCTGCACGCCGAGGGCATCCCCGGCCGGCCGTGGTTCAAGCACCTGCTCTATGCCTGCCGGTTTACCTACGCGCACCTCGAGTTGCCCGCGCTGACTGAAGCAGTCGAGGCCGGCGACCGAGACGCGGCCAGCAAGCAGGCGAAAATTCTTTTGGCCGCGATCGAGAAAAATACGCTGCTGCTGCGCGACGCACTCGAGGAGTTGTCCGGCCCGGCGCCAGCGCATAGGTAACACGCGCTGCGGGGAATCGTGAATATGAGAGCCAATGTCAGGCGGGCGGGTTTTACCCTTTCCTTTCTCTGTGTCCTCTGTGTCTCTGTGGCCGATGCCCAGCCGCGCTGGTTCAAGGGCAACACGCACACGCATACCTCCAACACCGACGGCGACTCCGCACCCGATTCTGTCGTCCGCTGGTACAAGGAGCACGGCTATCAGTTCGTGGTGATTTCCGACCACGACTCCCTCACACCCGTCGAGGGATTGAACGCCGTGTTCGCCGCGCCCGGGAAATTCCTGGTGCTGACAGGCGTGGAAGTCACCGACCGCTTCGAGGGCAAGCCGGTGCACCTGATTGGCATCGGCGTGCGCGACGCCGTGCTCCCGCAGGGTGGCGCCACCATTCAGGAAATTCTGGAGCGCGATGCCCGGGCCATTCAGGCAGCCGGCGGCCTTCCCCATGCCAACCATTCCAATTTCGGCTGGACGCTCACCAGCGAGCACATTGCGCTAGCGCCCTCAGTGAAGCATTTCGAGCTCTGGAACGGCCATCCGCTGGTTCATAACCGCGGAGGCGGCGGCTCAGCGTCCACGGAGGAAATCTGGGACGCCATGCTCACTTCAGGCCGCCTCATCTATGGCCTGGCCACAGATGATGCTCATCATTTCAAGGGCGAGTTCACGCCAGCGCACGCGAATCCCGGTCGCGCGTGGATTGTGGTTCGTGCCCCGGAGCTTTCCTCCGCAGCGCTCCTGGCGGCCATCGAGCGCGGCGAGTTCTACGCTTCCACCGGCGTTACGTTGAAGGACTACCAGGTTTCAGACACGGGCATCCGCATCGAGCTGGCCACTGGCTCCGGGCTGGCCTCACCGCGCTATCGGACATACTTCCTCGGACGCGACTCCCAGGTGCTCCGCCGCGACGACTCTCTGACCCCCTCCTACACTTTCACTGGCACCGAGCTTTTCGTCCGCGCGCGCATTGAGTCCTCCACCGGCGCCGTGGCCTGGACTCAGCCTGTGTTTTTGAAAGACGCCAGAAGGTAAGCGCGGATCACCAGGAGCCGGAGCGCAGGCCGGTCAGGGTTCAAGGTCCAGCGCGTATCGAAGAGCCTGCTTGAGTTCCGCGAGTTTCGCAGGGGTGAGCGTGGCAACAATTCCTGTGAGTTTTTTCTTGAAGATCAAGGTCAGGTAGTCGCACCGGATGCTGCATACCCGGGGCATCCCATCTTCTTGTCCGAGGACCACTTCACTTCTCAGCCCTAATATCTCGCTGTAAACCGGGGCGCACACCACGGTAGAGATGCGGTCGTGTCCGGCAACAATGTCTCTCGACACGACTACGTAAAAGCCCGCCTTGTCCCCTCTTTCCGGCAGCGGTTCCTGTGTTCGGTAGATTTCACCCCGCTTCACAATTTTGCCTGTTCCCGAATTAGCGCGGCTGCCTGCCGGTTGAGCATCCGATGGTGCCGGTGATAGATCTCGCGCTCGCGCTCCTCCTGTGCCTGTCGTTCGAGACGGTCCATGTACTCCTGCAGGGCCTGGCGGATAAGTTTCGATCGGTTCCGCCGCTTTCCGCGCCCGCGGCGGGCCAGGCAGTCGATCTGCTCCAGGGCCGACTCCTCTATTGTAATCGCAATAGTTTTCATATTGGGATTGTAATAGACTCTGCCCGCCAGAGCAAGGGGCCGGCCACCGCCAGCCCTCGGGGTCAGCTCCCAGATTTCCATACTTCCGCCGGGCCTCTGCGGTGTATCTTTCTCACCCCCGGAGGTCTCCCATGCATCGCCACCTGATTCACTTGTCAGTTCGCACGCTCGTTGTGGTTGCAATCTTCGCGGCGATCCCGCTTCACAGCGCGGCCCAGCAAAAGCCTCGCGCGCGCGACCTCGGCGTGCCCTTCGATGGCACGCCCGGCCCGCGCAATGCCATCACCGACGTGGCCGGGGTCGAAGTAGGCCACAGCACCATCATCCGCGGCGAGGGAAAACTCGAAACAGGCAAAGGTCCCGCGCGCACCGGCGTCACCGCAGTTCTCCCCCGCGGCAAAAAGAACACCGATCTGGTTTTCGCCGGATGGTTTTCGCTCAACGGCAATGGCGAGATGACCGGCACCACCTGGCTCGACGACAGCGGCTTCCTGGAAGGCCCGGTGATGATTACCAACACGCACAGCGTGGGGATTGTGCGCGACGCGGTAATTTCCTGGCAGGTGCGCAACGGCCTGCTCACCAATCAGCCGTGGACCCTTCCCGTGGTCGCGGAAACCTGGGATGGCCATCTGAACGACATCAACGGCTTCCACGTGAAGGAGTCCCACGCCTTTGAGTCGCTGGACACTTCCGGTGCGGGAAATGTTGCAGAGGGCAACGTCGGTGGCGGGACAGGGATGATCTGCCACGAATTCAAGGGCGGCATTGGGACAGCGTCGCGCAAACTGAACGAGCGCGCGGGCGGCTACACGGTGGGCGTGCTGGTGCAGTGCAATTACGGCCTGCGCCGGCAACTGCGCGTGGCGGGCGCGCCCGTGGGGACGGAAATTACCGAAGGCACGTTCCGCTGGGGCCGCCGGACTGGCGATGCACCCGAAGAAGCCGGCTCCATCATCATCGTCGTCGCCACCGACGCGCCGCTGCTGCCGCATCAGTTACGGCGCGTGGCGCGCCGCGCTTCGCTTGGGCTGGCGCGCAATGGCAGCATCTCCGGCAACGGCTCCGGGGACATCTTCATCGCCTTTTCCACCGCCAACCCCAGGGCCGCCGCGCCGGAAGGCGTCACGCAGCTACAGATGCTGCCCAACGAGCGCATCAGTGCGGTTTTTGAAGCCACCGTGCAGGCCACTGAAGAGGCCATCATCAACGCCATGGTCGCCGCAGAAACGATGACCGGCGCCGACAACCAAAAAGTCATCGCCCTGCCTCACGACCGCCTGCGAGAAGCGCTGAGGAAATACAACCGCATGGTTCAGTAGGGGCGCTGTCGCGAAGCCTCGGGGCTGCGCCCCTCCGCCCCGGCGGTGCGGGGCTCGAAGATGTGTTCGCGCAGCACAGCTTCAGAGCGGCGGCGTCGACGTCTTCCGCGGCGGATTGAAGAAGGGCAGAGGGGTCACCTGCGCGCTCACCTGGTGCCGCACGGCTTCCACGGTCAGCTCCACGTGCACGGTCTTGCCAGCCCGGGCGTGATCGCGGTCCAGGCTGGCCAGGGCGATCATTTTCTTCAGCGTGGGCGACCAGGTAGTGGAAGTGGCTCTGCCGATTTGCGAGCCCCCGCGATACACCGGCACGGCCACGCGCGACGCCGTCGCCGCAACCTGCGGCGGCATCCCATACTTGTCGTACAGGGCCTCGATTTCGTTCCAGTCGAGGTCCAGCCCCACGAGCTGCCGCCGGGGGCCGCCGCGCTTTTGTTCCGCGGCCAGCGCGGCCTTGCCGATGAAGTGTTCCTTTTCCAGGTGGATCAGCTTCCCCAGTCCGATTTCATATGGCGAATATTTTTGCAAATCAATCAGCGCCTTTTTGCTCGAGAAATAATCCACCTCGATCAGGATCAGCCCGGCTTCAATGCGCGCCACGTCCAGCGCCAGCATCCCGGCGGCGTGGATATCGAATTCCCGGCCGGCGGCCATCAGCGCGTCCCAGACCTTCACCGCCCGGTCCCACGGGATCCATACTTCGTACCCCAGGTCTCCGGTATAGCCGGTGCGCGAGATGTCCACCGGCACGCCGGCGATTTTCCCGCTGGTGTAGCGGAAATATTTCAGCATTTCAATGTCCGCCTCCGCCGCCTTGCGCAGTATGCGCGCCGACGTGGGCCCCTGGAGCGCCAGCGCCGCTGTGGTTTCGGAAATGTCTTCCACCTCGACATCCCGGCCGCGGGCGTTCTGGCGGAACCAACGCAGGCTGGGGTCGGCGGCGGTCCAGCGGTAGGCATTTTCGCCCAGCCGGGTGATGGTGCCGTCGTCAATCACCTTGCCCTCTTCATCGCACCAGCAGCAGTAGATGACCTGGCCCGGGGCGACTTTGCGGATGTCGCGGGCAATCACGCGGTTGACGAACTTTGTGGCGTCGCGGCCGGTCACCAGGTATTTGAATAGCGGTGTGATGTCAATCAGCCCCGCGGCATTGCGCAGCGCGTTGTATTCGTGCTCGTGGTGGGTCTCATAGACGCTCACCGTGTAATAACCCGACCACTCGCGGTAGCTCAGGCTCTCGCACAGCGCAAACGTCCGCTCGTGCACTGCGGTTCCAATCGGCATGACAGAATCTCCCTCTGGCGTAGCGGGCCGCGATTATAACCGAGACGCTGGCGATTCCTGCGCTTGTCGCTTTCGGCTTCGCGCTTGTAGAATGGCCGTTCGCTTCGCCACTATGTCCCTTCGCTACGACGCAATCATCATCGGCGGCGGCCACAACGGCCTGGTCAACGCTGCCTATCTGGCCCGCGCCGGCAAAAAAGTCCTGGTGCTGGAGCGCCGCCACGTCCTGGGCGGTGCCGCCGTAACCGAGGAAATCTTTCCCGGCTTCAAGTTTTCTGTTTGCTCCTACGTCGTTTCCCTGCTGCGCCCGGAAATTATCCGCGACCTCGACCTCCCGCGTCACGGCCTGGAAATCCTTCCGCTCGACGGCACCTTCACGCCGATGCCCGACGGCAATCACCTGTGGCGCGTGAACGATCACGCCAGGACCCGCCGCGAGCTGCTGCGCCACTCCCGCGTGGACGCCGAGGCCTACGAGGAATTCGGCAAGGCCATGGTGCAGATGTGCCGCTTCGTCAAGCCCATCCTGGGGATGACCCCGCCCGACCCCTCGCACCTTCGCTGGCGCGACCTCGAGAAGCTGCTCTTTCTCGGCCGCCGCTTTCGCGACCTGCCCGGCCAGGAGCGCTACACCCTCGTGCAGTTGATGACCATGAGCGCCGTGGATTTTCTCGACCAGTGGTTCGAGACCGACGTGCTCAAGGCCACCATGTCGGCCAGCGGAATCATCGGCACTTTTCTGGGCGTGCGCTCTCCGGGCACCGCTTACGTGCTCTTGCACCATTACATGGGCGAGATTGACGGCGCGTTCCGGGCCTGGGGGTTTGCCCGTGGCGGTACCGGCGCCATCTCCAACTCCATCGCCGATGCCGCTCGCGAGGCTGGCGCGGAAATCCGCACCGAGGCGCCGGTGGCGCACATCCTGGTCAAGAACGGCAAGGCCGCCGGCGTGGCCTTGCAGAACGGGGACGAATTCCGCGCCGATATGGTCTCTTCCAGCGTGGACCCGCGCCTCACCTTCACCCGCTTTCTCGAGCCGCGCCACCTGCCCTCCGAATTCCTGGAAGAGGTGAACCGCTACAAGTTCCGTGGATCCTCGGGCAAGGTGAACCTGGCGCTGGACGCGCTGCCGGATTTCCGCTGCATGCCCGGGCCGGGGCGCCACCTGCGCGGCGCGGTTTCCATCTCTCCCGGCGTGGACTATATGGAACGCGCCTACGACGATGCCAAATACGGCGACTATTCCCGCCAGCCGTACATCGATATGGTTATCCCCAGTCTTACCGACCCCAGCGTGGCTCCGCCCGGAAAGCACGTGATGTCCTGCTTCGTCCAGTACGCCCCCTATAAGCTACGGGAAGGGAACTGGGACGATAAGCGCGAGGCCTTTGGCGACACCGTCATCAACACCCTGGCCGGGTTTGCGCCCAACATCAAAGACATCATTCTCCATCGCCAGGTGCTGACCCCGCTGGACCTCGAGCGCGACTTCGGCCTGAGCGAGGGCAATATTTTTCAGGGCGAGCTTTCCCTCGAACAGTTGTTTTTCCTCCGTCCGGTGCCGGGCTGGGCGCGGTACCGCACCCCGGTCGCAGGACTGTACATGTGCGGCTCGGCCACGCATCCCGGCGGGGGCATTATGGGCGCGCCCGGACGCCTCGCCGCCCTTGAGATCCTGAAAGACATGGGAGCCCGCTGACCGTGCCTGCGCCTCGCGATGCAGTCATCATCGGCGCCGGCCTGAACGGCCTGGTGTGCGCGCGCCGGCTGGCAGAGAAGGGACTCAAGCCGCTGGTGCTGGACCGCCGCGAGGTCGCCGGCGGCCAGTGCGTCACCGAAGAATTCGCACCCGGTTTCAGGTGTTCGGCGGTGTACGACTCCGGCGTGGGCGTGCTGCCTGGCTTCGCGATGCGGATGACGCACCTGCTCGCGCTCTCGCCAGACGGCCGCGCACTGCGGCTGCGCGGGCTGCACGACGACCCCGCGTCCATCGCGCCGTTCTCCCGCCGGGATGCGGATCGTTTTCCTGAGTTCCTGGCCACATTCACGAAGGTCTGCCAGGTCCTGGGGCCCTTGTTCCAAATGACGCCTCCCGATATCGACGCGCCCTCTGCGGGCGAGCTCTGGGAGCTGGCCAAGGCCGGCAGGCGCTTCCGCAAGCTGGGGGACAAGGAAATGTTCCGCCTGCTGCGCTGGGCGCCGATGGCAGCGGCGGACTTGGTTGGAGAAATGTTCGACACCGAGCTGCTGCGCGCGGCGCTGGCGGCGCGCGGCTGCTTCGGCACCGCCCTGGGCCCCTGGTCGGCAGGTACCGGCGCGGTAATGCTGCTCCAGGCCGCAGCTTGCGGGACACCGCTGGGCCCGATGCTCACGCCTGCCCTGGGAGGAATGGGCGCGTACAGTAGCGCCCTTGCCGCAGCCGCGCAGAAGGCCGGTGCAGAGATTCGCACCGGGGCCGAAGTCGCGCAGATATTGGTCAAAGACGGCCGCGCCGCGGGCGTGGCCCTGGCCAGCGGCGAAGAAATCCCAGCCCGTGCGGTTGTCTCCGCCGCAGACCCCCGGCAGACCCTTCTGCGCCTCACCGACCAGGTGCATCTGGACCCCGGCTTTGTGGCCAAGATACGCAATTACCGCTGCGCGGGCACTGTGGCGCGCGTACACCTGGCCCTGGATGGACTCCCGGAATTCCGGGACCATCAATATCTTTCCGGTGGCGCTCCTGGAGGCGACGGCGCGCATCCTCTGGCCGGGGCACGGATTCACATCGGCCACGAGCTGGATTATCTCGAGCGCGCGTTCGACCATTCCAAGTACGGCGAGTTTTCTTCGCAGCCGTACCTGGAAGCCTTCATTCCCACCCTGCTCGATCCCTCGCTGGCGCCTGCGGGCAGTCACGTGATGTCGGTGCACGCGCAGTATGCCCCCTTCACCCTGCGCGCCGGCGATTGGGATTCCCGCGGCGATGCGCTCGGCAACGCCGTGGTGCGCGCGCTGGCGGATTATTTTCCTGATTTGCCGGAGAAAATCCTGCACCGGCGCGTGATCACCCCGCTGGACCTGGAAAAAACATACGGGCTGACCGGCGGGCACCTGTTCCACGGCGAGCTGGCGCTCGACCAGCTCTTTACCATGCGTCCCGTGATTGGATGGGCGCGCTATCGCACGCCGCTCGAGGGACTGTGGTTGTGCGGAGCCGGCACGCACCCCGGCGTGGGCTTCGGCGGCGAATCCGGCCGCAACGCCGCGCGGGAAATCCTGAAGTCTCTCAGGTAGGAATATGTCCGCTGGGTCGCCGCCTGCGCATTCCGAACGGCTCGTCTCGCTGGACGTGTTCCGCGGGATGACCATCGCCGGGATGATCCTGGTCAACAATCCCGGCACGTGGTCGCACATTTATGCCCCGCTGCGCCACGCCGACTGGCACGGATGGACCTTCACCGACCTCATCTTCCCGTTTTTCCTGTTCATCGTCGGCGTCGCGATGGCCATTTCCTTTCCCCGCCGCGTCGCGCAGGGCGACACGCGCAGCGGAATGCTGCTGCACACGCTGCGACGCAGCGCCATTCTGTTCGCTCTGGGCTTGTTTCTGAGCGGCTTTCCCTTTTTCGATCTGTCCACGCTGCGCATCCCCGGCGTGCTCCAGCGCATCGCACTCTGCTATTTCTTCGCCGCAGTGGCGGTGATTTATGCCCGGCGCAGCGCGCAGGTTGCGCTGGTCGCGTCATTGCTGCTCGGCTACTGGGCGCTGATGACCTGGGTGCCCGTGCCCGGCTTCGGCGCCGGGAATCTGGACTCCGAGGGCAACCTCGCCGCGTATTGCGACCGCGCGCTGCTCCAGGGCCATCTCTGGAAACCAACGTGGGACCCCGAGGGCGCGCTGAGCACTCTCCCCGCCATTGCCACCACGCTGCTCGGCGTGTTTGCCGGGGTCTGGCTGGGCTCGGCAGCGCAGCCGGAGAACAAAACATTCCGATTGGCGCTGGCCGGCGCCGCGGGGATGGCCGCGGGCACGCTCTGGGGACTATGGTTCCCCATCAACAAAAACCTGTGGACCAGCTCCTACGTGCTGTTCACCGGCGGGATGGCCGCAGTGGTCCTGGCGGCTTGTTACTGGGTGATTGACGTGCGCGGCTGGCGCCGCTGGGCGCAGCCCTTTGTGGTGTATGGGATGAACGCCATCGCTGTCTTCGTGGCTTCGGGCCTTATAGCCCGCCTGCTCGGTGTATTGAGGGTCACAATGCCGGACGGGCGCTCCGTGGCCTGGAAGACGTGGATTTTTGAACAAATGTTCGCGCCCCTGGCCAGCCCCATCAACGCCTCGCTGCTGTTTGCTCTGGCCTACGTGCTGTCCTGGCTGGGCGTGATGTGGCTGCTCTCTTGGCGCCGGATTTTTATCAAGATTTGAGTGCGACGACGACCCTGTTGCGCGACGTTGCCCTGCTGCCTCTGCGGTAAGACTCTTCCTGTATAATCCTCGCCCGATCAGTACTCATTTTCGTCTCAGGGGCATATTCTGGATGCGTCTGCCTACTCTCATTATCCTCTTCCTTGCCCCGCTCCTCCATTCCGCAGCGCTCGCGCAAGACTTGAAACTCATCCCCGAGCCGCGCCACCTCCAGCGCAAGGAAGGCCAATTCGCCGTCACTTCACAAACGCGCATTGTGGTCACCCGCGCCGAGGACCGCACCGCCGCAGAATCCCTGGCCGAAGAAATAGAATCCGCCGGCTTCGATCGGCCGCGCATACAGGTCTCCGCGTCGGCGCCGGAGGGCTCCAACCTCATTTACCTGGGCCGCATTGGAGAGCGCGCGTCGCTGGATTCCTCGCTGGCCTCCCGGGGTCTGGCGCTGGACGACGTCGCGAGCGTCGAAGGTTACGTGCTGGACGTTTCGCCGCAGCGCGTCCTCATCGCCGCGCGCGCCGCGCCGGGCGTTTTCTATGGTGCGCAGACTCTGCGCCAGTTGATGCAACCCGGAGAGGGCAAGCAATTGAACTGCCCGGCTGTGGCCATCCGCGACTGGCCGGCCATGCGCTGGCGCGGCCTGCACGACGACATCAGCCGCGGCCCCATCCCCACATTGGACTTCATCAAATCGCAAATCCGCACCCTGGCCGAATTCAAGCTGAACCTCTACGCGCTGTACATCGAACACACCTTCGACTACCAGCGCCATCCTCTGATTGCTCCACGCGAGGCCGCCCTGACGCCTGCGGAGATCAAGGAAATCGTCGAATACGCGGCGCGCTATCACGTCACCGTGCTGCCGGAACAGCAGGCCTTCGGCCACCTGCACCACATTTTGAAGCTTGAGCAGTATGCGGAGCTGGCGGAGACGCCGCACGGCCACGTCCTTGCACCTGTTCAGGAAAAATCCTATGAGCTGATCCGCAACCTCTACGTGGAACTCGTGCCGCTGTTTCCCGGCCCGCTGTTTCACATCGGGGCCGACGAAACTTTCGAGCTCGGCCGCGGCCAGTCGAAAGCCCGCGCCGATGAGATGGGCCTCGGCCGCGTGTATCTCGAGCACCTGAAACGCGTGGCGGAGATGATGGCCCCGCACGGGAAACAACTCCTGTTCTGGCACGACATTGCCGTGAAATACCCCGAACTGCTCGACATCCTGCCCAAGGAAATGGTCGCAGTCATCTGGGACTATGCTGCCAGCGCCAGTTTTGAAAACCAGATTGCCCCGTTCAAGAAAGCAGGCCTGGGGATCTTCGTGGCGCCGGGCGCCAGCAACTGGAACCGCATCTTTCCCAATCTCGACGTCGCACTCGTCAATATCCGAAACCTGGTGCGCGACGGACAACAGGCCGGCGCGCTGGGGATGCTGAATACCACCTGGGACGACAACGGCGAGGCCCTGTTCCAGATGACCTGGCCCGCCGTCATTTTTGGAGCCGCCGCAGCCTGGCAGCCGGGGGAATCGTCCATCGAAGCGTTTCAGAGCAAGTATGACTGGGCGTTTTACCGCCACTCCGGCCAGACGTTTCAATCCGCCATCGCCGGCCTCTCGCGCGCCCATTCCCTGCTATCTGCCGCCGGCTTGCGAGGGGCCAACGATGACCTGTTCTGGATGGACCCGTTCACCGAAGGCGGCCAGCGCTTGGCAGAGAAGGGAAATGGCGCCGCGCGGGAATTGCGCCTGTCCGCCGAGCGCGCGCTGGAATCTCTGTATCGTGCGCGGGGTCTGGCCCGCGTCCGCGGGGAGACACTCGATGCGCTGATCTTTGCCGCCCTGCGGCTCGACGCTCTGGGGATGAAGCTCCAGTTTGCTGCCGAGGTCAGCCGCTTCTACTGGGACGCCTATCTCAACCAGGGGGACCGCGCGCGCGTGGGGCGAGACCTCGCGGAAATCACGGGCATCAACGCGCGCCTCGAGGACCTGCGCGACTCCACCACGCGCCTTCGCGGACTCTACGCACAGCGATGGCTGGCGGAGAATCGTCCCTACTGGCTGGAAAATGTCCTGGTGCGCTATGACGTCCTGGCCCAGCTCTACCAGTCCAAGATCTTCGCCGTTAAGGCCGCGGCACAGCAGTTCCGCGATCAGGCCAATCTGCCTCCGCCCCAGCAACTCGGGTTCACCATCCGGCCCTGACCCCGGCCTCGCGCATTGACTTCCCGTTCGCCGCGCGGTACTTTTCGCGTAGGGGCGCCACCCGATGGAGAATCCGCGCGAAGTCGTCAGCCGGCAGAACCAGCGCTTGGAAATTGCAGAAGAGAGCCGCAGCGGATCGTCGGTGTTTCGTTGCCGGGGCTCCTTTTCCCTGGTCAGCCACGACCGCCTGGACAAGCTCGTCGAGAAAATCCGCCGCGCAGAAAACCGCCGTGTGGTGCTCGACCTTCTTGCCGTGCAGCATATTGATTCCACCGGCCTGGGCACACTGGCCACAGCTTTCAAAGATATGCGCTCTGCGGGCAAGGAGCTGGTCCTGGTCCCCAGCAGCGTGGTGCAGACATCGCTCCGCGCCGTAGGCTTGGACCGCGTCTTTGAGATGGTGGAAAGCGTGGAGACCGCCCTGGCCCCGAAATAGGCGGCCAGTGCATCCGGCCAAAGTGGACTCCTGCACGCGGTAAACCCACCTTGTCGCATTTCCGGGCCTCATCTAAAATAGAAGTCTTACCATCCCCCGGAGGGAGGCCCTGTATGACCACCGCCCCTGCCGCGCAGCGCGGCGAATTCACCAACGAGCCATTCGTGGATTTCACCCGGCCCGAAAACCGCGCCGCCATGGAAGCTGCGCTCAAGAAGGTTGGCGCCGAACTGGGTCGCGAATACCCGCTCATCATTGCGGGGGAGCGCGTCACCACGGCGGAAAAAATCCGTTCCACGAATCCCTCGCACCCCGAGCAGGTGGTGGGTGTGTTCCAGAAAGCAGACGCTGCTCTCGCCGGCCGCGCTGTGGAAGCCGCGGCACGCGCGTTCGATTCCTGGAAGCGCGTTCTCCCCGCCGAGCGCGCCGAATACCTCTTTCGTGCCGCGGACCTCATCCGCAAACGCAAGTTCGAGGTTTCCGCACTGATTTCCTTCGAAGTCGGCAAGACCTGGCCCGAAGCCGACGCTGACACCGCTGAGACCATCGACTTCCTCGAGTTTTACGGCCTCGAGATGCTGCGCCTGGGCGCCCCTCAGCCGCTTACGCCGATGCGAGGAGAGAAGAACTACCTGGTGTACATCCCGCTGGGGGTTGGCGCGATTATCCCGCCGTGGAATTTCCCCTGCGCCATCATGGCCGGGTTGGTCTCCGCCTCCGTCGTTGCCGGCAACACTGTGGTGCTGAAGCCCGCCACAGATTCCGCCACCGTGGCCGCGAAGTTCGTGGAAATCCTGGAGGAAGCGGGCCTGCCGAAGGGAGTCGTAAATCTTCTCACCGGTCCCGGCGGGGTGGTCGGCGACGCTCTGGTAATGCACCCCAAGACCCGCTTTATCGGCTTTACCGGCTCCAAAGAAGTGGGCCTGCAAATCAGCGAGAAGGCCGGCAGAGCGCAGCCCGGCCAGCTCTGGATCAAGCGCACGGTTCTGGAAATGGGCGGCAAGGACGCCATCATCGTGGACGAAGAGGCCGACGTGGACTCCGCTGTCGAAGGCGTGGCCGCCTCCGCCTTCGGTTACCAGGGGCAGAAGTGCTCCGCCTGCTCGCGAGCCATCGTCTCCCAGAAAATTTACGACACTTTTGTGAGCAAGCTCTCGGAACGCGTGTCCCGCATCAAGGTTGGCCCCGCGGAAGATCCCGGTAACTACATGGGCCCGGTCATCAACAAATCCGCGATGCGTTCCATCCTGGATTACATCGAGGTGGGCAAAAAGGAAGGACGGCTGGTTGCCGGCGGCGGCCCGGCAGGCGGCGACGGCGGATATTTCGTCCAGCCCACGGTCATTGCCGACGTGGCGCCCACCGCGCGCATCGCCCAGGAAGAAATCTTCGGGCCCGTGCTGGCCGTTATCAAGGCCCGCGACTTCGACCACGCGCTGGAAATCGCCAACGGTACGGAGTTCGGGCTTACCGGCGCCGTCTATTCCCGCAACCCGCAGAAACTCGAGAAGGCTTCCGAAGCCTTCCACGTCGGCAACCTGTACCTGAACCGCAAGTGCACCGGAGCCATGGTCGGGGCGCATCCCTTCGGCGGCTTCAATATGTCGGGCACGGATTCCAAGACCGGCGGCCGCGATTACCTGCTTCTGTTCCTCCAGGCCAAAACCGTCGCCGAAAAAGTTACCTAATCTGGAATTCTTGTCGCAGTCGACGGTCAAATTACAAATGTTTCGTAGGGGCCATCACGAAGCTTCGGGATCAGCTGGCCCTGAGATTATGAAGGGCCCGCCCCGAGTCCCGTCCCGAACCTTCGGGACGAAGGGCTGGCCCGCTTCAGCTCAGTTCCTGTTTCCCCTATCCCCTACCTCCCTGCCTCCTTACCTCCCACCCACCTCGTAATTCCATACGCCACCGGCCCCGCGGCCAGTAGCACCGGCGACCACTTCAGCACCAGCTCCGTGCTGTAGTAGAGCTTCAGCCCGCAGAAAAGGATTGGCGGAATGACCACGAGCGCGAGTCCCAGCCGCCCGCCTGGAATGCGAAAACTCCGCATGGCGTCCGGCATCTCGCGGCGCAGTTGCCACGCCGCCAGCAGCATCAGCGCCGAAGTCGCAATCCGCAGCGGGATGTAGACATCAATCAGCGCGACCACGTCCGTCCCTGCCAGCACGCAATAAATCACCGTCGAGAACAGGATGGCCTTGGCCGGTGTGCCGTATTTGGGGTGCAATTCGGCCAGCCAGCGCGGCAAGTAGCCGTCTTCGGCCATGGCAAACGGCATCCGCGTGGTTGAAAGGATGGTGCTGTTGGAAAGCGACGCCGTGGCAATCGAGGTCCCCAGGACCATGGCCACTTTCAGCGCCGGCCCGCCGAGCTTTTCCGCCGCCACGACCATATAGCCGGTCTTCCATTCCGCCCAGTCGCCCAGCGCGGCCAGCGCCAGCGCGCAGGGAATCACGTAGGTCAGCACCGCCAGCGGAGTGGTCCACGCCAGCGCGCGCACAAACGTGCGCTGCGGGTCGCGAACCTCGCCGGCCACGCTGCACAATTGTTCATACCCAGCGTAGTTCCACATCACCAGCGCGAGTCCCGCGCCGAACACGGCGCCCGCGGGCTGGCCCGGCGGCATCCACGGCAGCAGGGGATTGCCCTGCCACTTCAACGCCGCCACCGCGCAGAGCCATACCACCGGCACCATCACCGCGGCCTGCAAGGCCGTCGAGACCCACCCGGAAATCTGAATCCCGCGGATATTCGCGTAAGCCATCAGCCACAGGAACAAGCACGCGCACGCCCATTTCATCCCCCCGCTCATCGGCGGCAGCAGCGGCTGCAAGTAATCCATCACCAGCACACCGTAGGCGCTGTTCAGCAGGAACGTGCCCGTCCAGTTCCACCATCCGCTCTGGAATCCCCAGAAGTCGCCAAACGCCGCGCGCACCCAGCGGTAGAACCCTCCCTGCACGGGCATCACGCTGTTCAGTTCCGCCGCGGCCATCGAGATGGGGATGCTCCACACCAGCGGCACCAGCGCCAGGAACAGCAGAGACATCCCCGGCCCAGATAGCGAAAACAGCGATTCGTAGCCGACGGGCCCGCCCGTGGTGTAAGCGTAGAAGAGAACCAGCAGGGGAAGAAAACCGATGCGCCGCGCGTCAGGGTCTGCGGCGGCCACGCCGCCCGCAGGAGGTCGGAGGGAAGCACTCATCAGGGCGCGGCCATCTTAGCAGATGTACTACAGCCTCCCGTCGCGAGACTTGGGGATTCGGGACCCGGCTGCGATGCTTCGGATCGCGAGTGTCACACGGATTCCTGAGCGGGGACTCTCCGCGCCGTGACTCCGGCCAGTTCGCGATACGCCCGCGGAACGAACAGCAGCCCCAGCGCGCCGCGGGAGAGCATAAACGTCGCGTGCGCGGCCAGGCTGTACGCCAGGATGCTCGCCGGGTCGGCAAACGGGCTGAAGAAGAAAATCCACGCCGCCTGCGTAGTTCCCAGGCGCCCCACCGTCAGCGGCACGGCCCCGATGACAAAAATAATGGGCAGGAATGCCAGCATCTGCGGGAAGGGAATTTCCATCCCGAAGGTCCGCACCGCCTGCCAGTGGAACACCAGCGCCAGAAAAAACAGGGGCGCGCGCAGCGCGATGAATTGCGCGTAGCGTTTCGGCGGCGCATGTACAAACGTCCGGCAGATTTCCCAGTGTCCCGGCCGGAGCAGCATCCCAATCGAGAATCGTTCAGGCGCAGTTGCCTCTTCGCCTGCCTGCGGCGCAGTCAGCCGCAGCCAGCTTACGAATAGCGCCCAGAAGCCAGCGAATGCCGCGGGGATGATGAACAGCTCGCGAGGGATGGTTTCGCGGAACAACAGCATTCCTGCCGCGGCCCACAGGGCCAGGTGCGTGATTTCCACCAGCGTGATGAACAGCACAGTTCCGGCCAGCCGCAGGAACGGCGCCTGAAGTTTCTGCCGCAGGTACAGCGCCATGCTGAATTGCGCCACCTGGGTTTGCAGCAGCGCCACCACGTAGCTCACCGCGCGCACGGGCAGCAGCTCGCTGTAGCGCACCCGGCCATGAAACCAGCCGATTACCTTGGCCAGCAAGAACGTGTCCCACGCGAAGTAAATCACGCTGTTGGGGATCATCAGCAGCAGGAACGCCGCAATGTCGGCCCTCCCCAGGGCCTCCACGAGCCGCGCGGCGGGAATCCTGCGCAAAATCAGCGCGAAGATGACTACGGTCAGCAGCGGCGGCAGCAGCCGCATCCAGCGCGGTGCCGCAGACTCTGCTGCTGACTGGGGATCGAGCGAATTCTTCATCGCCAGTAGCGGCCATTCTGGGCCAGGCGTTTGTTCGCGGCAAGCCAATTTTCTGCTTTGCCCGGGCCGTGCAGACTGGTGCGGCCTTCCTAATTCCGCTACGCTATGCGCGCCTTGAATGGACACACAGGAGACCATCAGGATGGCTTCGTTCGATATCGGCTGGGTGCGCGAACAGTTCCCCTCGCTGGCGCGCAAGGTAAACGGCCACCCCGCGGCATTTCTCGATGCTCCGGCAGGCTCGCAGGTGCCGCGCCAGGTGATGGACGCGGTGCGCAACTACTACGAGCAATCCAACGCCAACACCTACGGCGCATTCGAAACCAGCCGCCAGACGGACGCCGCCATCGCCGCCGCGCGCCGGGCCATGGCCGATTTCCTGAACTGCGGCCCGGAAGAAATCTGCTTCGGGCCCAACATGACCACGCTCACGTTTGCGCTGGCCCGCTCCATCGGCCGCACGCTCTCTCCCGGAGACGAAATTGTGGTCACGGCGCTCGACCACGATGCCAACGTCGCCCCCTGGCGAGCGCTCGAGGAGCGCGGAGTTGTCGTCCGCCAGGTAGATTTCCGTCCAGCCGACTGCACCCTCGACCTCGGCGATTTGCGAGGCAAAATTTCCACGCGGACGCGCCTGGTGGCCCTCGGATATGCCAGCAACGCCGTGGGCACCATCAATCCTGTCGCGGAAATTGTCCACCTCGCCCATGCCGCAGGCGCGCTGGCGTTCGTGGATGCCGTCCATTACGCCCCGCACGGCCTGATGGACGTCCGCGCGCTGGACTGCGATTTTCTGGCCTGCTCGCCGTACAAATTTTTTGGCCCGCACCAGGGCGTGCTCTTTGGCAAGGCCGCATTGCTGCGCTCGTTTGCACCCTACAAAGTTCGCCCTGCGCCAGACACTATCCCTGAGCGTTGGGAGACCGGCACGCAGTCCCACGAGCTGCTGGCGGGCATCACCGCCGCCGTGGACTATCTGGCCGAGCTGGGCCGCCGCATCCAGCCTCACGCCGCCACGCGCCGCGCCGCTCTGGAAACAGCTTACGCGGGCATCCACGAATACGAACTCGGCCTGATTCGCCAAATGATTCCGGGCCTGCTCGACAGCCGCGGACTGCGGCTCTATGGCATCTCTGATTTGACGCGCCTCTCAGAGCGCGTCGGCACTTTTGGCATCCGTATGGACGGCCGCACGCCCCTTCAGGTGGCCACGTTCCTCGGCGACCGCGGCATCTTCACCTGGGACGGCAATTATTACGCCATCAACCTGACCGAACGCCTGGGACTGGAATCCACCGGCGGCCTGCTTCGCATCGGCCTGGTGCACTACAACACCTCGGAGGAGGTGGCCCGCCTCGTTGCCGCCCTCCGCGAACTATCCCCCTAACCCCTAACCCCTAACCCCTAACCCCTTTCACCACTCTCCAGACACACGACTGCTCTCAGACTTCGCACACTTGGAGATCTTGCGAAACGAGATTGGGGTGAGCGACGGGATTTGCGAAGTCCTGAGTTCCGGCGCAGCCGGACGAAGGGAAGCCGCGACCACTGCTCAGGAAGAAGTGGGGTGAGCGACGGGATTTGCGAAGTCCTGAGTTCCGGCGCAGCCGGACGAAGGGAAGCCGCGACCACTGCTCAGGAAGAAGGGGGGTGAGCGATGGGATTTGCGAAGTCCTGAGTTCCGGCGCAGCCGGACGAAGGGAACCCGCGACCACTGCTCAGGAAGAAGTGGGGTGAGCGACGGGATTTGCGAAGTCC
>Ga0247727_10007503_pt1 | contig 20740 bp, 25 predicted proteins | sample WisWelCaveWW1625_FD_202498 | JGI IMG/M metagenome (GOLD analysis project Ga0247727, IMG submission 202498) | Biofilm microbial communities from Wishing Well Cave, Virginia, United States - WW16-25 | ecosystem: Environmental > Aquatic > Deep subsurface > Groundwater > Cave microbial mat | place... | reverse complement strand
GGGCGTGGATGTCGAGAACCTCTATATCGCTCAACCCGACACGGGTGAGCAGGCCCTGGAAATTGCCGAGGCCCTCGTGCGCTCGGGCGCGATGGATGTGGTGGTGATTGACTCGGTCGCCGCGCTTGTGCCCAAGTCCGAAATCGAGGGCGATATGGGCGACGCCACCATGGGCATGCAGGCCCGTCTCATGTCGCAAGCCCTCCGCAAACTCTCCGGCGCGATTAAGCAAACCAACACCGCCGTGGTCTTCACCAATCAACTGCGGATGAAAATTGGCGTGATGTTTGGCAACCCGGAGACCACCACCGGCGGCAACGCCCTCAAGTTCTATGCCTCGGTGCGTCTCGATGTGCGCCGTATTCAGGCCATCAAAGACGGTCAGGACGTGGTCGGCTCACGCACCCGCGTGCGCGTGACCAAGAACAAGGTTGCGCCCCCATTCCGCGAGGCCGAGTTCGACATCATGTACAACGAGGGCATCAGCAAAGAAGGCGACCTGATTGACATTGGCGCGGGGCTGGAAATCATCACCAAGCGCGGCGCGTTCTTCTCCTACAATGACACGCGCCTCGGGCAGGGCCGCGAACAGGCCAAGAACTTCCTCCGGCAACACCCGGAGATCGCCAACGAAATCGAACTGGCCATCCGCGCCCAGCAAGTCGCTACCGGAACGCCGTTGAACGTGGAGGCGGATGACCAGCACGAACCAGAAACCGATGCGCTGACCGAAGACGAAGTGTAAAAGCGTCCGGCAGATTTTTTTGCAAAGCCGCCGACTCTGTGTCGGCGGTTTTGCGTTTGCCCAATCAATGACTCAGACGGTTGAACCTCGCTTGCCTCCGGCTAGTAATAGACACTGACTCAGGATAAGGAGACCCCTCACATGCCCGCCAAAACCCAAACCATCAAACTTAAGCGCACCATCGCCCAACCGGCCCGCGAGGTGTATCGCGCCCTCACCCGCACCAGCATTCTGCGGACGTGGATGTGCGACGCGGCGCAAATTGACGCCCGCAAAGGTGGACGCTTGTATGTCTATTGGAACGATGGCTATTATGCCACCGGTGATTTTACGGCCGCCGACCCGGACAAAAAGTTGGCCTTCACCTGGCAGGGCCAGGGTGAGCCGGAGGCCTCCCGCGTGCAAATCACCTTGAAAGAAAAGGATGGCAACACCACCGTCGTCTTAACCCATACCACCGGCTCCGGTAAAGCCTGGGCCGAGGCCGTCCAGGGCCTGGAAAGTGGCTGGGCCGCGTCACTGGAGAATCTCCAATCGGTGCTGGAAACAGGCGAAGATTTACGCGTTGTGCGCCGCCCGATGTTGGGCATCGCCGGGTTTTCTGAACTGGATGCGGAGACCGCGGCCAAACTGGGCGTACCCGTAAAGGAGGGTATTCGGATTGGAAGCACGGTGGAAGGCATGGGCGCGCACGCTGCCGGGCTAAAGGCCGACGATGTGGTGGTCAGCATCGGCAAGACCAAACTGACGCGCTTTCCTCATATCCCGGTGGCTCTGCAACAACATCACGCGGGCGACACCGTGCCGGTGACGTTTTATCGGGGCGCGGAAAAAATGACCTTGCCGATGACGCTCTCGCGCCGTCCGATTCCGGCCTTGCCCGCCACGGCCGCCGAACTGGCGGAGCAGGTGCGCCAGAATTATGCGCGCGACGACGCCGAACTCGCCAAACTTTTTGAGGGCGTCTCGGAAGAAGAAGCAGGCCAACGCCCGGAGCCAAAAGAGTGGAGCGCCAAGGAAGTGCTCACCCACCTCATCACCAGCGAACGCGGCACGACTGATTTCATCTCTGAGATGGCCACGGACTCGGAACGTTGGTACGATAATTTTGACAACGACGTGAATGTGTACCCAACCGGCTTGGTGAAAGTTTATCCAACGGTGAGCGCCCTGTTGGAGGCGTTGAAACACGCTGAAGCCGAGACCGTGGCGCTGTTGGAGTCGTTGCCGCCCGATTATCTCGCCCGCAAACGCAACTACTGGCGGCTGTGCTTTGGCCTGTTGCAAGGCCCATCACATATCACCCAGCACTTTGATCAAATTCGCAATGCGATTGCGACGGCGCGCAAGTAAAGAGACCTGCCAGGTTTTTGCGAAGCATACCTGGCAGGTCTGGCTGACTCATTTGCTATAATCCAGCGCGTGACACACAAAACCACCCGCTGGATTTTTCTTTTGGTGTTTATGCTGACGGCCTGCCAAAGTGGTGGGCGCTCCCCCACGCCGCTCTTCCCCACCCCCGCACCGCCCACGCCCGCGGCGACCTTGCCGCCCGTGAGCGTGGTGGCGCCGACAGTAACGTTGGCCCCCCTGCCACCTACCAACACCCCACCGGTCCTCTTCCCCACCGAAACGCCGACCGATACCGTATCAACGGCGTGTCTCAACGAGGCCGCCTTTCTCACCGACCTCACTGTGCCGGATGGCGCGCAATTTTTGCCCGGTCAAACGTTGACCAAAAAATGGAGCGTGCAAAATGCGGGGACATGCGATTGGGGCGCAGATTATCGGCTGGCGCTGGTGAGCGGTGATTCGATGAGCGCGGCCAGCGAAGTCGCCCTCTTCCCGGCGCGGGCCGGGGCGGAGGGCGTGTGGGAAATTGTGATGACGGCCCCGCTCGCGCCCGGCGAATACGTGGGCCGCTGGCAGGCCCGCGACCCGCAAGGCAATCTCTTTGGCGATGTGATGTTTATCAAGATTGAAGTGATTCCCCTGCCGGGCGCGGAAACGCCGACACCTTAAGTTGCGTTGAGCTTTGGCTTGGGGTTATATTGCCTTTGCCTGGCCCCACAACCTTTTAGAGCTTATCTCTAAACCTACCAAACCCCTTAGGGTCTGCTTCGCGAAGACCCTAAGGGTTTACAGATAGGTTGTTAGCTCACCCCTCGAAGACCGCAATGGCGCGCACCGGCGAGCCGGTGCCGCCACGTATCTTGAGCGGCAGACCCATAAAGCGAAAACGCCCCCGACCGATGAGTTGATACAAATTGATCATGTTCTCGTAATGCGTAAAGCCCAACGCCCCACAAATATGATGAACTTCCTTATTCGAAACGCCGACCACACCCGGTGACACCGTTTCTACGCCAAACGCCGCGATGGCCTGCTGACCCAGCCAGCGCGCTGTGTCACTGCTGACCCCGGGGCCATGGTGCCAATCGTCTGTCCCAAAGGCGCGGCGATAATGATCCGTATACAGGAGCACCGTATCCCCCGGCTTGATTTCAAGACCGGCCGCGGCGAGGGCGCGTTCTAAATCGGCCGGCTCAATCAACTCCAGCCGACCTTTATGAGACAGGTCTAAACAGATCCCCTCGGTATAGAACAGCGTGAGCGGCATGGTGTCAATAGACTGTCCCCGATACTGACGGGCCATATGGTTGAGGGCATCCACGTGCGTGCCGGTATGTTCGCCCAATTCCAGCCGGTTGACGGCGGGTGAAACTACGTCACTATCGGTCAGGCCCTCCCACTGTTCATGCGAGGCGTGTAGGGTGATGGCCACTTCCGGCAGGCCGGGAAACACCGGCATCCCTGAGAAGATTTCCTGACTCAAATCAATTATTTCAAGCATACCTTTTATCACCTATGGGTCGCCGTGTGGCTTTGCCCAATTTTCACGAACTTTGTGTAAGCGCCCATTTCATTTGACCCAGTCCACCATTGAACTCTCTTGCGGCTAATGGCTAATGTGCGACGTACCCGCTTTGCGGGCGCGTCGCACATTAGTCTCAGGGCGTGGCGGCGAAGTACACATTATCCCCCGCGCCCACAAACAGGCGTTTGGCCGGGTCAATCTCCAGCGCCGCGCCCGCGTCGGGCCACACGCTGGCGGCGTTGGGGCGGAATTGTTTGACGAAGGCCAGCTTGAGGCTAAGTTGATACACGCCGCCGGTGTCGCGGTTGAGGAGGTAGAGCGAGGGTTCGGGCGGCGGGGCATACACCAGCGCGACGGGCGTGGTCACGTCGTCCAATTTGATGGTTGAGGTGTGGCCGCGCCGCTCATCGGTGACGGGCGCGGGGCTTTGGCATTGCGGCGCATCGCCCGCATTGGCGCGTGAGCAGATGGTGATGCGCCCATCGCGGTGCATCAAATACACATCGCCGCCCGCAATGGAAAATTCCAGCACATCGCTCAACGCATAGGCATTGAACGGAAAGTAGCCGGAGGCTTGTAGATAATCGCCGCCCACGTCCTGATATTGCCAGACCTGGTTATCCACCGGGTCAAGCACATACAAGCGGTTGGTGTAAATTTCAAACGCGATGGGCACCCACCCGGCGTTGGTGGGGACGGGCAGGGAGCGGGCCAGCGGCGCTTTGCCCGACGCGCAATAGAGCAGATTGCCATCGGTGTCCAGCGCCACAATCGCATCCTCACCCATAACATTCGGGCCGGGAATCATTTCCAGATCTACCAAGGTGGTAATGGTCACTTGCCCCACCGGCCCCGCGCCACAGGCGAAGTTTTTATCCACCGTGTAGCCGGTGTTGTTGGCCGAGGGCGTCAGGCGCAAAATCCGGTGGGTGGTTTCATCCAACGCAAACACATCCTGCCCGATGAGGGCCAGGCGGGTGACCTGGACCCCGCGCCCCAGGCCGCCCACCACCAACGGCCGATAGTCGAGGCGGGTGATGTTATCCAACACATCCAGTTGCGCTTGGGCTTCTTGTTTGAGCGCGGCGATGTCGGGGTCGAAACGAATTTCTTCGGCGGTGGTGAGCCAATCCACTACATTCTGCCAGCCCTCCCGCGCTTTGGCTGGGTCGGCCTCCTGCCGGGTGGTGGCCACAACGGCTTGGGCTTGCGTCACCAGCGCCTCGTAGACTTTGGTGCGTCCCTCTTGCCAATACAATCCCAACGCCAAACTTGGCACCAGCAGCGCGGTGGCCAGCACGATGCCGATTTGCACGGGGGTCGGGATATGAAACAGACCATCTTTTTGCAGAGCGCCTTCGGGCAGGGTGCGGGCCGCCACTTTGCGGAAGGCGATATTGGCTTCGCCCAGGGTGTTGCTCAACGCGCGGCCAAACGAGCGCAGGGCGTGGGTAACTTGCGCGCCCAATTTTTCAGCCCACTCGGTGCGCGATTTGGCTTCCGGCTTAACGCCGGGGGCGGGCGGAGGTGGTTCTTCCAGGATGGGAATGTGCGGGGTGGGGTCGGCCTGCCCCAGGCGCTCGGCCCGGTGCATCAAATCTTTCCAATCCGTTTCGGCTTTGGCCGCTGGCGCGGAGGCGGCCTCGAATGGAATTTCCACCGGCGTTGGCGCGGCCACAACTTCGGGCGCGGGGATGACGGGTGACTCGACTCGCGAGCGCAGCAGGGACGCGAGGCCACCGCGCCGCGTGTGAGCGGGTGTGGCGACCAGGACGTTCACCGCCTCAAAGCGGCCCACCCAGGCCAGCACGTCGGCGTCAGCTGTTTCTTTTAATCGCTCCACCACCGCGCTGAGGGTCGCCAAATTACCCAACCCGGCCAGGGTGATTTCATTCCAAGTGGCTGGCGGGGCGCTGGTGAGACATACGTATTCGCCGGCGTTGACGCTGGTGTGGAAGTAATGCAAATCGGGCGCGTTGCTCAGGCCCAGTGGGCGGCCCGTTTCGGTGGGAAATTTTTCCACGCCGAGGCCGCGCGCCACCAGCAAGGTGCCAACCCCACACTGCGCCGCATAAAAATCTTTGGCATCGGCCTTGTCGTCGTTCCGCAAGACCGCGCCCAGGAGCCCGCCCTGGGTCGGCGCGCCCTCGCGCAAATTCAGATCGAGCAGGCGTTGATTGACGGCGAGAAAGGCCTGCCGCAGGGCGGCCGTTACCGTGCCGGGGTTGCTGTAAAAAGTGTTGGTGGTGAGTTCGATAAGTTCGGTGTAACGCTCCGGCGCCAGCGCGCCACGCGAGCGCAGGCCGAGGCAGACCAGCAGGGTGTCTTTCTCGCGGCCCCGCGCGGCTTTGCGCGGCGCGGTGTGTTGGGCGAGGCCCACCGGTTCGGTGTCGAGGGCTTGTCCGTTGACAAGGCGCAGGGGGTGTGAAGCAATGTCCAGCGACAAGGGCATGGCGGGATTATAGGCGAATCGGAGGAAGAGGTAAACAAGGAAACAGGGAAACAAGTCGCAAGTCGCAAGTGGCAGGTCGCGGGTGCCTGGGCTTTTCCATTGACTCCAAATGATTTTGGTGGCGTGGGAGCCGCGAGGCGTGCGGGTCGTGCGGGTCGCAGATGGCAAGTCAGTCAATGAATCTGTATCTGTGCGGGTATAATGGGTTTATGGCTGTTGCATGAAGCTTGCCAATCGCAAGGAGACCGCTGTGGATGCTGAACGCGCCGCCCGGCAAAAGCATGTTGACTATCTGATTCGAGCGTTGAACGACTCGGATGTGAACGCGCGCAAACAGGCGGCGCAACTGCTGGGGGATCTGGGGGCGGCCAGCGCCGTGGACGCGCTGGGGGCGACGCTCTTCGACCCGGACGCAGGCGTGCGACAAAAAGCGGTGGGCGCGTTGAGCGACATTGGCGCGGCGGCGGTGAAGACCCTGATGGCCGCGTTGGGCAATCCCGATTCGCTGGTGCGGCAGACCGCGGCCAAAGCCCTGGGCATCCTGGGCGAGGCGCGGGCCATTGGGCCATTGCTGATGGCGTTGCGTGACCCACAGGATGGAGTTCGCAATCAGGCCGCGTTTGCGTTGACCAAAATTGGCGCACCCGCCCTGCAATCCCTCATCGAGGCGTTACGTGACCCGGACACCAATCTGCGCTGGCAGGCGGCCCGTATTTTGGGCGGCGTTGGCGATGCGCGCGCCCTGCCCGAACTGGAACGCCTGGCGCGCGAAGACCGGAGCTTGGCGCGCGGCACCGGCTCGCTGGTGAACGTGGCCGATGCGGCCCGGCAGGCGGTGGAGAAGATAAGGAGTAAAACGTGAAGCGTAAACAGGGAAACAGGTAGACAAGTACACAGGCAAATCAGCATCCTGAGCGCAGTCGAAGAGGCGGCCTGGTGAGATGTTGCTTCCCCATGCGAATGACGTTTGTGGAGTCGAGTCTAATTCAAGTAGGCGCAAATTTCGGAAGGGCGCGCCCGCCGAGTCAATGCGAAGGCGTTTGAGCAAATCCTCATAGCGCGCCGGGACTTGCAAATAATCCAACACCATGAGCGCGCAAGCGGCGAGGCACTCAGCTTGTTGGCGTTGTGGGTGATGTGAGACGGGTAGCAATAGCATGAGCGCGGCGTTGCATGTCGGCCAACGAGTCGGGCGTGAGAGGGATAACGTCGCCCGTCGCCGCATCTATATCCAGCGTGCCTAAGGTGGCAACGTCGCCGAGCCCGGGTAGTTGCAAATGAGCTGGGACCCGCCAGATGGGTCGTTCCGCAATCACGAGCGTGGGGGGGCCCGCTTGAGCCGCCATCAGCACCTCGACGCCCAAAAATCCGGCGGCGCGGCGGCGGGCCACTTCAGGCGCAATCGTAATTTCCTGAGTGATGTGCGCTTCAATATGAAGCGACGCGGTGTCGGGCCACACCGTTTGATATTCGAGAACGACCGTGAACTGTTCCGACTTCATGTCTTTGATTGTAATCCTGAGTGAATGAAAAAACAATGTTGATTGAACTTCATCGAGACCCCGCTATTTTTGAATCATTGAACGGTGAATGGGACGACCTGCTGAATCGCAGCGTGTCGCGCGTGCCATTTTTACGGGCCGCGTATCAGCGCGGGTGGTGGGCGCACCGGGGCGGCGGCGAATGGCCCACCGCCGAACTGCTGGTGGTCACCGCGCGCGATGCGGCCGGGCGCCTCATCGGCCTCGCGCCGCTCTTCGCGGCGAAAAATCGCGATGGCCGCCCCGCGCTGCTGCTCGGCGGCAGTATCGAAATTTCTGATTATCTGGATGTCATCGTCGAGCGCGCCCACGTCGAAGCCTTCTTCACGGCTTTGCTGGAGCGATTGTCCCAGCCCGATGTTCCGGCGTGGGAGGTATTGGATATTTACAATATCCCGGAGGCCTCGCCCACGCGCGCGGCTTTGGCCCGCGCCGCCGCCGCGCGCGGTTGGCCCGCCACCGAACAGGCGCTGGAACCCGTCCCCGCCATTCCTCTGCATAATGACTGGGAAACGTATCTGGCCCAACAAGTGGAAAAGAAAGAGCGGCAGGAAATCCGGCGCAAGCTGCGGCGGGCGGAAAGCGGCGAGGATATGGTGGCGTGGCAGATTGTGGGCCGTGAGGCCGACATCGCCGCCGAGACCGAAGCCTTTATGGCGATGATGGCCCTCAACCCGGACAAGGCCCGTTTCCTCACGCCCGCCATGCGCGCGCAGTTTCACGCCACCACCCGCGCCGCCTTTGAAGGGGGCTGGCTCCACCTCTCCTGGCTGACGGTGAACGGCGAAAAGGCCGCCGCCTATTTAAGTTTTGATTTTAGCAACCGGCTGTATGTTTACAACTCCGCCATTGACCCACGCTTCAACGCGCTCTCGGCCGGGTGGGTGTTGCTGGGGTATCTGATTAAGTGGTGCATTGAAAACAAACGCGCCGCCTTTGATTTTATGCGCGGCGGCGAGGATTACAAACTGCGCTTTGGCGGGGTGCCGGGCAAAATTTATCGCATTCAGACCGGCCCGCGCCTCGCGCCGGAGGCGTTGGGTGGTTCGCCCGCTTGTTTGATGAACGAGTTCGAGGCGGATTTTTTTCCGCCAGAGCGTTAAACAAGAAACCGGGTATCTTCAAGATACTCGGTTTCTGATTCAGGTTTCGGTCAGCCGCCGGGCCGGTTTACCCAGCACCGCCGTCAACTGTTCCACAAAATCGTGATGGGAGATGGGCTTGGCCAGGAAGCCATCGGCCTTAAGGCTTTCGGCTTTGGCGCGGTTTTCGCCGGTGCGCCAGGCGGTGATAAAGATGATGGGCGCGCGGGTGACGCGCTCCAGTTTACGATAGAGCGCCCAGCCGTCGGTCTCCTCCAGCATCACATCGAGGATGATGGCATCGGGTGTGTGCTGGCGGCAGAGGTCCATCGCCTGTTCGGCGGTGGGGGCATAGGGATGGTCAAAGCCCAGGATGTCGCACATGTGGCCCAGGAGTTCGGCCATGTCGGGGTCGTCATCCACCAGCAAAATGGTCGTCATGGTGGCGGGACTATAACACCAAATGCGGCAGGGTCAAAATGCTCACGCAATTTAACTATAAGAGAAGCGCTGTTCTTTCCACACATCGGCTTCGTTGTGATAGCCGGCCTGCTCCCAAAAGCCCAGCCGGTCTTTGCTCATAAACTCCAGCCCGCGCAACCACTTGCCGCCTTTCCACAAATAGGGCGTGGCATGGTCGGTGTCCACAATATGACCCACCACCCCGCGCAGGGGATAGCCGTGGTCCAGGTCTAATGGCTGACCATCGTAGTGCGTCGCCAGTAGGAAATTGGGGGCCAGCGCTACTTCCACCGGCACGTTCACCGTAAAGCCATACTCGCAATGTTGAAGCAAATACCTAGCGGAGGGCATGAGTTTTATCAGGCCCGCGTCTACCAGCGTCTTTACAGCCACGCCCTCCCATTCGGTGTCGAACTTGCTCCAGCGGGTGACGCAGTGCAAGTCCATCATAATTTTGGTGCGCGGGAGTTGATTGAACTCGGCCCACGTCCAGCGTTTTTCTTCTGCCACTTCGCCGAACACGCGCAAATCCCAGGTGGCCTCATTAAAACGCGGCACCGGGCCATAGTGCAGGACCGGGAAACGATTGGTGAGGGCCTGCCCCGGCGGCAGACGCCCTTCGCCTTTGACTTTGGCTTCTTCGTCTTTACGTCCAAAAATACTCTTTAGCATTGGAGCCTCCTGCTCGTGATAAGGTCTACTTTAGTCGAAAATTGTTACATGGGTCTTATGGGGGACGTACACAAGTAGACAGGTAGACAGGTAAACAGGTAAACACGGAACTTGTGTACTTGTTTACCTGTGTACTTGTCTACTCGTCTTCTTCTCTACTCCCCCGTAAACACCGGCAGATGTCCCAGCGCCACAATTCGCTCCCACTGCGCGCGCTCGCCTTCGGTGAAGATGGCGCTTTCGGCCACCACGCGCGCCCCGGCCTTGTCCAACACCAGCCGCATGCCTTGCAGGGTGGAGCCGGTGGAAATCACATCGTCCACTAACACCACTTTTTTGCCACTCACCAGCACGCGGTCTTTTTCGTCGAGGTGCAGGGTCTGGGGCTGGCCGGTGGTGATGGAGAGGGTTTCGGCCTGAATGGTCTCACCCATGTAGGGCTTGTAGGATTTGCGGAGGACGATATAGGGCTTCCGTGTCCGCACCGAGAGCGCGTGGATGAGGGGGATGCTTTTGGCTTCGGCGGTGACGAGAATATCGTACTCCACCGTTTGCAGTTTTTCGGCCAGGCCGGTGGCGGCGGCCTCCACCAGTTCGGTGTCGCCCAAAATGTTGAGCACCGCAATTCGCAGGCCGGGCTTGACCTCAAAGAGCGGTAATTGGCGTTGGATGCCATTGACATTGACGGGATAGGTGTCGCGGGGCATGGAAGTTCCTCGGTGAGATTAGAGATGGGGTTGCCAGAGGCTTGCTTTATTCTGGTACGCGGATTTCTCCAAGAGCGATTAGTATCTGGCGTTCAAATAGACATTCCGTTCGGTTAAGATACAACAAGCGAACTGTTGCCCGGCCAATCGGAGTTAGCGGCGCTATTTCTGCGCCAACAAGTTGAAAATGGTCACCCCATCGGTTGCGGCGCGGGTGATACAAGCGCACGATATCGCCTGTAAGTGGATCAATCGAGGTCAGGTCGGTGCCTTTGTGTTTGTTGCACAGCGCACACGCCAATGCCAGATTGTCGGCCTCAGTTTGGCCGCCATGTTTCTGCGCCACGATATGGTCTATTTGATGAAGCGCAAAGGCGACTGTTTCGGGCAGCAGGCAATACTCACAACGGCCTCCGACTCTTTCATAAACCAGTTGGCGTAAGGGGGCCGGTATGTGCAGACCGCTCATGCTGAACGCAACTTCAACAGAGCCCGAGCTTTAGCCAACCGCACCAAATGTTCAAGGTACTGGTAATGCGTCCATTCTTGCTCTTCGGCGCGATTCAGACCAACAGCGCGATTCTTGTCGAGCAGGGCTTCGATGCGGGCTTGCAAGTCCGGGGCGGGCTGGAGCGCCAGAATTTCTTCGGGCGTGGGCAATCCGGCTAAAAACTCCAGCACCTGCGCCGCGCCGGGAAAGCCGGGTTGGGCGGCGGCATTGAACTCGCGCAAGCCCAATTCTAAAATTTGCGGCAGACGGTCAGCGAGCGGGGATAGTTGTTGGGCCAATTCATCGGGAATTTCCAGGGTGATGGGTGACATAGTGGTTTCCCTCGCGCGAGTCAGACGTTGATATTGGGCAACGTGATAGCAGTCATTGGGGCGATTGTACTCCGGGAGGGGGAGGTTTGACAATGGGCGTGAGGTGTTTTCCCTCTTCGAACGACACGAGTTGCGTTTCTTTGCCATTGCGCGCGACAAACGCCGGGTGTTGGATTACGTTCGTCAGCGCAATGAGCGGGACGGGATGTATGGGGTGTGTTATACACAAAAAAAGCCGCTCACATTAGCGGCTTTGCCAGGGATATAGGAGTTTCCAATCGCAACTGGGCGCTCAATTGCAAGTTATCAAAGTCAGGTCGTGCTCGGCAGCATAAGCCAATTGGATAGCATCGTCCGCGTTCAATAGCCCGGCCTCCGCCGCGCTTTGCGCATCAAAACCGCGCTCACGAAGCGCCGGGACCAATTCGTTGGTAATGTCCTCATCCGTGTAGAGGGCGATAAAGAGTCGCGGCGAATCAGCCATTTACTGGCTTGTCTGGAAAAGTAATGAAGCCACGCTCATCCATCTGCCCACCGCTTTGCGCGAGAGCCGCTTCAATCCGGTGCGCGGCGATTTCCTGTTCGATGTCGGCGCGGTGGTCAAGATAGTAGCTGATGGCATCATGCACCGTTGCCGCACTCAGTTGGGGGTAAGTGTGGAGAATATCGTCCACTGAGTCGCCCGCGCGATACATTTGGGCGATTAATCGCACCGGCAGGCGTGTGCCGCGCAGAGTTGGCACGGTTTCAATCCGAACGACATGTGGATGTTCGGTGTGTTGCTCGGCGGGTTCGGTATAGGGCACAGCGATAGCAGTCATTGGGGCGATTGTACTCCGGGAGGGCGGGGTTTGCCAGATGTCAGATTTTACAAGATGATGCGTTTATAAAGGTGAAGGCCGGGCGTTGATAAAGGAGAACGGTTGAGCGCGCTCAAACGACTGATCCATTCGGACAAAACGCTTAAGTGGTTGTTTGGCTGGGTGTCGCCGTTTCATTCGGCGGCGGCCTTTGCCGAGTTATACGCGCACGCTCATCTGCCCGTGTATCGCTTTCTCTATGGCCTGCATGGCGGCTCTGTTGAAGATGTAGAAGACCTAACCGCCGAAACATTTATGCGCGCCTGGCAGGCGCGTGACCGGTTTGATGGCGATCCGTCGGCGGCCTTGGGCTGGTTGTTAAAAATTGCGCGGCGGCTAACAATTGACGCCCATCGGCGACGCAATGTGCGCGGCCTCACTGAGCCATTGGATGAGTCGGCCTTCGCTTCTAAGTTTTGATTTTATGCAGAGCCGCCTAATTCATGGGACGCAACCTTGGGCCAGATATGAGGTGGTCTTGGATGTCTCCAAGGAGAGCGCCACCGTCGTCTTTGGAGTTTTGCTAGATGGCAGGGGTCAAATTTGGATAAGTGATGTGTTAATGGAAATTGTTGACTCGAGCGTTGTCACCACCAACTGGGGGCCGCCTCGCCCGCAAGCGGTTGGGCTGGATTTTGAAGCAGATATTTTTGCCTGGGGTTTAACGGGTGACTCTCCCTATGACTACGACTACACCATAAATCCAGAGGTCGCACATACCGGAAATCAGAGTGGATACTTGTACTCACGCATCGAGAACCCAATGAACTCTGGCGCGGTTGGGCAAATGATTCAAGCGGCGCGGTATCTTGGCCAGCGGGTGCGGTTATCTGGTTATCTCAAAACGGAGGCGATTGAGAAATCGGCGGGCTTCTGGCTTCGAGTAGACGATGCGGATGGGCGCGTATTAAACTTCGACAATATGCAAGACCGTCCCGTTGTGGGGACAACCGATTGGCAACTGTATGACATTGTGCTAGAGGTGCCCTCCACCGGCGCTATCATTGGTTTGGGGGCCTGGTTAGAGGGTAGCGGACAACTTTGGGTGGATGATTTTCAAATTGAAATTGTGGGAGAGGCGACAACGATACCGTGAGGCTGAGGCTATCTTTTACGCCAGCGCGAACTCGGTGTACTGCCGCATCTCCGGTGGGTGGAAGGCCAGCACGATATCGTCTTTAGGCACACCCGCTTCAAGTAATTCCTGAGTAATGCCGTCCTCGGTCCAATCCTCCTCAATCCAAATTTTGTCATTGTGCAAGCGGACGTAAATTACCGCGGAGTGCAGGCGCTCTTTTTCCCACCAGCCAGTGCGGAAGACCATATAATGGTCACGCGCTACATCAAAGATCGCATGGGTCTCTGGCCCAGTAAACGGCGGACGATTGCACAACTCTACATAGTCGTTTAATATCCGCTCGATCCACTCCCGATAGCACATTAATTTATCCATTGGGTCACCTCTTCTTTTTCCACGTCAACAACGATAATGGGTAAAGGGTTTTGGCTCAAGATAAAGCGAATCATTGCATGCCGGAATACGTTGAGATGCGCCCGGTCGCTAATTGCCAAATAGAGCTTGTGGTCGTCTTTGGCCGCCTTCAGCACTATTTGATAAAAAACATACTGTCCCAACGCCAACTCAAAGTCGTGAATAGGTGAGCTACCCACAAAACTCTTAATTTCTACAACAATCTTTTGCCCGGCTCGCTCGGCGGCGATGGGCCGTTCGCGGCCAGGTCGGCGAAAACCGTTTTGTCCTCGTAACGAATGGAGTATGGATCGGCTGTTATCGTCCAGCCGTCTTTGATGAGCGCATTCTTCACAGCATCATGAAGGATGTCTTTCGCTGACATGCCAACAGTATAAAACTCTCTCAGGGGCGTGTCAATTTCCGGGCAGGTTATACTTGCCGCGTGCCATCCCTTCCCCTCCTCACCCTCGACGACGGGGTGAGTCTAAAGGAAGTCAATTTCCAAACGATGGAGAGCCGCGTTTGCCCTGGCCTGTATTTGGCGGCGAGATTTTGGATCTCGCTCATCTAAGTGCTTCCGCGTTATAATCTCCCTGTCACTCCAACTCAAACCGCACCCGCAAACCCATGTCTGTTATTGACGACGTCAAAGCCCGCCTGGACATCGTGGAGTTAATCACCCCGCTGGTGAAGCTCCGCAAGTCGGGCCGCGCCTTCACCGGGCTGTGCCCGTTTCACGCGCACACCAACAACACGCCCTCGTTTGCGGTCTGGCCCGACACCGGGACGTGGCGTTGCTTTGGGCAGTGCAACGATGGCGGCGACGCCTTTAAGTTTGTGATGAAACGCGACGGGGTGGATTTCCCCGAAGCCTTGCGAATGCTGGCCGCGCAAGCCGGGGTGGAGCTCAAACAACGCACGCCCGAAGAGCAGGAGCAGAATGACAACCTCGACCATCTGCGGCAACTGCTGGAGACGGCGACGATTTACTACCACCATTTGCTCGAGAATGCGCCGGGAGCCACTCACGCCCGCGCGCATTTGGTTAATCGCGGCCTCGGCGACAAAGCGGTGGAGATATTTCAACTGGGATATGCGCTGGAGAGTTGGGATGCCGGGCTAAATTATTTCACCAGCAAAGGCTATGCCCAACAGGATATGCTGGATGCGGGACTCATCATCGTTAAAGAGGATGGCAAAGTTTTCGATCGCTTCCGGGACCGACTAATGATTCCGGTGCGCGATGAGCGCGGGCGGATGACGGGTTTTCAGGCACGGGCGCTGAAAGCGGAGGCTCTGCCCAAATTTATGAACAGCCCACAGACGGCGTTGTTCGACAAAGGCCGCACACTGTTTGGCCTGAGCCTGGCGCGCAAACCCATCCGCGACGCGGGCGCGGCGATTGTGGTCGAGGGCAATCTCGATGTGATTGCGGCGCATCAGGCCGGCTTTGCCAATGTGGTCTCCTCGCAAGGCACGGCCCTCACCGAACATCAACTGCGGCTGCTTAAGAAACACTCGAAGCGCATCCTCCTGGCGCTGGATGCGGATGAGGCGGGCGATGCGGCGACCCTGCGCGGGTTGATGGTGGCGCGCGATGCGCTCGACCGCGAAGCCGAGGTCTCCTTTGATTGGCGCGGCCTGGTGCGGACCGAAGGGCGGCTGGGCGCGGACATTCGGGTGATGACGCTTCCGCCGGGCAACGACCCCGACGATGTGATTCGGCAGAACCCGGACGAGTGGAAGCGACTCGTGGAGGTGGCCGAGCCGGTGGTGGAATATGTGATTCGGGTGTTGACGACCGGCCGCGATTTGAACGACCCGAAAATCAAAACCGAAATTGCCGAGACCGTCCTGCCCTTGATTGAAGATGTGGGGCAACCGATTGAGCGCGACACTTATCGGCAAAAATTGGCGCGGGTCTTGCGGGTGGATGAACGCTCGCTGACGATGCGGCGCTCGCCGCGCGACGGGCGCGCGAGTCGGCCCGCCCAGCGCCCGGCCACCGCGCCCGCCGAAGTCGCGCCTCTCCGCCCACCGCCCGAGGCCGCGCCCTCATCCAAATTAGAAGCCTTCTGCCTGAGCGCGTTGGCGCGTCAACCGGATGTGCTTTACAAAGTGGATCGTGAGTTGCTGGCGCTGGGCCTGCCCAACCTGGCACCCGGCGATTTTGGCGAGACCGAACATCAATTAATTTTTCGCGCTCTGCACGAAGCGTTGCATCAATTAGAAGTAGAACCCGCCGATTATCTGCGCGACCATCTTGACCCCAGCGTGCGAGCGCGGGTGATGACGTTTCTCAACGACCCGGCCATGGCCAACGTGGAGACGGGCAAAGCGGCCGAGGCGTTGCTGGTGGCGGTGTTGCGTTTGCGGCGGCGCACGGTGCGAAATTGGTTGAACGAACTGCGTTTCCTGGCCGAAGATGCGGGCGAGCAGGGCGATGTCCGCGCCGAGGCTTATCAACCGGAAATTTTGCGGCAGGCGCAGGCCCTGGCGTTGGTGGATAAGGCGCTGGCGCGTCAGGGCAAACGTGAGCGCGTGGTCATTAAATAATTTTTTTTTACTGGGGCCGACTCCACATCAGGCCAGTATCGGGTACAATACGCCCGGCCACATGATGAATCCTCCCCCAAAGAAACCCCTGCCCTCAACTCTGACCTCGTCTGAGTCAGATTCATTTGACGAGGCCGAACTGGATTCGCCCACCGCCCGCAATGGCCTGGAAGGTTCCACGCTGGAGGAGGCGGCCCGGCGGGCGGTCGAAGGCGATGAGGCTGAACCGCTGGCCGATGAGCACGAGCCGGACGAGGCAGATCTGGAAGAGATCGAGGAGGAGGACCTCGACCTGGAGACGGGCGCGGCGTTGGCCGAACTGGCCGACGACCCGGTGCGGATGTACCTCAAAGAAATTGGGCGGGTGGATTTAATCAACACCGACCACGAGATTTGGCTGGCCGCCCAAATGCAGGCCGCCCACCACCTGGCCGCCCTCCGCAAACGCGATCATCTTAAAACCCATCAGCCTTTTACGCCACCCGACCTGGCGCTGGAATTGTTCGACGAGTTGGAGACGAACTGGCGCCGGTTGCACGAAGACCTCCGCAAACACAAACACCCGGCGTTGGACTTGCTGCTGCTGATGCGCGAGGCCGTCGAACTTAAGCGCGGCTGGGAATCGGAGACGACCTCCTATCTGCGGCGCTGGCTGGACAATGGGCGCTGGGGCACCGACCGCGAATGGGGCAAAATCGCCGAGCAAACCTTCGCGTTGTTTTACATTCTTTATCTCTTCCCCGAAAATATCCAGCACAAATTGGAGGAGGGCCTCAACAAAAAGAAACATGACCTGCCGCAAAAACGCACGTTTCGGACGTGGTTGCCGGGCAACGCCGAACTGGCGGCGGACTTCCTCATCACCACCCAACGCGCCGAACAGGCCCGCAAGGCGCTGATGTCGGCCAACCTGCGCTTGGTGGTCAGCGTGGCCAAACGCTACATCGGGCGCGGCATCTCGTTTTTGGATTTGATTCAAGAGGGCAACCTCGGCCTGCTCCGCGCGGTGGAAAAATTTGACCCGACCAAAGGCTTTAAGTTCAGCACCTATGCGACGTGGTGGATTCGGCAGGCCGTCAGCCGCGCCATTGCCGACCAGGCCCGCACCATCCGCCTGCCGGTGCACATGGTGGAGACCATTAGCAAGCTGACGCGCGCCGAGCGTCATCTGACGCAGGAACTGGGCCGCGAGCCGACCTCGGAAGAAGTGGCGCTGGAAGCCGAAGTGTTGACGCCGGAGGAGACGACGGCTCTGCGCTCGGCCTATGCCGCCGGGCAAAAGCCCGATGCGATGCTTGAGCGCCAACTGCGCCGGGCCGGCACCAAAGTCCGCCGCATCCTGCGCGTGGCGCAGGAACCGATGAGCCTCGAAACGCCGGTGGGCCAGGAAGAGTCGAGCCTGCTGGGCGATTTTGTGGAAGACGAGACCACCCCCGCGCCCGCCGAAGCCGCCTCCAAACAAATGCTCCGTGAGCAGGTGCGCAATGCCATGTCCATCCTCACCGACCGCGAGCGCGAGGTGCTGGAAATGCGCTTTGGCCTGAAGGATGGGCAAGACCACACCCTCGAAGAGGTGGGCCAGTTCTTCAAAGTCACCCGCGAGCGCATCCGCCAGATCGAGGCCAAGGCCCTCCGCAAACTGCGCCACCCCACCCGCAGTCGCCCGCTCCGCGATTATTTGGGATGAAAATCCAGACTCGCCCGTGGGCGATTGCCTCCACGATTGGAACCATCGTCGAGTTGCTCCTCGGCCTGGGCCTCTCCAGCCTGATCGGATTTGTTTTACAACGTCTGATCGCGGACGCCCAAATGTCGGCCTCCATCGAAGTGGCGATGTTGAGCTCGGGAATCGGTGCGATACAACTGTGCCTGTGCGGCAGTGTCTATGGCCTGCTGGTGGGCGCGTTGTATGCCTTTACATTGCCGCGCGATGAATACTTCACCGCCACCGAGAGCGCCTTCGGTGGCAGTCTCGCGGCGGCCACCGCGAGTGTGACGGCGGGGGTGCTGGGCCTGTTTGTGAGCCTGATGTTTCTCATCACCCAGATTGGGCCGCAAATTGGCGAAGCGGCGGAGTTGGCTGGGTTAGTGTTCACCCAATTGTTCACCGGCATTGGGGGCGTGTTGGTGGGTGGCATGGTGGCTCTCATCATGGGCGCGGCGGGCGGCGGGGTGGCGCTGGCGGTGACGCGGCGAGAGAAATAGTCGGCACACGGATGGTGCCCATTAATTCAACAATCCGTCCAATCCGTGTTGGGCAGTTCAGCGAAAGTGACTTCGAACTGGAGTTCCAAGTATGAAGTATGGTGAGATTTTCTCAAAACCATCAGTTTCAGAGCAGCCTGGCATTTATCTCTTCACAGTTGAATACATTAACGGTTATTTGATATACATGGCGGGATGGACAATGCGTCCCTTCAAGAAACGACTCAGAGAACATATAAGAGAATATCAAAAAGGCACATATACAATCTTTGAAACCATTGACCTTCAAAAAGGCAGGCGGACAGAGATTTGGCATGGTATGTGGAAAAAAAAGAGTACGAATACTCCAAAAATAAAAAGGTTATTTCAGTCTCGCCAAAGGGAGTTAGAACCGGCTATCGAAAAATTGCTTTGTACTTTCCGTATATTTTTTGCGCCCCTTGAAGTAGAGCGTAGGATTTTAGCAAGAATAGAAGCAGCAATTATGAACACCCTCTATTCAGAGATAGAACCCATAAGCACTATACCGGATAAGGGAATGGCTCTTGCTCCTCGCTGGGAAAAGGAGACACCATTCATAGTCCACAATCTGTCCCCTGTTTATCTATACGGCTTACCTCAATACTTTGAAGCATAGTCACAACATCGTCCAAATGCCGCCCAACACAAGTTGTAGGCGACGGGGCTGGGCGCGCTGAGTTTGAGCGAGTCGTTGCTTTACCGTCCCGCACCCGAACCCCACCGTTATATGTGCACTTTGATTTTGGAGTTGAACATGACCGACCTCGCATTGTTATATATCGGCGCACACCCGGACGATGAAGGCAGTTGTAGCGGCAGTCTCGCCCAATATGCCGCCGAGGGCGCGCGAGCCTATGTCGCTTGCGCTACACGCGGCGACGGGGTGGACGCCCAAATCAAAGACCCCACCGTTGCCACCCGCGAGACGTTGGGTCAGGTGCGGTCCCAGGAATTAATTTGCGCCTGCTCCAAACTCGGCCTCCAGCCGCCATTCTTCCTCGGCTATCAGGATGGTGAGGTGGACAAGGTGGATACCGAGACAGCGGCCCGCGCGGTGGCAAAACTTATCCGCGAACTTAAGGCGCAGGTCGTCATCACCCACGACCCCGGCGGCGGTTACGGCCACCCTGACCACATCGCCGTATGCAACTTCGTTACCCGCGCATTTGAATTGGCCTCCGATACGACTCAGGATTTTGGCACGCCGATGTTTGCCCCCTCCAAACTCTACTACTCTGCCTTCCCGCGCAGTTTTATGGAGAAGGTCCCGGCCTTCCGTGAGCGCCGCGCCGACATTCGCGGCCAGCAACTCGGCTTTGTGGGCGTGGCCGATGAAGAGATTACGACCGCCGTTGACATCCGCCCTCAACTGCGCGCCAAGCTCGACGCCCTCAGTTGCCACCGCACCCAATTTGAGATGGACGAGAACGGCCAGCCCAAGACCTTCGCCGCCTCCGTGCCGGAAGACGTGCGGCTGGAGTTGTTTGGGAATGAGCGGTTTGTGTTAGCCAAATCTGTCATCGTGCGGAACGGAATGGAAGGCGATTTGCTAGCGGGCCTACGCTAATTCTCCAATCCTCTAATTCTCTAATTTGTCATCGGAGAATTAGAGAATTTTGACACCCCTACCCCCTTGTGATAAACTTTACACACTCCCCCGGCAGTTTGGGCAAAAAAGCAACTTGGAGACTTTGATGCTTCAGGATTACCTGCCAATCGCTATCCTCATCCTTGTATCCACTATTCTCCCCTTCCTAATGATGGGCGTCGGGTATCTCTTCGGCCCCCGGCGCAAAAACGCCCGCAAAATGGAGCCTTATGAATCGGGGATGCGGCCGCTTGGCCCGGCCATGCGCCGGATGCCGGTGCGCTTTTATCTGATTGCGGTGCTCTTCATCTTATTTGACATTGAAGTCATCTTCTTCCTGCCCTGGGCCGTCACCTTTAAGCAGTTGGGCGTGTTTGGTTTTATTGAAATGGTGGTCTTCATCGCCATCCTGCTGGTCGGCTATATCTGGGTCTGGAAGAAAGGCGCGTTGGAGTGGGAATAACGAATTACCATTTACCCATTACGGTAAAGCGTAATTAGTAAATAGTAATTGGTTCTGGAGGTATCCCGTGGGTCTTGAACAAAAACTTGGCAACATGGGCGTGGTCACCACCACCCTCGAAACCGTCGTCAACTGGGGCCGCACCAATGCGATGTGGCCGATGCTGTTTGGTTTGGCCTGCTGTGCGATGGAGATGATTAGCACGGTGGCCG
>Ga0247727_10007502_pt1 | contig 20741 bp, 20 predicted proteins | sample WisWelCaveWW1625_FD_202498 | JGI IMG/M metagenome (GOLD analysis project Ga0247727, IMG submission 202498) | Biofilm microbial communities from Wishing Well Cave, Virginia, United States - WW16-25 | ecosystem: Environmental > Aquatic > Deep subsurface > Groundwater > Cave microbial mat | place... | reverse complement strand
GGGCTCTTCTCTGACAAACAAGTATGCCGAAGGATACCCAGGTAAACGATATTATGGTGGCTGCGAATTTGTCGACCAGGCCGAAAATTTAGCCATTGAACGTGCTAAAAGGCTTTTCAACGCCCCTTACGTCAATGTTCAGCCCCATTCAGGTTCTCAAGCCAACATGGCTGTTTACTTCTCTATTTTAGAGCCTGGTGATCGAATCCTATCGATGAATCTGGCTCATGGCGGACATTTAACCCATGGTAGTCCCGTCAATTTTTCTGGAAAATTTTATGAAATCATTCCTTATGGCGTCCGTAAAGAAGACGGAAGAATCGATGAAGATCAAGTCGAAGCTCTTGCGACAGAAAAGAAACCAAAACTGATTGTTTGTGGTGCAAGTGCCTATCCTAGAGTGATCAACTTTAAGCGGTTTAGAGAGATTGCTGACAAAGTGGGCGCTTATCTGATGGCAGACATTGCGCATCCTGCTGGTCTCGTAGCCACAGGTCTTCATCCTAGCCCATTCCCTCATTGTCACTTTGTGACCACAACGACTCACAAAACGCTGCGAGGTCCCAGGGGTGGAATGATCATGGCTCAGGAAGAGGTTTCAAAAAAGATTTCCAGCCTCATCTTTCCTGGAATTCAGGGAGGACCCATGATGCACATTATTGCTGCAAAAGCTGTTGCCTTCTTTGAAGCCTTACAACCAGAATTTAAAACCTATGCTCAACAAATTATTTCCAACACCAAGGCCCTTGCAGATCGATTGATCGAGAAAAACTTTGCACTATCAAGTGGAGGTACGGATACCCATTTGATATTGATTGATCTTCGAAACAAAGGACTAACAGGAAAAGAAGCAGAGGCTACCTTAGAAGCCGCTGGAATCACTGTGAACAAGAATATGGTTCCCTATGATGACAAATCACCATTTGTTACAAGTGGAATTCGAATAGGTACGCCGGCTTTGACCACCCGAGGGATGAAAGAAAAAGAGATGCATCAAATTGCGGACTGGATAGATCGAGTTTTAAGGGATCCTAAGAATGAAAAAATACAAAAAGAAGTAAAAAATGAGGTTAAAGAGTTTTGCAAACACTTTCCGCTCTATGCGGATCTTTTGTAGACGATTTGTCACTCCCTAGTCTTCACACTTGACAGAATAGCACAATGCGTTATAAACATGCTATAGAATTACCACTCATGCTTAAAATATATATCCCATCAAAATTTAGGAAGATTCAAGTCACCATTTTTTCCATAGTCCTTTTCATTACAGCAATTCCTACTCATGGACGTGCGCAAATACTCACAAAGGCAAGCTCTGTAGAGGATTTAAAGACAGAAGACGAATTCCTAAAGTCTCTCAATTTAAAAGAGGCGAGCCTGATCACCGCCTCAGGCTCGATCAAAGGTCCAGCTGAAAACCAACAAATGATGGACAAATACCTTTATCCAAGACTTAAGAACCAGAAAGTGGGTTACTATTTTTTGGATTATGGAAAGGCTGTTAAACCAGACCCAAAACATGAGATTGTTTTCAGCGATCGGGCTTCGAGCTTAATAGGGTTTGTTCATATTAGAGATTATGAACAGGACGAAATTGATCAGGATCATAAAGGCTCCAAAGATGTGGACACGGTTCATGTCTTGGCTGTTTCTTCCCGTCAATTAGATTCTGAATTGCAGAGGTTTTTTAAATCGTACGTAACAACCATGGAAGCTGGGTCCACACAGCTTTATGCCAAAAGGCAATTTTTGATAAGGGATGAACTTCTCAAAATCTTTAAAACCAATACCACAGAAGACTCCCACAAGATGGTCAAAGGGCCGTTTGACTATTATTTGAAATACTGGGGGTGGAATATTTACAAAATTACGGAAACTGAGTTTGGATCACTAGAAAAAGGTGGAATTCAGTTCCTGTCTTATGGAGAAAAAGGATGTGCTTTCTTAGATCTTACCAAAACCCAAAAAGATGATGACATTTATGTTCTTTTTTATGCAGGTGATGGCACCTCAGATATTCATGGAGACAAATATAAAAAAGAAGGAGAGCTGGATGACTGGATGGGGATGCTGGTGATTCCAGCAAACGTTCTTCAAACCTATAACCAATCGTTTGCATATTATCAACTCGATCCCACACGGCCAGATGATCAATAACTAGATTTTGTCGCTGTCTTTGAGATGGTTTCTACAAGTGAACTTAAACCAACCGCCAAAGAAAGAGATTTTCCTGTACTTGAAAAATAAAAGAGCCAATCTCTTCATGCTCATCATCCTATTTAACTAGTTTACAGACTAGTCTTTTAATAAACGAAAAGATGAAAAAAATTGGAGCTTATCAAGCGAAAACTCACCTTTCTGAATTATTGGAGAAGGTGAAAAGGGGAGAATCTTTTACCATTACGAAAAGGGACGAGTCTATTGCTGTTCTTGCTCCTATAAATCGTGCTCATCCTGCACTCAAGGTGGAAACTGTCATAAAAAGGATGAGGGCATTTCGGAGAAAAATCAAACTTGGACATCTTTTGTTGAAAGGCTGTCTCTGGTTACCATGGATCGTGCGTTGGATCTTGCTGCGAAGAAACTAAACCTACCTATTTTTCAATGAGAGATCATTAATCCTTTTACAATAAGGGAAAATTGAATCCCAGCCCGGTTATTCCTCCAACACTTGCAGCAAAGGTTTCGTAAGAGTATGTGTCCCTCCTATGGCTTGTGCCGATCCAACACAGAAAATAGGTACGTGTCCCCGAGACCGCCACTGGATGCTTCGAGCCCTGGCTCTTGCTAAAAGAGGATTGGGGAATACTGTGCCAAATCCTCTGGTGGGTGCAATTGTTTTAGATTCAAATCATAAACTTGTGGGTTCTGGGTTCCATCAAAAAGCTGGAGAGCCTCATGCGGAAGTGTTGGCACTTAACGCCGCAGGCGAGAAGGCAAGACAAGGAACCCTCTATGTCAGCTTGGAACCTTGTTGCCATTTTGGTCGCACTCCACCTTGTACCGATCGAATCCTTCAAAGTGGCGTAAAGCGTGTGGTCATCGCCACGACCGATCCCAATCCTCTGGTCAATGGAAAAGGAATCGAAACCCTTTTACACGCAGGAATTGAAGTTTTTTCAGGTTGCCTAAAAGAAAAAGCCGATGCTTTAAATGCACCTTTCAGAACGTGGATCACCCAAAAACGTCCGTTTGTGACAGCAAAAGTCGCCATCTCATTGGATGGCAAAATAGGCACAAGGGGGACACGTACAATTCTTTCAGGTCCTACTTGCGAAAAAACCACCATGAGGCTTCGTGCAGAAGCCCAAGCAATTGTTGTTGGAGCCAATACCGTGATCTCCGATGATCCAAGACTTACTGTGAGAGGGCAATATCAGGATCGAAAACCGATCCGAGTCATTTTAGACGGTCATTTAAGGACTCCTTCTTGTGCAAAAATGTTTCATGAACAAGGGGGGGCCATCTGGATTATTTGCAATGAAGATAAAGCATCTTCGGAGGCAGCCGATCTCTTGAAAAAATCCGGGGCCAAAATTGTCCCGTTTAAAACTTCAACGGATGGTCGCATATCTATCCTTGAAATCACTCACTTTTTAGGAAAAGAAGGAATCTCTTCGCTTCTGATCGAAGGCGGTAGTCAGTTGCTGTCTCAATTTGCTCAAGTAGCGTTGGTGGATCGGTGGGTTCTTTATCTGGTTCCTCAAATTTTGGGAGAAAGTTTCCAAGAATATAAGGCCGTTCCCCTTGGAATCCCACCCCCCTTCTCCTTTAAAATTCAATCTGTTATAAGACGAGGTGGGGACATAGAGGTTTGGGCAGTGTAAAGAAAAAGCTAATTATTTAAGAGGCATATCATGTTTACTGGAATCGTAGAAACCAAAGGAGTGATTTGTAAATTGGAAGGGGGTCGCTTGCGCATCTCTACTCCCTGGCTCCCAGATCAACTTCATCTGGGTCAAAGTATGGCGGTAGATGGATGCTGCCTCACCATCACAAGAATACATGGAAACGAAGTCGAATTTGATCTTTCTCCTGAGACTGTTGGAAAAACGACGTTCTTAGAAAAAAAGAGTGAGGATCTGGTAAATCTGGAAAGAGGATTAAAACTTGGAGAAACCTTAGATGGCCATCTGGTAACAGGACACATTGATACGATAGGAGCGATTCGGAAAATAGATATCCTAGATTCTTCTGGCTCAAAGAATATTTGGGTAGATATTCCTTCCCAATATCTTTGCTGGCTGATTCAAAAGGGATCAGTCGCACTGGATGGTGTTAGTTTAACAGTCAATGATGTCGACTTAAGTGGGTTTTCTTGCGTGTTAATCCCACACACTTTAAAAATTTCATCTCTCGGATTAAAAAAAGAACGAGATCACGTCAACCTTGAATTTGATCTGATTGCAAAGTATGTGGGTCGGCTTTTACCAAATAGCCAGCAGGTAAAAAAGGAGCTCTTGGTATGAACATCAAGAATGTGGAAAGAGCTATTTCCGCCATACGCGAAGGAAAAATGGTTATCCTCGTCGATGATGAAGACCGGGAAAATGAGGGGGACCTTGCAATGGCTGCAGAAAAGGTCACTCCTCAAGCCATCAATTTCATGGCTCGGCACGGCCGAGGCCTTATTTGTTTGTCTTTGACAGAAGAGAGATGCGAAGAGTTAAAGCTCCCGCCCATGGTAGAACACAATACAGCAAAATTTTCGACTGCGTTCACAGTCTCCATTGAAGCAAGAGAAGGAGTGACAACCGGAATTTCAGCTCATGACCGCGCCCATACAATCCGAACCGCCATTGACGAAAAAACCAAGCCTTCTGATCTTGTGCGTCCTGGCCACCTGTTTCCATTGCGTGCACGCAAAGGAGGCGTGCTCGTTCGAAGTGGTCAAACCGAAGGGTCCGTGGATCTTGCTAGGTTGGCTGGGCTTAAACCCTATGGCGTTATCTGTGAAATCATGAAACCAGATGGATCCATGGCCCGTATGCCTGACCTCAAAAAGTTCTCCAAAAAACATAACATTCCAATTGTGACGATTGCTGAACTTATTTCTTATCGATTGCAACGTGAATCTTTGGTGGAGCCCATTGCAGAAAGTAAACTACCAAATATTTTTGGAAATGATTTTGAGCTCAAAGTTTTCGAAAGTGAGATCAATCATTTCCTTCATGTCGCTCTGATCTGCGGCAAAATAAAGCCTGAAATTCCAACGCTTGTCAGAGTGCACTCAGAGTGTTTTACCGGTGATGTGTTGGGTTCTCTACGATGCGACTGCAGAGATCAACTGCATAAGTCCATCCAGCTTATTGCTCAGGCCAAGGCAGGCGTCCTTCTCTACTTAAGACAAGAGGGACGAGGAATCGGCTTTGTAAACAAGATTCGAGCGTATGCGTTGCAGGATAAGGGTCACGATACGGTGGATGCGAATGAAAAACTTGGGTTTAAAGCAGATCTTCGAGAATATGGCGTGGGAGCGCAAATCCTTAAAGCACTTGGGATTCGAAAAATGCGTCTGTTGACTAACAATCCTCGGAAGATTGTGGGCCTTGAAGGATATGGATTGAAAGTAGTGGAAAGGTTACCTATTGAAATTCCGCCATCATCCACAAATGTCCGTTACCTTAGAGCCAAGCAAAGGAAATTGGGCCACCTTATTAGAACTGTTGATCTGTCATGAAATCATCTCCCATACTTAGTCAACGCGATTCGTATAGAAGCGTTGGTCAAGTGGCTATTGTTGCCAGCCTCTGGCATCAAAACATCTCTCAATCTCTGGTAGACGGTGCATTAAAGGCATTGGAAAGACATCAAATTCCAAAAGGAGATGTGAATTTCTTTTGGGTACCTGGAGCTTATGAATTACCGCAGGCAGTCTATGCATTGGCTCAAACAAAAAAGTATATCGCCATCATTCCCTTAGGATGTCTCATCCAAGGAGAAACTTCTCATTTCGAATTTATTGCACAGACCGTGTTTAACAGCTTAAGCCAGATTGGAAAAGAAACTGGGGTTGCAGTTGTAAATGGAGTTCTGACAGTGGATCATCTTCACCAAGCACAGGAGCGTGCTGGAGGAATTTTAGGAAATAAAGGAGAAGAAGCGGCTTTAGCCGCGCTAGAGCTGGCAAGCTTTCTAGAAGAGGTAAGAAATGGGAAGTCGAACGCGCGCGCGTGAACAAGCTCTGCAAATCCTTTATATGATGGATTTTAATAATTTTACAACTCAAAGTGCACTTGAGCTTTTTCGTTCTCATTTTGAAACGCATGAGGAAGAGTTTGGATTTATCGGAAAAATTGTTAGCGGAGTCACTTCAAATCTCAAAACCATAGATGAGAATATTGAAAAACATTCGGATCATTGGCGACTTTCTCGGATGCCGAAGATTGATCTAAACATTTTAAGAATTGGGACCTATGAATTATTGCATATCCCAGAAACTCCACCTTCGGCAGTTCTAAACGAGGCCATTGAACTAGGTAAAAAATTTGGTGAAAGTAAATCACCTGCTTTTATCAATGGCATATTAGATCAGATTTTTAAACAAATCAGAAAAGCGCTATGATCTTCTCCATATGAGAAGCGAAAGATACACAAAATCCTTGGATGAGCTCGAAACTGATCTCATCGTGACGACCCTTTATGAAACAGAACGCCCACCCCAAGGTGTATGCGGCCTGATCGATTGGCGATTACATGGATTTTTGTCTCGAATGATTTTAAATGGAATAATTAAAGGCGCTTATCATGAATCTGTACTCATTCCCCTTCATAAACGAATTTCTGCGCGACGGTTATTGGTTTTAGGTTTGGGTGAACCGAAAAAATTTGATCTTTTCCATGCCAGAGAAATAGGATCCAATTTGGGAAAAGTTTTGGCAAACTTAAAGATCAATGATGTTGCAGTGACATTTCCTCAAGCTGTGGATGAAAACATAATGGGTCAAACAGAAAAGTCGATCTTGGAGGCCATTGAGCACAGCGAAACTTCTAGAGATATTTACATTCGCTGGTTAGATGCTTCAGTCATTGAACATTGACTTCTTGCCCCAAAATTTTGCTTCTTTACAAGACTCGACGCGAGAGCGTCGGAACAACGCCAGACACAACATTTTTTCATGCCGCCCTTCTTTTCGGGTGCCTTTTGGCCGTCTCAGTCAAATCGATATTGGCTCAGGAGAGTCTTTATGTTGGATCTCAAGAATGTAAACCTTGTCATGCTAAAGCGTATGAAATTTGGGCAGGCTCTTCCCATGCGGCAGCCCAGGATCGACTTCCACAGGACAAGCAGGGTCAATTACGTTGTCTTTTTTGTCATGCAACAGATGCTCAACATCGGCAAATGAATCGTTACGGTCTTGCGAATGTTCAATGTGAGGCCTGCCATGGACCAGGTTCAAGACACATTGCAATAGCATTAGAAAAAGATGAAAATCGCTCCAAACCACAGGGATTAGAGCTTGTCACAGAGCAGACGTGCAAAAGATGTCATACTGAAGTCCGCTCTCCATCCTTGCGTTCGTTTCAATATATACAGGCCCTTACAAAAATTCGTCATTGGTGACTGTCGAACAGCAGATTGACCGCATCTACGCGAAAAGATTATACTTTAAATATAGCTCCTATCTTTAATATCGTTGTGAAAGGGGGATGCTTTGAACCCAATGGATACATCTAAAGTTACTAACTTAATTAAGGAAAAACAAAACATTGCAAAATATCTGGAACAACATTGGGAAGGATCTTTTGATGAATATATAAAAATCGTTGAAAAGGACCCAAAGGTCGTCAGGTCCGCCTTTCAGCGGATGTATGACATGATTCTGTCTTACGGAATCGAAGAGTACATTGACGGCAAAAAGAAGGTCACCCGATATCACTTTTTCTCAGATCCTGTGGAAAATGGAAAAGATGCGATCTATGGCCTGGACATTCCTCTTCAAAAGATGGCGAACATTTTTAAAAGTGCGTCCAAAAATTATGGAACTGAAAAAAGAGTAATCCTCCTTCATGGCCCTGTGGGCTCTGCCAAATCAACAATCGTGCGTCTATTGAAAAAAGGAGTGGCGGAATATTCCAAAAAACCAGATGGAGCGCTTTATTCCTATGTTTGGAAAATCAAAAAGCAAGATTTTCCATCCCTTATCTTGGATGTGGAGGAAATGCCGTGTCCTATGCATGAAGAACCCCTCCACTTGATTCCAGATGAATTTAGAGCTGAGGTTATTGCACAGCTTAATCGCAAAAATCATACTGGCTATGAAATTAAGATCGAAGGAGATCTCTGCCCAGCATGCAGGCAAATTTATAAAGAACTTCATCGGCATTACCAAGGAGATTGGACCAAAGTCATCAGCCATATAACCGTTCAGCGCATAACCCTGTCTGAGCGAGATCGTATAGGAATTGGAACGTTCCAACCCAAAGATGAAAAGAACCAGGACTCTACAGAATTAACGGGAGATATTAACTATCGCCGAATTGCCCAATACGGATCTGATTCAGACCCAAGAGCTTTTAACTTTGATGGCGAGTTCAACATTGCCAATCGTGGAATGATCGAGTTTGTGGAAGTTTTGAAATTGGATGTGGCCTTCCTTTACGATCTATTGGGAGCCTCCCAAGAACACAAAGTGAAGCCTAAAAAGTTTCCCCAAACTGACATCGATGAAGTCATTATTGGACACACCAACGAACCGGAATACAGAAAACTTCAAAACAACGAATTCATGGAGGCATTGAGAGATCGGACAGTCAAAATTGATGTGCCCTACATCACAAAACTGGCTGAAGAGCAGAAAATCTACGAAAAGGATTATAATTCTAAGAAAATCACCTCAAAACACATTGCTCCTCATACCCTCGAGATGGCCGCTATGTGGTCAATTATGACAAGACTCCAAGAGCCCAAAAAGGCAAGTTTAACGCTCCTTCAAAAGCTAAAGCTCTATGATGGAAAAACTCTACCGGGATTCACTGAAGAAAACATCAGAGAACTGCGTAAAGAATCTGAACGTGAGGGGATGGAAGGAATCTCTCCGCGTTATATCCAAGATAAAATCTCCAATGCTCTCGTCGATGAAAAGCACAATGCTTGTGTCAATCCATTCATGGTCTTAAATGAACTTGAGTCAGGACTAAAACATCATTCTCTCATTGCCAGCGAAGACTTAAGAAAGCGTTTTCGAGAACTCATTAACATTGTGAAGCAGGAATATGAAGACATCGTTAAAAATGAGGTTCAACGTGCAATTTCTGCGGACGAAGATGCGATTTCAAAGCTTTGTTCAAACTACATCGACAATGTGAAAGCCTACACACAGAGAGAGAAGGTACGGAACAAATATACAGGCACCATGGATGAACCTGACGAAAGATTAATGAGATCTATTGAAGAAAAAATTGATATCCCTGAATCGCGAAAAGATGACTTTAGGAGAGAGATTATGAACTACATTGGGGCTCTTGCAATTGACGGAAAGACCTTTACCTATAAGACCAATGAGCGCTTATATAAAGCTTTGGAACTCAAGTTGTTCGAGGACCAAAAGGATTCTATCAAACTAACAAGTCTGGTTTCCTCCGTGGTCGACAAAGACACGCAAGAAAAAATCGATGTGGTGAAAAAGAGAATGATCAACAACTATGGATATTGTGACATCTGTAGTACGGACGTCCTAAATTTTGTGGCATCCATCTTTGCAAGAGGAGACATTAAGTCAGAAAAATAAAGTTTCTACCTTTTCGACTGAGTCACGCTGGGCCCTATGGCTTTAAAGATTGAAAACGATTACAACCGGTTTAAGCAAATAGTGCGCGGTCGCATTAAGCAAGACCTTCGAAAATATATGTCTTCAGGCGACCTGATTGGAAAAAAAGGGAAAGATCTAGTTTCTATTCCCATTCCCCGAATTGATCTTCCACACTTTTCTCACAACCCTCAAAAGATGGGTGGAGTTGGCCAAGGAAATGGCGAAGTAGGTACACCCATAGGGGCAGGAGATGGAGAACAAGGGACAGGTAAAGCAGGGTCTTTGCCCGGTCACCATATTTTGGAAGTAGACATACCCTTGGAAGAATTAGCTCAGATTTTAGCTGAGGAATTGGAACTTCCACGGGTTGTGCCTAAAGGACAGAAGAAAAACCTAGCTAGCGCCAAGGAAAAATATTCGGGTATCCACAGGGCTGGACCAGAATCGCTGCGCCACTTTAAGAGAACTTACAAGCAGGCATTAAAGCGACAGATCATGACCGGTCACTATAGTCCAGACGACCCAACAGTTATTCCCATCCGGGAGGATAGGCGTTACCGATCTTGGAAATTGATTTCACAACCAACCTCAAATGCCGTGATCATTTATATCATGGATGTGTCTGGCTCCATGGGAACAGAGCAGAAGGAAATTGTAAGAACCGAAAGCTTTTGGATTGATACATGGCTTAAGAGCCAATATCGAGGAATTGAGTCTCGTTACATTATTCACGATGCTGCTGCCAAAGAAGTAGACAGCGAAACTTTCTATCATACGCGAGAGTCAGGAGGGACTATCATCTCTTCGGCTTATAAGCTTTGCCACAAAATGATTACAGAGGATTACAACCCTAGCGAATGGAATATTTATGTGTTTCACTTTTCGGATGGGGACAATTGGTCAGGCGAGGATACTGCTTTGTGCCTTCAAATCTTGCGAGAAAATATACTGCCATTTCTCAACCTCTTTTGTTATGGACAAGTGGAATCTCAGTATGGCTCTGGACAATTCCTCAAAGATCTGCGCGATCATATAAATAGCATCGATAATCTTGTGACCTCTAAAATAGACGGTCGAGAAGATATTTATGACTCCATTAAGACATTTTTAGGAAAAGGAAAATAGCAATGGCAGATCTCCCTATTGAACTCGCCAAGGCCCGCGAGGAAATTGAGAAATATGCCAAAAACTATGGACTGGACTTCTTTCCTACCATTTTTGAAATCGTTGAATTTGACGAAATGAATCAGCTGGCAGCCTATGGAGGCTTTCCCATACGATACCCTCATTGGTCTTTTGGAATGGAATACGAACAGCTTTCCAAAGGCTATGAGTATGGCTTATCGAAAATTTATGAAATGGTGATCAACAACAATCCTTGTTACGCTTACCTTTTAAAGTCTAATCCCCTTGTAGACCAAAAATTGGTCATGGCCCATGTCTATGGTCATAGCGATTTTTTCAAAAATAACTATTGGTTTTCAAAAACCAACCGAAGGATGGTGGATAAATTTGCAAATCATGCAACACGTGTCAGACGTTATGTGGATAAACACGGTTTTGAAAAAGTCGAAAAATTTATAGACGTATGTCTTTCTCTTGACAATCTCATTGACCACCATTCCCCTTTTGTTACGAGAGGATTTGAAATTCCGGAAAAAATATTCGGGTCAGAAAATGAGGATGAAGAAACTCGCATTCAAATACCAAAGCTTAAAAGCAAGGATTATATGGACGAGTACATCAATCCTCCTGAATTTTTGGCTTCGCAGCGAAAAAAAATTGAAGACCGCCGCAAAAAGAAGAGAAAATTTCCTTCCGAAAGAATGAAAGATGTTCTTGGATTTTTGATCCATTTTGGGCCTTTGGAGAATTGGCAAAGGGATGTACTGTCTATTATTCGAGAAGAGGCATACTACTTTGCTCCTCAGGGCCAAACAAAGATCATGAATGAGGGGTGGGCAAGCTATTGGCATTCTAGAATAATGACTCATAAAGTGTTAAAACCGTCGGAGGTTATTGATTACGCAGATCATCATTCTGGAACGCTTGCTACCTCTGGCGGAAGACTAAATCCATACAAGTTAGGAATTGAACTGTTCCGAGACATTGAAAGTCGATGGAACAAAGGTAAGTTTGGTAAGGAATATGACGAGTGTACGAGCCTGGTAGAAAAAAAGGAATGGGACAAAAAACTGAACCTTGGAAGTCAGAAAGTCTTCGAAGTAAGAAAGGTATATAACGATATTACGTTTTTGGATGAATTTTTAACGGAAGAGTTTTGTTTTGAGCAGAAATTCTTTGGTTTCGATTTCAATCCAAAGACTGGAAACTACGAGATCATTTCTAGACAATTCAACGTGGTCAAGAAAAAGCTTCTTCAAGCTCTCACCAATTTGGGTCAACCAATTATCTACGTGGAAGACGGAAATTTTGAAAATCGAGCTGAACTTCTTCTCAAACATCAACATGAGGGAATTGATCTAAAACTTGATTGGGCAAAGGATACCTTGCAAAACTTACATGTTATTTGGAAGCGGCCTGTGAATCTCTTCACTCTAGTGGAAGGAAAAGGAAAACTTCTCACCTTTGATGGAAAGGACCATCGGGAAAAAACGGTAGAATCTGAATCTTCACCGGAAGAGACCTGAGCAACCGCCTGAACAACCGTATGAATAGGTCTGAAAACTTTAGGTCGTGGACAAAAAACTTCTCACATTAGTCATAACGATATTCTCCATTTGCAATGCCTACGGAGAGATTCTGATTGACCAAACTGTTGCCATTGTTGGTAAGCAAATCCTTACTTTAAGAGATGCAAGGATTGACCATTGGGTAGACTCGGCCCTAAAAAACAAAAAAATCGTGAAAAGTGCCGATGTTTCAAATGAGGACCTGGAGAAGACGATTCAAACTTCGGTCCGCAGAATGCTTATCAACGATTACCTTCGTGATGTGGGGTTGTTAAACGAAATCCCCAAAGATCGACTTAAGAAACTGAAAGATACTTTTGAAAAGGCTTTTTCAACTTCTCAAGAGATGCAAAGCATATTAGCCCAACTAGAATTGACCGAATCTGATTTAAATCATTTACTTCAAAGCCGCATTCGAAGTGAACTGTTTATGGATCAACATCTGGCTTTTAGGGCCAACGTTACTGAGAAAGAAATACGAGATTATTATGAATTAGAGAAACATCGTCGCTTTCTTGGAAAGCCTTTTGAAAATGTGGCAAACATTGTAAAAGCTGATCTTCAAAGGGATCGCATTAAGAAAGAATTTGATAAATGGCTAGAAGCACAAACACGTCGGTTAGAGGTCATTCTTCTTCCTCTTCCACAACAAGGAAACTCCTCAATGAAATAGCGTTCTCCCCACTTCGCCGACAAGATCTCCCCCATATTCTAAAGATCGAAAAAGCTTGTTTCTCTCAACCTTGGTCTTCTGAGTCGTTTTCTGAAATTGTCTCCAGTCCTACGTTTGGATCATTGGTTTCGCGGCTCAAAACAGGTGAAATCGTAGGTTACATCATTTATTCTGAAGTAGTGGACGAGCTTCATGTGCTCAATGTAGCAGTTTCTCCCACCAATCGTCATCAAGGGATAGCTTCCGCTATGCTAACCTACCTTCATAACCTCGCGATAGAGAGAGGGAGGACCTTTGCTTATCTTGAAGTCAGAGAATCAAATGTGTCGGCTCAAAAACTTTATGCTAAGTTTGGGTATAAAGCCTTGACCAAAAGGAAAGAATATTACTTGGACAGTCGAGAGGATGCGATTCTCATGGCGGCCCCACTCAAGAAAAATACAAAAAAATGACCTGTGTGCCTCAAGCAGCAAAGGAATATTTAGCCACTGTAACTCATAATCAAGAAAGGGGCGGTGGCTTCCATGTACTTACGTTAAATTTTCCTGCCTCTTTTCCCATTCCTCACGGTGGAGCTTTTCTGATGCTTTCTGTAGGAAGTGAACCCGAAATTCTCCTTCGAAGGCCCATGGCATTTTATGATGTTCAAAAAAAAAGCAAAGGGGTCAAAGTTGAAATTTTGTATGCGTTGGTGGGGACAGGAACGTCTAAGCTAGCTTCTATAAAGCCTGGAACCTCTTTGGCAGCATTGGGGCCCATTGGCAACGGATTTTCTCAACCAAAAAGGAACGAAAAAGTTGCGGTTGTTGCTGGGGGGGTTGGGATTGCGCCTTTTCTTTTATGGGGAAGAGAGCTTCCTCCCCAATCCAAAAAAACAGCGCGGGTCTTATTGGGTTTTCGAAATAGCTCCCAACTTTCGATTGCGAAAGATTTTGGCAAAATCCGTATAAGACCAAAAACAGCGATCGAAGGTTCAGGCGGAGATTTTCGAGGTACAGTGGTGGATCTCCTTCTTAAAGAGCTAAAGTCAGACTCTATCGACCGAATCTTGACATGCGGGCCTCCCAAGATGATAGAAAAGGTTTGTGAAATTGCGTCCAACCAAAAAATCCCTTGTGAGGTCTCTTTGGAAGCAAAAATGGCCTGTGGCCTAGGAGTTTGTTTAAGCTGCGTGACCGATTTCGTAAAAGGTAATCGTCCTGGAGGATATACCTTGGTATGTCAAGATGGCCCAGTGTTTAATGTGGAAAAATAAAGATTTCCACTATTTCACGTTTATCTCCAATAAACGTAATTCCTTTTCCAACAAAGTATTGCCTCCTGTCTTTTCCCATTCTTTTTTCCAATTTCAGTTTCTTTAAAGAACTCAAAGATGAACCTATCTTTAACCCTTCTGGAGTTGAATATTTGGGATCATCTACGAATATTTCCTTTAAAACGCCCTCTAAAGAAAACGCAAAATGAACTCCCATTTTCATCCCTTTCCTAAAGTCTCTCTCTGGGACGTATCCTAAGGGAAGGAGATCAGCGTAACGAGAGTCTGTACTTTTTTTTTGAGCCGAAAGGCGTATGAAAGAGGAGATATTCGAAACAGAACTTCCTAAAACAAAGGGGCCTACTCTTTGGCTTGCAATGATAAGGTGATCGATAGAACCATGCTCGTATAATGATGGAACCGGTTCCCTATGGGACTTCGGGCCTAATTTTGAAGCTCCTCCTGTATCGAGGTTAGCAAAGATTTTTGATAAATCTTTTTCAAGTTGAGCCACGAGTGGGGCCATTGGAGTAGAAATGACCTCACACTGTGCCCAACTCTTGGAGAAGATTCCAAAAACTAACACTAGACTTAAGAGGATGGAAACCAGTTTCACCTTTTTATCATACGAAAAAAATGAAATCTTGGTCAAAATCATTGACGAGTAGCACCCAGATCGTTAGGAATAGAGAGTAGGTCGGTTATCGCTTGGAGGAGCCTAATGAATACTGGACGTGTAAAATGGTTTAACGATAGCAAAGGGTTTGGCTTCATTGTGAACGAAGACGGGAAGGATGTTTTTGTCCATTTTTCAGCCATTGAGGGTGACGGTTACAAAACACTACGCGAAGGTCAAGAGGTTGAGTTTGACTGTATCGAAGGCCCTAAGGGTCTCCATGCTTCCAAAGTCTTTAAAACAACGGCTCAGAGTTAGACTTTTTTAACGCCCGACCATGCTCTAAAAAGCATGTATTCTACTAAATCATTCAAAATTATTCCTACGACAATCTCAAGTGAAATGAAAGGAGCCTAACCTATGGCCAAAGTTGGCATTTTAACAGGCGGAGGAGATTGTCCCGGACTGAATCCTGCCATCCGAGCAGTTGTTCGAACTGCCCATCGTTATCATTATGACGTTATTGGGTTTATGGGAGGGTGGAAGGGTGTTCTCAAGAATGAAACTCAACCCTTAGGTCTTGATCATATAGATGATCTGCTCATCAAAGGAGGCACAATCCTTGGTACATCGCGTACAAATCCTTACAAAGAACCTGATGGACCTTCAGTGATAAAAAAAACCATAAATGCGAACCAACTCGAGGCTTTGGTCGCGATAGGAGGAGAGGATACCCTTGGCGTAGCTGCTAAACTATCTCTAGAAGGATTGCCTATTGTTGGTCTTCCCAAAACAATCGACAATGACCTGGACGCCACAGAGTTTACGCTTGGATTTCCTAGCGCTGTTGCCATAGTAACGGATGCACTCGATCGAGTGAAAACAACTGCTGAATCTCATGATCGGGTCATGGTTGTGGAAATCATGGGAAGACATGCTGGATGGCTTGCTGCTTATGCTGGACTCGCCGGTGGCGCGGATTTGATTTTGACACCTGAGTTTCCAATGAAGTTAGTTGAAATCTGCGATATTGTGACAAGAGCAAAGAACCGAAAAAAATTCGCCGTTGTGGCTGTGGCTGAAGGTGCCTATGTTCTTGATGAAACTGGCAAAGAAATATCAAGTCAATCCAGTCAGCCGCTAGATTCTTTTGGACATATACAGTTAGGAGGCATTGGAGATCTCCTTGGAAGTTTAATCAAAAAACAAACAGGTTTTGACACTCGAGCAACTAATCTTGGACATATTCAAAGAGGAGGCTCTCCAAATGCTTTTGATCGTATTTTGTCTACGGCATTTGGGGTGAAAGCCATGGAACTTGTAAGAGACAAAGAGTACGGAAAAATGCCAGCACTTTTGGGAGGCAAAATCGTTACCGTCAAACTCACGGAGGCTGTCCAAAAGCTAAAAACTTTGTCCCCCGAGTTTTATCACTTAAGTCAAAACTTTTTTGGCTAATTGGTTTCTTTTATACAGGGATGGCTTCATTATCACCTTGGCCATTTTGATCGTTATTTTGCCAATCGGCATTGGAGTTTTCTCTGGTAGAATTCCAAAGCATTTTTTTACAAACTGGGCAGTTTCGGTTTCTGGTGTAACATTTCTGATGGCCATGGGCGTTCAATTTGTTGAACATCGTTTAAAACCACTACATCATTTTTTGGTTTCAAGTGTGTTTGGTTTAATATGGATCATGGTTGGGCTTTATCTTTCTAATTTCGATAAAACATTTGTGCAACAATTCCAAGAAACAGGACCTTACGCAGCAAGATTACGTAAGATGATTAGCACACTTTTCTTTCTTTTTGGTCTAGTTTGGATTGTGATTTCAGGATTCCAATATTTAAAGCGTTAACCTATATGCACCAAGAATAGGACTTTAAGAAAATTGGACACTCGAGGAAGGTCCTAGGAGAGAAGTAACCTCTTTAATGATCGCTTCAGACGGGCTGATCGCATAGTTTTTGGCCAAAGATATGACAGTTTCTGACCGACCAGGAATCCGCAAATGTAGAACTGTAATGCACTCCCCACTGTGTTCTTCCAAAATTTTTTTCAAATCATAAAGACCTTTTTCTGGAATTTGCGTAGTGTCAAAAGAAATGTGGACGACCCCTTTAAATAACTTGGAGGCCTCGGAGAGTGGGGCTGCGTCGGTAACAATAATTTTGGCTTGATCTTCATTGATATCTGCATTGCCAATCACAAAAATGGGATCTTCATTTTGAAAAAGTTCTGCCTTCAATTTGAAGACATCAGAAAAAATAACAAGTTCAACACTCCCAGTTAAGTCTTCCAGGGTGGCAAAAGCCATTCGATCCCCTTTGCGGGTGGTAATTTCCTTAAAGGATGTGATCATTCCTCCAATCCGAGCAATTGCCTGATCTTTTAGAGACACAAGAGCATGGGTATCTGCATTGGCATATTGCTTTAAAATTTGCTGAAATTTTAAAAGAGGATGCCCTGTAATATAGAAACCTACTGACTCTTTCTCTGCACGAAGCCTAAGAGCTTCATCCCAGTCTGGAACATCTTTGTACTTGAAAATGGGTGCAACGTCCTTTGCATCCACTCCAAAAAGACTGACCTGACCCGTTTGCCGATCTTTTTGAAACTGGGTAGCGGCTTCTACAGCTAATTCTAATGAAGCCATTATTTGTGCTCGATGTCCTCCCATTGAATCGAATGCTCCACATTTGACCAAGGATTCAATGACCTTTTTATTCACCTGCCTTAAATCCACTCGACGGCAAAAGTCAAAAAGATCGGCAAACGGCCCTCCTTCGTTCCTCGCTTTGATCACGGAAAGAATGGATTGATCCCCCACATTTTTGACCGCGGCAAGGCCAAAGCGAATCCGACTATTTACCACATGAAAATCCAACTGGCTTTCATTGATATCAGGCGGAAGAATTTCTATGCCTTGAGCTCTTAAATCAGCGAGGAGCAAAACGATACGATCTGTATTCGATCGATCAATTGAAAGCGAAGCCGCCATGAATTCTGTGGGAAAATGAGCTTTTAGATACGCGGTCTGAAATGATATCAAGGCATAGGCAGCCGAGTGAGACTTGTTAAAGCCATAACCCGCAAACTTCTCCATTAGATCGAAAATTTTCTTGGCTTTTCCCTCTGGAATACTGTTTTTTCGGCAACCCATCAAAAACCGTTCTTCTTGCTTGGCCATTTCCTCCGAAATTTTCTTGCCCATGGCTCTTCGAAGAAGATCTGCCTCTCCCAAAGTGTAATTGGCCAGCAAAGAGGCTATTTGCATAACCTGTTCTTGGTAGAGAATTACGCCGTAGGTACCTTTAAGAATGTCTTCGAGTTGGGGTAAGTCATAATGGATGAGAGTACGTCCGTGTTTTCGGTTGATAAAATCGTCAACCATACCTGAACCCAAAGGGCCAGGCCTATACAGAGCAACAAGAGCAATAATGTCTTCAAATGTGGAAGGGCGAAGACGAGTCACAAGATCTCGCATCCCTGAAGACTCTAGCTGGAAAATACCTTGAGTTTCGCCACGGCTTAACAGTTCATAAACTTTGGGGTCCCTTAAATCTAAGTGCAAAAGATCGACCTTTTCTCTCCATGTAATCTCTATCATTTTGACCGTACGACTTAAGAGAGTGAGCGTTTTAAGACCCAGAAAATCAAATTTCACAAGCCCAATTCTCTCAACACCTTTCATGTCCCATTGGGTGACCACCTCTCCATGCTGACCTTTTGCTAGTGGAAGATGGTCAACCAAGGGATGTTCATCGGAAATCACAACTCCCGCCGCATGAACAGAAGCATGTCGAGTCAGCCCTTCCAAGGCGACAGCTATATTTAAAAGCTCATCCACGCGTGGATCCTTTTTCCGTAACTCCGAAAATTTTGGCTCATCCTGAAAGGCCTCTTGAAGCGTAATATTCAAAACTGATGGAACCCATTTCGCAATTCGGTCCACCTCACCATAAGGCATACCCATAGCGCGGCCCACATCGCGAATGGCCGCTCGAGCCTGCATTTTTCCAAACGTAGTGATCTGGGCCACATGGGTCTCTTCTAACGTTGACGGCCCACCGTATTTTTCAGACACGTAACGAATCACCTCGTCTCGTCCGTCCTGGCAAAAATCAACATCGATATCAGGCATGGAAACGCGTTCAGGGTTTAAAAATCGTTCAAAAAGAAGGTTATACGGAATGGGGTCTAGATCCGTAATGCCTGTTGAATAAGCAACCAAACTTCCTGCGGCAGATCCTCTTCCTGGACCTACTGGGATCCCATTTATCTTTGCGTAATTGATAAAATCTTGAACAATCAGAAAGTATCCTGAAAAGCCTGTTTTTTGGATCGTGGCCAATTCAAGTTTTAATCCTTCAAAATAACGCTCACGAATGCCTTCCAAAGAATAGCCGTGTCTTTCATAGTATTGAAGGATTTTGGGAATTCGCTGTTCCAGCCCTTTTGTAGCCAGCTCTTCAAGATAACCTTCCAATGTCTTACCCTCGGGAACCTTGTATTCTGGCATATGGTAGTCTTTAAGGTTTAGGTGAACATTGCATTTACTGGCAATTTCCAAAGTATTTGTCACAGCCTCGCTACAGTGGGAAAAGACTTGGCGCATTTCATCGGGAGATTTCATGTAAAAATTGTCCGTATGAAAGCGCATCCGATCCTGATCCAAAACGGTCTTGCCAGTACCAATACAGAGCAAAATGTCATGGGCTTTTGCATCTTCCCGATCCAAATAGTGGCAATCGTTTGTAGCAACGACAGGAACAGATAAACGCACTGCTAACTCCAAGAGGCCTTTGTTAACAGAAGCTTGGGCTGGAACACCGTTTTCCATCAATTCGATGTAGTAGTTGCCTTCCCCAAAGATTTCTCGATACTCACGAATCGTTTTCTCTGCTAGATCGTCTCTATTTTCTTGCAGATATCTTGCGGGAACCCCATTTAAGCAAGCCGAAAGTCCAATTAAGCCTTTGCTGTATTTCCTAAGAATCTCACGATCCATCCTTGGTTTATAGTAGTAGCCTTCAAAGTTAGAGAGAGTGACCAAACGAAAAAGATTTTTGAGCCCTTCGTTCGTTGCGGCCAAAAGGACTATATGATGAGTAGGAAACTGATGAGATTTATCTCTCCTATCGCCCTGGGTAATATATCCTTCAATACCAATGATAGGCTTCACTTCTGCTTCAATTGCCTTTTTATAAAACTCTAAAGCTCCATATAAATTTCCGTGATCTGTTAGCGCAACCGCCGGCATTCCAGTCTGTTTTGTCCGATCAAGAAGGCCTTCAATCGTGATGGCGCCATCCAAAAGGGAATACTGAGAATGAAGATGAAGATGAACAAAACTCATAAATCTCGCCCGTAAAGAATTACGAGACCACAAGAATGTCCATCAAAAAATGATAATTTTTGTAATTGCTGAATTTCCTTTATATTCTTGAAAATAAACAGAGTAACTCTACTGACCTTTAACTTTTAAGCTAGACTCGTTTGCTTTGATAAAGGCTCGAATTTCCTCAGTCATATCTAATAGCTTCATCCATTGTTCTTTATAAAGAGTCACAGGAAACCTACCCAATCCATATACAGAAACTCCGCCTTTTTCCGAAACTCTTAAAGACAGTCCTTTCGAAGAACTCTTTTTTAAGGCTTCATTTTCGGCACGTAGTCTTTCCAATTCCTTTTTCAACTCATCGCTCATAATTCTCCTCTCTATTTGTTTTTGGGGACACGTACGGACCCCAAA